>ERZ773068.264-NODE-264-length-28484-cov-12.419466_pt1 | contig 28484 bp, 32 predicted proteins | sample MGYA00580620_ERZ773068 | MGnify/ENA primary metagenome ERZ773068 (study PRJEB29015, sample SAMEA2737983) | human oral metagenome | biome: human oral; feature: human-associated habitat; material: dental | place: China | collected 2101 ... | reverse complement strand
TTCCGTTTTGGGTGCTAACAATAGACGCACCTGTATTTGTTTCAACGGGCTCTTTGGTTACATCATGGACAACCTGTCCAGTCGATGTAGATGTTGTTCCAATTTGAGATTTCCCTTGCTCATTTGCCTCATCAGTTGTTTTTGGTTTTTCAGCTGGCACACCGTCAAGACTTTCAGCGTTATCTTTACCTTGTGGCTTGTCTGAAGGTGCTGACTGATCTGGTGTTGCTGGTTTGTCTGCTGGAACACCGTCAAGACTTTCAGCGTTATCTTTGCCTTGTGGCTTGTCTGAAGGTGCTGACTGATCTGGTGTTGCTGGTTTGTCTGCTGGAACACCATCAAGGCTCTCAGCATTATCCTTGTCCTGTGGAGCACTTGGCGCTGTTGGATCTACTGGAGTAACTGAAGGCTCCGTTGGTTGAACTGCTGGAGCCTCTGTTTCTGTTGAAGCGCTAGGTGCTGTTGGCGTAACAACTTCTGTTGTTGGTGCTGAAGAATCAATTGGTGCAAGTTCGTCTGCTGATACATAACCAGCTTGTGCAAGTGCGATAGTTGAAAGTGCTAGTGTAGCTAATACTTGTTTCTTGTTCATTTTGATTTTTCCTTTTCTAATTTTTAAGATAATTTGATTCTTTTGGTTCTGTTTCTACAACAAATCCATATTTTGAAGAATCAGAAGCTTTTACATCAAAGGTTAATCTAACGCTAGATGATTTATCCCCTTTTTTGACGGACAAGATATAGGAAACCGTATATTTTTGAGTTTCTGAATCATAATTCAATTTCTCTAAAATAACGGATTGTAAAATCCCTTCTTTTGGTTTGGTAAATTTTGCATCACCTTCAGAAAGAAAATCTACTAGGTTTTCTTTTTTGCCCGAGTAATAAGAAGGTAAGAAATGACGACTAAATACATCAACTTCATTTTTCGTTGAAATGATAAATTGAGTATTTTTTTGTTCCTGATATAAGAAATTTACTTTTTCAGACTGGCTTGATAGTTGAGCGAAAGCAAAAAATACACCAACGATATTTACTACTGCAAGCACTCCTAAAAAACCTAAAAATAGATAAATTTTCTTCAGAGAAACTGACTGCTTTTGAGTTATAGGAGGGACAACAGCTGTTTGACCTCCTACTTTTAGATTATGTGACGGACGATTTGGTTGTGAAAAAACCGCCGTCTCACCTTCAGCTGGAAAAAGAGGAAGAGAAGAATCGGACAATCCCATACTTTGTTTATATACAGGATAAATCTGGTTCTCAAAATACTCCCTTTTTTCTAAATAGCTGTAATTCGCAAATTCAGAGCGAGTAAGTATCGATTGAATGAGTGGAAGCAAGAGGTTTTCATAGTCTTCAGTAATAAGGAACGGACTAGCATAAACCTCTCCTTCTGTCACCACGTTTTTCCCTTCTAGATGGGCGATTGCTACTTTTTTCAGCTGAAACTGACCATATATCTGTTTCAACTCTCTAAATAACAACTCGGCCTGTTGAAATGTTAGGTAGGGCAAACTTTTTGAAATCGGCTGAGAAAAATCATAAAGATGATCCAATGACTCGATGATAGCAAGTAACTCACTATCATCCTCTGGACTTCTTCCATCTTCCCAGGAGATTTCTAAAAATAGATCATCTGTAATCGTACAGCGATCTTTATTAAAGAGTGAAAAAGCCATAAATCACCACCCCTTAACTTTTCACAAAATCAAAAATCCATTCAATGATACTTGGTCCCGCTGAAACACCAATAATTGCAATTGCAATTGATACCCAATGTTTTTTCATTGAGGCTTTTAACTCCCGTCCACCAAACGCATAAATGAGCGAGGTGACAACGGCAGCTAGACCAAATAGCGCAACACTGACTAGCTGAACTTTTGTAATTCCTTGTTTTGCCAAGTTATCTGACTTAGCAAATGGATCGTCCGCATAGACTGTAGATCCTGTTAGGAATAGAGAAAGGCTCAATAAAAACATCTGTGATTTTGTTTTTACTTGCTGAAGTTGTCTTGTCAAATAATTTTTCATAGAAATCCTCCTTTGTTTTTTTGACAACGTTAGTATAATAGATAATTGAAAAAAATTTTTTAAAGGGACAATCATTTTTTTTAAGATGAATTTTAAGAAAATAATGCTTCACCAAATGACGTTTTTTCAGCTTCGACATCGAATAGTATTTTTCTTTTATCTTCACGATGGTGTTCATCTGGCGCATCACCTTCTACCCAAAGATGAAAATAATACTCTTGGTTGTGATCAGATAAGTTCAGAAACTCTTTAGAAATTAAAGGGAGAACCTTATGTTTAATCACTCTTTCCAGTGGCCGTGCACCATCCTTTATATTTGTTCCTATATCCAACAAATAAGTAATCAAACTTTCTTCATAAGAGAGAGTCAACCTTTGATTCTTCATTCTTTCTTTAATTTCTGATAGATGTTTGACAATAATTTCCTTATTCACTTCCTCGTCTAACATGTTGAAAATCAATTTATATTCAATTCGATTGAGAAATTCTGGTCTGAACCTAGTTTCTAACTCCAACGTCATGCTCTTTTCAAACTGAACCTTATCCCTGTCGGTTAGCTTTTTAAAATTCCCTTTTAATTCGTACTGATTAATAATTTTTTGAGAACCAATATTCGTAGTAATAATAATAATCGTATTCTTAAAACTCACTTGCCTTCCAGTTGAATCAGTCAAACGTCCTGCATCAAGCACCTGCAAAAATAAATCTACAACTTCTGAGTGTGCTTTCTCCACTTCATCGATCAGGATAACGCTATAAGGTTTTTGTTTAACCTTCTCCGTCAATTGACCTTTCGTTCTAGTTTGACGATCGCCAATCAGCTTTGTAATATCTCCTTTTTGTTTATACTCAGACATATCAAAACGAATGATTGCCTCCTCATCATCAAACATCCCCTCTGCCAATGCCAGGGCAAGCTCTGTTTTCCCAACTCCTGAAGTGCCTAGAAACATGAAGGAAGATAGGGGCTTTCTTTGATCCTGTAAACCAGCTTGTGCAACAGTTATAGCGTTCACAACAGCATCTACAGCCTCATCTTGGCCTTTAACACGTCGTGATAGCTTTTCTTTTAAAACATCTAGCCTTTCCTTGTCACCTTTCAAAATCGTCGTGACAGGAATACCTGTTTTATTTTTCAGCACCTCTGCAATTTCTTGTTTCCCGACATGGGCTAATCCATTTGTAGAACAAATTGTCGCTGCTTCATCTATTAAGTCAAAGGCTTTATCAGGTAAAAATTGATCGGGTATGTAGCGGACGGATAGAAGTACAGCTTGTTTTACTGCATCATAACTAATAGACACCTGGTGAAAATTTTCATAAATGGTTTTAGCTTGTTCAAGAATTTCAATCGCTTGAATAGTTGTTGGCTCATCAATCATAATCGGCTGCATTCTTCGCTCTAGCGCTCGATCCGTTTCTACATATTCATGAAATTCATCTAAAGTAGTTGCGCCAATCAATTGCATCTCACCACGTGACAAAACTGGTTTAATAATATTTCCAGCATCCAAAGCGCCCTTATCTGAACCACCAGCACCAACAATAGTATGAAATTCATCTATAAAGAGAAGATTCTCTCCTTTGGTTTCTACCATCTCCTCAATAATTTTTTTAAACTTAACAATAAATCCTCCATCCTCATCGGACATTAAACTAGATAGTTCCAGAGAACGCACGGTTAAATTTTTTAATTTTGGAGATACCTGGTTTCTTAAAATGGCTAAAGCAAATCCTTCAACAATAGCTGTTTTTCCAACTCCAGCTTCTCCTACCAAAATAGGATTATTCTTAGTTCGCCTGAGAAGAGTGGTCTGAACAGCTTCTACTTCTTTATCACGTCCGTACACCTGATAATCTTCCGCTTTTTTTAAAACTTTTTCTGTCAAATTATCTGTATAACGATCTAAATAGGGTGTTTTTTTCTTTTCTTCAGTAGTCACACTTAATCACCTCTTTCTTTTACTTCCTTGATTTGAAGAGTGAGCTTATCTTTTATCGCATCTACAAATTCTCGTGGATTGATTGTTCCTTCTCCTATCTGAGATAGAAACATTTCCCAGCCTCCTGTTGTCTCTGGATCAGAAAACTCATTGTCATAGAGATAATTGATCAGTAGATAGGCCTTGTTGGTAGGAGTTAGTTGACCTGTTTTTTTATCTTTAACAACATAGCCCTTCCTCTGAATTTTTTTAATGATTTCTCCTCTAGTGGCTTGTGTTCCCAAGCCATATTTAGGAAATATTTGGCCAATCAATTGGCTTTCAGTCAATCGTTTAGGTGGTTTTGTTTCACCCCCTACAATCTGAACCTGCGTATCAATTTCATCTCCCACTTGATAATCAGGAACTTCAACAGGACCTCGTACCTTTCGTGAACTCCATTCAGCCCATCCTAATTTATGAAGCGTTCTACCCTTTGTTTTAAAAACAAGACCATTATTTTCTACTTCAATTGTTTTGGTTGAATAATAACAATCATCCGCAAACATCAAGATTGCCTGCTTCACAACTGCTTCATAAATCAGTCGTTGATCAGTTTTTAAATTTGAAAGGTTTGGAATTCTTTCAGTCGGAATCAAGGCTGAGTGGCTTGTACCAGATACTTTATCATCATTAACATAATCTTCTCTAGGATCCAAAAACGCTGGCTGAAAATGACAATTAATGGCCTTTTGATAGGCAGATAGATTTTCTTTTAAATCGTCAAATTCAAAATGATTGATGTATTCTGAGTCTGGTCGTGGATAGGAGAGAAAACCTTCCAAATACAGTCCCTCAACAATGCTCTCTGTTTTACTTGAGTCAAATTTCCAGGCGCTTGCTGCAAAACTTTGTAATGCAGACAAGGTAAATAATTGTGGAGCTGATTTCTGATGATTTTCTACCTCAACTGAAGAAATAACAGAGGTGGTTGATAATCCCCTTGAAGAGGCTAAAATAGCCTCGCTATCTTTAGTTTTATCTTTGGTCGTAAAGAACACCCCATTTTTCTTATCCTCCAGCTGAAGCTTCCAATATTTTTCTGGAGTAAAGTTGCGGATCTCTAAATCATTCTCACAAACTAGTCTGACCGCTGGTGTTTGAACTCGGCCAACCGATAGATGGCTACCTTTTGTTCGAGGGAGTTGTCCTCTTGCTTGAAGATCAATCGTAGCAAGAGGTGATAAGTTCATACCTACCAACCAATCGCTTTGTGCACGTGCTTCAGCTTCCAAATAGTAATTATAGGTTTCTGAAGGTTCCTTCAATTCCTGAAAAGCTTTTTGAAGAGCTTTCTTTGTCATGGAGCTTGCCCAAAGCCGTTTCCAAATTTTATCCTTGCCTCCTGGTATGTGCGATAAAATAGAGTACGCAATCCGCTCCCCTTCTCTATCAGCATCCGTCCCAATAATTACTTGATCCGCTGCTACCACTTCATCATAGATTCTCTTAAATTTTTCTCTCGAATCCTTGTCCTCTTTCAGATGTTGCTTAAATGAAACATTTGTAAGAGGTAATTTATCAAGCGACCAATTGTCTGGTTCACTATATTCAAATAGGTGCCCTTCAGCAGCCACCACATGTACTTCAGCTGGAAAATAGGGTGAATGCCTAATGACATAGACACCTTTCTTTTTACTAAATTGTCCCAAAGCTGTAGCGTAAGCTTCTGCCTGTTTCTCTTTTTCAGCCAGAATAACTATAACCATATCATTCTCCTTCTACTTCATTTTCTGTCATTGTAAGCTATAATTAAAAAATCTTTTGTAAAGGGACATCAACAAAGAATAGAGTGAGTTGGTATCAAAAAACAGCACATAAAGTTATATAACTTTATGCACAAAAAAGAGGCTCTTAAAGAGCGCTCTTTCTAGACTTTAAGCCCCTTCTTTGGGCTTTGGATAAAATTTTGGTTTTGTACCACCTGTCTGTTTAACTGGTAAGGCTTTGTATGTTGTTCAACACTTTTTACAATCTTAGATACTGTTCCATGAATACGTTTCATCGATTGCGCTAGTTGTTGATCGTCAAGAGAGGTCAAATTATCAGTCCAAATTGCCATATAGCGAATGGCTTTCTCAGAGGTATCTAACCCAAAATGTTTAGAAACGAGATAACTTGTCATCTCAGCTTCAAGTTCTCTACGATCTTTTGAGACATCTTCTTTATAAGAGTTAGCAAATTTAGGGTTATGTAGACTAGCATGCGCCAACTCATGAATTGTGGTTGCAACGACTTCTCCAGGAGTATTATCTGGATTCAAAAGTATTTTTTGTTCATCTGGATAAAAAGCTCCCTTTGCACTCCTCAACTCTTTTGCATCGTCTTTATAGATTGTTACCCCAATATTCTTAGCGTAGTCTGAAAGCCCCTCTAGCACCTCTTTCGTACGAATATGATCCATATTAAAGTCATAGTGACGATTTGGCATCGCTTTTGGATAAAATTCAGGCTTCAAGGTTGTTTGAGACAACTCAAATACCTTGTACGTAGCGAATTTAGCTAATCCTGTATTTGAATCTCTTTCATGGAAGAAGCGAGATTTCAATTTTCCTTCCTTCTTCAAAGCCTTTTCTTCAGGTGTCGCTTCAGAAAGTCTTTTATATTTTGGATTGCCTTTTCCATTTTTTACCTGGTTCCCATTTTCATCCAATACAGGAATCATTTCAACCATCATAGGTCTAAACAAGGTAATATGTGATTTTTCTCCTGTCTTAACCGAAAGATTGTTATGAACAACTTCTCTTGTTCGACCTGTTTTTTTATTGGTATAGGTATTTCTAGTTTCAAATACCTGATCTGAAGTAATCCCAAGAACTTCTCCCATCGATTGCCATTGATTATAGGTTGCGACTGCATTCGCTCCTGGCCACTGTTCCTGAATCAACGCTACATTTCTAGGTGAGAGTTCTGGAAACTTACTCATAAAATTTAGATACTCTTCTAACCGTTCTGGTGTTTCTGTGTACTCTCTCACTTTTTTAAAAGCTACCTCACTCAATTCATGAGGCGTTAAAGTAGCATAATCAATACTACTTGAGTTTACTTCAGGAGTCTCCAAATCTGAAATAGGTTCCTCATTCAGGATCTCCTCTACACGCTGAAGCAAATTAGTTTTAGTTTCTTGCTTAGAAGATTTAAAAGCTACCGTTTCTCTTGTATCAGGAGTTTGACCTGCTACTTCTTCTGTCAATCGAGTCGATTCATTTGCTTCCTGGGAAATTTCCTTATTCACCTCTCTATTTTCCAGCTGAGAAAGAATTTCTTCATCCATCGATGCTAGTACAGATTGACCGTTGAGTCGACGATATCCTAACCCTAACATTTGTGAAATAGGTGTAGTCTCAGCTCCAATATCATATCGAATTCCCTCTTTGATCATTTCACCCCCTGGAGCATAAACATCAAACTTAATTTTGGTAGGAGGGATATAACCTTCAGTATTGCCTGCTGTTACTTGTTTCATTCCTTCTTGATGAACTGGATAAAAGTCCTGATTGGCCTTGTATAGCTCTCTAGCAAAGTCTTGATAAGATATCAGCTCTGTCTCTTTAAACGGTAATTTCGGGCCACCTAGGCGATCCTCAGACCATTGAAGGCGAATATGATAGTCATCTTTATAAATATGATCTTGATGCCAGTCTCTATAAAAGTCGGAATTTTTATCCAGGAGATTATCTTCTCCTGCTGCAGCAACAATCTGATCAAATTTATCATTGTACTGTTTCGCATAGTCAAGATACTGATTCCATGCCTGATGAAATTCTTCTGGAGTTTTTGAGATGTCACTAGGCACGCCTAAATTATAGACAGTATCTAAGACTTGAGTAAACTGATCCGCATCAAGTAGGGAGTTATTCAGTGTATTCTCTAGAGCTGGTGGTTCAGGTTCTTCAAAAACCTCCTCATACTGCTTATTTTTTAAGATAGATAACATTTCCTCGCCACCATCTTTAACATATTCCTCATTAATCGATAGCTGTTCAATCTGGCCATCACGTTCACGGAATACGCCAAGAATAGGTGTTTTATCTACCGTCTCCAGTTCCTTGGTAAGTTTTGTCCGAGACTTAAAAACTGATATTGGAATATAGTTTTCTTCCTCTAACTCTTTGAATAACAAGATAATATCTTTATCATCAGACTTTATAAGACTATCAAAACGTCCATCATATCGCCTAAGATTAGTTAAATCATCAAAATAGAAAGATGTACTTTCTGTTGCGACTGAAAGATCTGATAAGACCTTTAGTTTGTCAAAAGCCGCATCATTATTAGCCAATAAAATATTGTCAAAATGCCCATTTCCTTCTGCAAAATCATGTAAAGTTTTCTCAGGTGTCTGCCCTGATGCGATTGGCTTAATTCCTGTTAGATGCATGAAGTGCTTTTCTTCAAAATTCACTTGTACAGTCTTATCAGGGGTAACATAATAAATCTTTGAGTTTGCCAACTCATCCAAATAATATTGTGCTGCATTTTGCAAAGCTAGTCTACGGATTGGACGATTTAATTTAGTTAATTCATCCAAGGAAATAGAGTGATAGTAGCCATCATTACTTGACTGAAACTCTTCATTTATGGTAAAATAAAGTAAATGAGAGGATGTCGTAGGACGACTGGTAACAGAGCGTTCAAAGGTGCCAGCTTTTGGTACGGGTGTGGGACTGCCTTCAGCTTCGGGCTGTAAAGACCCCAGACTACCACTGGTCCTCTCATTTTTTTGTTGCTCCAAAATCACATCTAGCTCTTGAGATTTCTCAGGGGCTTTTTCTTCTGAAGTCTCCATTATCTTAATAGGATGAGTCTCAAGACGTGACATTAAGTTATCCAACAATTCACGATTTAAAACCACTTCTCCCTCTTGCCCTTCCAGATAGTGGAACAATGTATTTGGAGTTACCACAAAACCATAGGTAAAGTCTCTTTTACCCGATTCAATCAATGGATACTCCAGCATTCGCTCAATCGATTGTGATAGATTATCAAGGGTTCTTTCACCAAAATAGACGCCAAAACTGTCACTTGAAAGGCTTTCTATCTGCTTGTTACTATTGTAGGCTGCTATTGCAAGTTCACCAATAGACTGGGTTGAAATATCTACTCCCAAAGTTCTCTGATGAGGTTTCAATGCTTGATACAAAGAATCCTGCTCAGAAGTCCCTTTTTTCTTGTATAAATCAACCGTTCGATCATCAATAGAGGTTAAAAGTGAATGAATAGGAGACAATACTTCCATTCGTTTAGCGTTGAGGTATTTAGTAGGATGGCTATTTCCTAACTTCGCAAAGACATCATATAGATAGAAATCTGGGGCAAATTCAATTGATAATTCTCCAGATTGAATCCGATTATTTAATCTTTTGGTTAATGCTTCGTTTTCCTGTTTTACCTCTTCATAGCTCATCAATCTTCCAGCATTCTCCTCTATATTCCCAATAGACTCTTGATTGCCTGGAGAATGCTTTTCTTCCGCAGCCAGATCTGTTTCAGAGGGTCTAGTCGACTGAACAGAGAAAGAAATATTGTTCCAATTTTCTTTAAGCCACTCCGCATCTTCAGGAGAAAGGTGGCTGGTATCAGGGAAGTGACTTGATTCTGATAAAGTTGCTTCAGCTATTTCTTCATATTCTGATTTTCGACTATCAGATTTTTCTTCATGCTGACTTTTTAGAACATCATTCCAGTCCGTTTTATCTTGCCCTGGTCTTAGTTCTGGTAGATCCGAATTGATAACAGCTCCTTTTGCTTCCAATTCTTGAATGAATGTTCTACCTGCTTTATCATTATCTAAAGCTAGAGTGATTAAATCCGCATTTTTCCCATCTTCAAAAAAGTGATGATCAATAGCGACTTGAAGTCCGTCTGCCATTTGTTCAGGTGTCCATCTTAGTGGTTTTCCTGAAATTTCAGCTTGAATTTGAGATAGATGACGGCCAATAGTCGATTCTTTCAAACCATCCATAGAAACTAATCTGACGTCCTGAAGACTATCCTTGTGCAATTCATAGTAGGACATTAAGTCAATTGGACTCTCAGTGAAAATCAATCGTTTTGGACTGCCAATATCAACATGAATACCTGTCATAGGATCGGAGTTTTTCATAATCACTTTAGCATATCCATGTTTTGGCCACTTCTCCCAATTCTCCTGTATTCCTTGTAAAGAGGCTCCAACAACTTCACCTGAAGAAGAAAGGGACTTGAATACAATAACTGGCTCAATCGCATTTGTTGTCACTCCGCCTGTGCCTTCCGCAAAGTAGTCAAGTTTGGCATTAGCTTGGGCTAAAACACCCTGTTCCAAAAAATAATCAATTGTTTCATCTGATAACCCACGTTGATTCCGTAGATAATCTCTTCCAGCTGAAAACGGCTGCTCGTATTTCTCAAGATAGTATTTAAAATCTTCTTGAGCTCTTTCAACCATTTGAAACTCTTTAAAATTTCCATCATTTAAAAAATCTACAGATTGGTTAAAATCCACTTCCTTTATCGTTTCAACTAAAGAAATCGCATCTCCTCCTGTATTTCTGGAGAACCATTTCCATAAATTCTTATCAGGCGATATAACTAGGCTATCATGTTCTTTCCATCGATAGTCTCGTCCAGATCGAACCAGCTCCATCTGGAGCTCGTTTGCAACATCCAAAATATCTCTAGAACGTGCAAATTCAACACGTTCTCTACGACTTTTCCCACGTCTTGATTCTTGTTCTGTCATATAAAATCTCCTTAAAATCCTTCATACTGTGGTTTATACGGCTCTTTCTCTGCTTGTAGAAACGTTTCTGGATCTAAGTGAACCAATTCCCCTACTGAAAAAGATTCAAATAGCTCAGAATTTTCCTTAAAATCTAGAACCATTTCTAAATCAGAATTTCTTCCTTGACCCTCAAAATGCACTTGCTTGTTATCAGCATTCATTGCCGTAATTAACCACTCGGCTGAGAAATCAAAGTCTTCAACTGCGACATCTGGAAATAATAGCTTCATTTTTCTTCTCCTTTCTCTTTTTATCCTTCTATTCTATTCAATAACCAAAAAATCCCATTTAAAGGGACAATATAATTCCATTTTTCAACAAAAAAGTCATTGCTTTTACAATGACTCTTATATACTTTGTCCTTTTTCTTCAAGTTCTTGTCTCTCATCACTTCTCTCACGTTCCATGAGGGCTTTTTTATTTGCACGTTGGGCACTCTGAAGAGAGTTAGTCAGATTTCTCATAAAATCTGTATTGATGATTGCTTTACCTTGAGATTGTTGGATATTTTTTCTTTGCAAGACCTTTCTTTCTTGCATTTTCTGTGAAACAGCTTGAGCTAACTGACTTTTCTGGTTACTTTCCTCCTCTGGCAACAATTTTTGATAGAGTAATTTGAGTTCAGAAAATCCCTTTGAATTCTCCTGTTTTAATTTTTGAACAGTTGCTTGATCAGTCGTTTGTGAAATTTCCTTGTTTCGACTGTAAATCTGATGTTTCAACTGAAAAATAGAGATATGTGTCTGTAACTCTTCTACATAGCTATCTTTCGTAACAGGATAGCCCTTTAGAATAGTCAGCACTCCTTCATCTTGAAGAGATTGAACTGCAGTTAATTCTCCCTTCAAACGTTTAATTGGTGCTTGAATTGCTAACGAATCAGCCTTTTCTACTGAAAATGAAACACTATCTTCAAACTGGTTAGCAAGAGATTGTTTTAGAGATTGGTCTGCTTCACCTAGTTTATAATTGGGAGTCAGTTGCAATTCAGTCAGCTTCAGTCTTTGTTGAATCTCTTTCTTTTTCAATTCAACAAATGGCTTATCGGTTTCAAGTGGTTGAATTTGATCAAAAAGAGTTTTACGAACTAATAAGCTACTTTGTTTTTCCTCCAATAAACTCAATTTTAAAGCATAGCGAAATGTTCCCAACTCCTGGCGCTCTTTTAATGATCGATCACTTTTCTTTTTAGCCGCTTCTACAAGTTCTTTCAAATCAACTGAAGAAAATAGCGACAAGTCTCTTAAACTAAGTTGCTTCTCCAGTAAGTCTTCTTTCATCTGACTCACATCATAAACTAATTCCGTAACATATTCAGGACGTCCCAAACCTGTTCCGTGTTTATCATAAGCAGCATAGACTGGTTTTGTGATTTCAAGAGGTTTTGCCCCATCTTTCAAATCATAGCCCAATTTTTTCCAGGCATCTAGTGTTTTGATGACACTTGCATTGGGATCCTGTTCTAAAATCATTTGTTGATTCTTTAATGAGAAATTGGCCAAATTTTTTTCCAGCCGAACATCAGCTATTTCAGGAGCATTCTCACGAAATAGGTGCAAGATCTTATTTGCTAGTCGTTCTCTCAATTCCTTCTCTCGACTCGCTATTAATTGCTGCAGATGATAGCCTGCAGCCTCCTGTTGTGTTTTCTCAAAACGACCATCAACTTTCCGAATCTTCTCGTAGATTGATTTTTTTTCAGCTGAATAAGCTCCTCTATAGGTTTCTAGAAAGCTCTTCGTTTCTTTCAGAAATTCTTGATAGAGCTCTTTCCCATCATTTTCTAAATAGGAGTCCAGATAGCGGTCAAGGAAGAATTTACTGACTGCAAAATCTCTTGCATTTGATCCATAACGCCATTTTTTATCCATTGGCAAATGGTTGTAAGCCTGCTCCAAAAAATTTTTTTCAGCCGAAGAACGAACCTTCTGAACTCTAAATACAGAATTAATCAATTCACTTCTGATATTCGCCAAGATTTGTTCTCGTCGAACAATCATTCCTCTAGTCTGTTCATTCAACAGACCATGAAAAACATCACTTTTAAAACGCTCAATAGTTTTCTGGGAAAAGTTTCCTCTAAATTCCATTCGTCCACGAGGTCGATAGAAAATTTTTTCTCTTGCAGATTCAACTTCAGATAAACCAAAATGCACATGGATATTGTCCGTGTTCAAGTGAATATTGGCCCACCAAAATGATGAATCAGATAAGCCTTCTTTTTCAATCAACCTTGGCAATGCTTCACGTATGACAGACTTGATAGCTTGCTGATCAACTTTCCCAGTTTCCAGATCATATAATCCCTCCTTGGCCAAAAAATCATTATCAAAAGAGATAACACCCTGCCATAGAAGAGAGCCATTTTGATAAGCCTGTTCTAACTTACTTTTCAATTCAGTTACTTTGCTACGCTGCAAGTAATTGGCCTCTTTTGTAAAAATCGCTGTCATCTCTTCATTTTGATTTTCAGTAGCATAAGAACGATTCATATAATCGATGTACTCCTGGAAATTAAGTTTTGTTTCTGGGACTTCAGCTTGGATTTTTTGTAGTTCATCTTCAGTTAGAGACTCAATATTTTGTCTGTGTGTTTCTAAATTTAATTCATTATCAACCTCAACAGCTTCGTCTCTATTAGTGTAGTCTACAAAGCCACTATTTGCTTCAGTGTATTGCAGCATGAAGGTAATACTTGGACTAGAAGATACGTTCATAATTTTCCTCTCCTTGAATTAAAATAATCCATTTTTCCTTAAAAGAGCGTAGTCTTTTAATAACGGTTGTAATTCTTCAGGTTCAACTTGAAAATCATTGATCCACCGTCCTGATTGAGAAATATGTAATTCTTTTTGCTCTTCAACAAATTGCATGGGAATCAATAAGATATTTGGTTTTTCTAACTCCGAACCACTTTCTCGTTCTAAAAAGGCGACAATAAAATCTTGATTTCCTTTTGTCCTCAATTGCCAGTGATGGGAGTTCCCATTTTTCCTTTTATATAGTGAGCTATATTTTACATCAATCGTTAGTCCATCTAGCCAAAAATCATATACTGGATTATTTTTCTTGAAATACTTATTCGCATCTGTTGCATCTGGAACATACTTTTGAAAAAGTTCCTCGGCCATTCCCCCAAGTTTAGCTGTCCTAGAACCATACTGAATTTTATCTTGAATTTTCAGACAGCCGCTCTTAATCAGTTTCAAATGAGCTATATGAGTAGGCAACCCTGACTGTCTCACCGCTTCATGAAAGTCTCCTGTTTCCAAATAGATCTCAACAACATCTACCATTTACTGTACCTCAATGAGAATGTTTGATTGTTTGACCACGTGCAATATCTTCTTGAATGACATCATTAATTCTTGCCATTAATTCATGCTGTGTAGGATCCAATCGTGAATGAATAGATTCCAATTCTTGAACATCAAAATCATCTTTCGTAATAGCATGAAAGTTGGTTAGCGTTAGATAGAGAATTTGATCAAGTTGACGATGAATTGCCTTGTTATCATTTCCAGAATCAAAGGCATCCCCCAAATTTTTTTCCAGCTGAGTCAGTCGCTCATAGAAATTTTTTCCTTCTCCTAATTCAATAAAAAGTTTATAAAAAACTTCAATCAAAGTGACAAGCGTTGCTGAATTATTTCGATACTGTTTCTGCAAAGCAGACGATTCTTTCAAGTAGGATTTTATTTCCTTGAATTTTTCATGTGTTTCTTCGCTAAAATATAAGCTAAGTCTTGGATTCATTTTTCCCTCCTCAATTTTTCTGAGATGATCCTGTCAAATAATTGATTTTATATCCTGGTTGAATATTAAAGATATATACATCAAATGAGATCTCATCATCTTCAATACTCTGTGCTTCCAAACGAACTCCTCTAGCAACTAATTCCACATTTCTAAAAATGGGAGTTACTCGATAGCGGACATGGTGGTTCGTATTTTTTATGTAGTTAGCAATTTTATTTTCATAGTAGACCATTGATGATTGTTCATCTTCGAAATTTGCATTTAAAGCACGTGTACCTGTAAATAAATTTTTAGCATTCGCATTCTCTCCACTTAATTGAAAACCGATTAAGTGAGAACGATTATATAAATAATCTTCTTTCCCGTTGAAAATTATTTTTTTATTTTTCCATCCTGTTGGTGTGATAGACGAAATAGATTCTCTATCTTCAGTTGGCATCAAATCTTTTCCCAACATCGCTTCAGCAATTCCTACACGATTTAAAAAATCTAGATCAGAATATTTTTCCCAGCTGCCATTTTCTAAACTCAATTCGTCTTTTGTAAATTGTGGTTTTTCATTGACGACAATAACTTGATTTTTTCCATCATACTCCTTCGATTTCAAATCATCATTTTTTAGAGTAGAATTCAAATTTGAGTTGGAATTTTTTTCTTCAGCTGAATCAGCTATGTTCAATTGAGTCGGAATATCATTTTGTGTCAAGCCAGATTTGATAGCATTAAAATTGTTAGGTTGTACGACAAAGATTGCAAGAAAAATGAGAATGATGAACAGAGATTTATTCTTCTTCATTTTCAAACACCACCTGACCGTCTTTCAGCTTCAAGTGCAGATACATCATCCATAAAATGTAACCAATTTGTGGTTAGTTCATTTACAATATCTTGTTTAACATTTAAAGCTGAAAGAGAAATTTCATTCTTCAACATCAATTCTAAAATCTGACTTTGTTGTTGTTTGATATCGGACAATGTTTTCGCAAATTGATTATTGTACAAATTCAATCCGTCATTCATTACGATATTTTGAATTTGCGATAACATAAACTCATTGAAACTTGGATAGTTATATTTTTTTGAAATAGCCTGAAGTTGTTCAAACATATCATCAGGAACATTTCTAATTAAAAAATTTTTAGTCATCACTTTCCACCTCCCCTTCATACTCTAACCAACGTGAAATATGATCGCCATAGCGATCCATTTTTTCTTCAAATTCTGAGAGTATCCTTGTCTGTTTTTTCATTTGTTTCAGAACATGGTCAGAAGCTAATTTCATATTTTCTAAATGAGCCACATACAAATCTTGAGCACGATTAAATTTTCCATACTCAATTTTTTCACGACAGATTGAGAGCAGAAAATCATTTAATGATTTGGCTTTATTTTTTTTTGCAAGAGCTTTTAGATAGCTAACCTCTTCCTGTGTTAATCCTCTAATGAGAAGGTTCATCTGTATCCTCCATCTTATTATTTATTGTCCCAAAAGCAGGACTTCTTTTTTCTTTTGTCGAAGCAAAAGCAAAAAGAAGCAAAAAAGAAAACTTCAACCTCGCAACATCACGAACCGTCACGGTTCTATTTTTGCGGTTTTTCAACACACTAACACACACAGAGGGACTAAGGTCCTTTTTAGGTGTGTTGTGGTAGAAAAGAGCATAAGGGAAACTGATATCACGTGCCGTGATATGTTGATAGTATCAACGTTTCCAATGATATCAATTTTCTCGGTTTCACCTACTTACACACACATGCTATACTTACCTTTACACACTTTATAGGTGTTATACTTACACCGTTTTCCCTTTTTACACACTTTTGCTTACACCGTCTTAGACTTCGCTTTGAAGTTCAAAACTCAAAAATTAAGACTGATCTTCAGCTGGAAAGTTTCCTTCTTCACGATTTTTCTTCGCTGCTAAACGTTGTTCTTTTTCCTCTTCTTTGATGAGGTTTAATTCCATTTTTAAATCTTCAAAAATCGATTCATACGACTGATTTTTATTTTTCTTCAATTGAATTTGAACATAAATTTTACCAATTTCTTTTTGAAGATTCTCTTCTGCTTCTTTACGTTCCTGTTGCAAAAGGGCAACTCTTTTCTTTGCCTCTTCTAGTTGATTATCAATTTTTTTTAAATCATTTTTAGCCATGATTACTTCTCCTTTTTATTTAATTAATCCAATTGTAATCGAAAATCTCAAATTTTTTTTTAAAGGGACAATCATAAAAAATAAATCCCCTTAATTCAAAAATTAAGGAGATTTTTGACTGCTATTTATTGGTAAACACAAACTCGCCTTTCATAGAAAACGCACTCTTTTTACTTACATCAAATTGAATCAGTTTGAAATAAAAATCATGTTTTTTTCCAAACGGGAAGACGCTAAATACTGGATGATACAATTCTTCAATATCTACAAATTTTTTTTCAAGAGGAGCTTCAGAACCATTCCATGATTTTCTGGAATAGGAAATACCTGTCTGTTTTTCTCTATTCAAAAAACTTAATTCTACAATATCTTGATAATCCTTTTTCACTGCTCGCTGGTTAATCGTAATCATTCGTTGGTTTGCATCACCTTCATCAGCATCCGTAAAAAGATTGATTTTAGGAGGCAATTTATCTTTTAATTTTCGAATTCCAAGGTAGTCCTTGTTTAAGATATTTTTGAATAGATAACGCTGAAAAAGTTTTGCTTGAAACCACTTCGTGAAATAATAAATACCGATACTAAAGATTGTGGCTAAAATCCAAAACGATAATTCATTTTCTTGTATTGGTTTTTCTAATGCAGCTGTAAAAAAGATGGCAAGTATAATATTTCTTATGAACATCTTTATAAACTGCATTTCAGCTCCTAAAAGTAACTTCGTAAAAGGAGCACATAAAATAATCAAATATATCATTGTTCCAAAAATCTTTGGATCAATCTCAAGTATTACGGAAGCTTCTTTTATAAAAACAGCGCCTGTAACCATTACAAAAAATAAATATTGCCATTTGAAGGCTTGTCTAATAAGCCAATTCACTCCACAAATTGCAGATAATTTATATCCCAATTTATCAGTTTCTTTTACCATTTTAATTAAATTTTTCATTTTATTTTACCTCACTTTAATTCATTTCTACAGTTTCGATAGCGATTAAAATATAATCGTTTCGCATCATTTTTCTACATATCCTATAACTTCATAAGCAATATAAATTTGCCCTCTTGTATTCTTAAAATACTGGGTTATTTTGCCAATATATTCATTATCTATTACTCTACTTCCTATAGGATACTCATCAATTAATCGAGCTGTAGGAATATTCGTCAGCATCATTGAATGTTCTCCAATTTCTAACTTATCGCCAGATTGCCAATCCATAAGTGCATCTCCATATCCCATAATTATCTCCTTCCTTTAATTCATTTCTACAGTTTCAATAGGGTTTGAAAATTCAAATGTTCCATCTTTGACTGCCTGTTTTTTCTTGTCCAAAGACTCCAATTTAGCCTTCAACTTTTCAATGTTTTTATAGGCTGTTTCGATGGTTCTATTCTTCGTTTCAATGTTTGTATCCAGCGTAGCAATATTCTTTTGATTGGCTTCGAGATCATCACCTGTTAGGTATTTTGCTTCTGCTTGAAGACTCGCTTTTCGTGAGTTATCATCTTCAATAGATTCCTTCAATTGAGAAATTGATGTTGTCAATTTTTGAGACTGTTCATTCTGGAAATTGATCTCTTTTTCGATTTCCTGAAGAGTAAATTCTTCTCTGGAGACAACCTCAATAGCTTTGATTTCAAGCTGAGAATTTTGAGGTGTTACAAAGAATTGTACAGTGTCATCTTCTCCAGATTTCTTCTGAGAAACCTTTTTAGAATCACTAGATGGCGATGAAATATTTACATCAATTGAACTAGAAGAGACCGTCTGATTCGTCACATCAATCGCAAATGCACCAAAGTTTTTCGGAACTCCTTTAATAATAACTGATACTTTATTATCAATGATTGGTACAACATCCATCTCTATTTTTGAGTCTTTATGCTGTGCATAGAGTTTCCATTTTAATCGTTTGGCATCGATGCCCCGATCTATCGAAGTCGTAGCATCTTTCGTCTCAAATTGTAAAACGATAATTCCAGTATCTGGTGAATATTCCTGGCTAACCAGTTTCATCTCACCACTCCCATTCGCAAAAACTTGCTTTGTTTTGAGTTGTTCTGAAGTATAGGTTTGTCTTTGTGGTGAGAAAATTGCTCCCATCAAAAGACTTAACCAAGTCACAAACAACATTGAGAAAATGACTAGTTTTCTCTTAATAATATTCTCTTGAAACCAAACTTTAGTCTTAATAAATGGCTTTAAAATTGGGCTGGATTTTATCTTTTCAATCCAGCGCTTGGATATTTCAATTAAAGTAGACATTTTATTTCTCCTTCCTAATTTTTCCATAATACTGATTTGTTAAAGAAGTTATATCCGTCTTTTTTTCAGTACCCCACATTCCATACAAAGATAAGGAAAAAACTATAATAGCTACACAAATAGTTACAAATATATCTCTCATAAACTCGAAATTTCCCAAATAAAACGATTCAAAGACTGTCATAAAAGAAACGTCTTTCACTCCAACTAATTGAAAAAAATTTGAATTCATATGAACTAAATTTACTGCTACATATGCAATAAAGCCCAAAAAGAGATTGATTGGCACTAAAGCTATCAAAATATAAAAAGATATGCCTCCTAAAATTGCAAAAGCTCGATACTTCTTATTTGTTGCAAACAACATATCAAAAATTGATACATAATCTAAACTTTTTTGTTCACTCGATTGTTCATTCGATAATATATATTTTTTTATACCTCTCAAATGTTTGTTAGCTCTTTTCTGCTTCAAACTAGATGATTTAGTTCTTCTCATGCTTCTTATATCCTTTCCAAATAAATGAAACCTTACTTTTCGGCCAAACACTTTTTAGTAGCATTAAGAACGCTAATGGCAGCCTTTTCGTTTTAATTTCATTTCCAAAGTTATCACATATAGTTATCCTGAAAAGCGGTACAAACCAGATCGCAATCAAGATAGTTCCAACCACGCCATGCGCAATAGCATTTAAAATTTGATACATACTGCCTCCTTAAATACAACCTAACTTTTCAGGTGCCAAATCCAATGTTAGCCAAAGAGCCTCATCTTGCGAAATATGTGTTAGTCTCCCTCCCTCATCATTAAAACGATGTAGGGTAAACGTTCCATCTGATAATTTTCCTAAAACAACCATTCCTTCATTTGTCCTAGTACGCCATAGTTCCCAATCATTTTGAAAAGCTGTCTCGGCCCATTTACTTAGCTTTACCCTTTTAGTCATTTATGGCCTCCTGAATACTCTTCTCATCTGCTACAATCTTTTCCTCTGAATTTCTTGAAGCATATAGATATTTCTTTATTTTCCCCTTACGAATCTTGATGATAGTTGCAGCTTTTTCAACCTGGTATTTTTCTACCAACTTTTGACCTTCTTCTGTCTGAGTGTTAATGTAAAATGTAGGATAGGAACCTTTATTGGCTGCATCTACAACTGCACTTTTCCCAACCTGACAGTACGGACAATCTTTTTTATAAAATACTAGATTTACATTTTGATCGAGTACAGTATCCTGGTATTCCTTCTGAGTAAGGTGAGAATCATAATCTAAGATAAAATGATCTTTATACATCCTATATCCTCCTAGAACTGCGAGACTCACAAATAAAATAACGAGAATAGCACCTACAGCTAACTTAATGTATCTAAAAAGCTCTCTCATACTACTTCCTCCTCATCCATAAAATCAAATATGGATCCTTGAACATAATCAATCTTAGCTAATTCTTTTATTTCTGATTTTAAGTTAGTGAACGTTGTCATCATTTCTTGAAAGAGTAAAGGATCAAATTCCTCGGAATCCAATACACGGACAATTGGCAACATTGGATAATGATCTCTCAGCTCCTCCTGCAGATAATCTGAAATCATTTTATCATTCGAGATAACACTATCTACTCTAACAATCGCTGGAATGCTAGTAATACTCTCCTCGTTTTGATAAAAAGTTAAAGCTACATCCCCTGCAGAAACCGACTCAAATTTTAAGTTATCCGATGAAAGTTTAAAATAATAAGCCAATGGTTCCTGACCAACCCCTGTTAGGTAGTATCCTCTAATAATTTTGAATAACTCTGACATCGACCTTTCCCCTTCCTAACAAACTTTTAAAAGCCTAAACGGAGCTTGATACACATCAGGATAGTGAATCAATCTCTTTTTTCTTTGTTCAGGAAGTGGTTTACGATAATGTTTTTGAAGATACTGAAAAGCTAATCCCAATGTATCAAAAACTAAAACTTTATTCTCCCCATTACAAATATAGTCACCTAATTCAAAACTAAAAATTACGTACTTCATTCTTATTCTCACTTTCTATTTTGACCAATCATTGCCAGCTGATCTGTCTCTAATTCAGAATCATATCCGTTTTCTAAACGAACTTGTTGACGAATCCTTATAAGTGAGAGAATTAATAATACTCCTCCAACAAATATAAGGCTAAATAATCCAACTAAAATTAAAATCATATCATTCCTCCATAGATTATTTTACATACATTTATATTCCAGTAATAATCGTAGATATAAATGTAAGGCAGTTTGCGGGTTTTTAAAATTATCCAATATCAAGCTCAAATAAAGATAGTTGTTGTGTTTGTTTAAATCCATCTTTAACCCTTTCTATCACTCTCTGAGTGAACTCTATACTTTCTTCAAAGAAAGCAGCAATATTGGCCATATAAGCCTCCTGACGTTCTTTCTTCACCTTGATAAGGGAAAGCAAGATTGCTTTGATAGAGGCTAATCTGATGCCTCCTCCACGGCCGTGTTTGACTGTGAAGAAGATCTTTTGTTCTGTTTTGAGAGCCTTCAATACTTTATCCAATGAACGCTCAGGAATGTTCAACTTCTCTCGTATCTCTTTTTTCGTCGTCTGGATAAATGGATCCTCAGATTGATAGAAACCTTCTAAATAGGCCATTACGTCTGTTTTCCATTCATAGAGATGACTATTCTTCCTGTCAGCACGTTTCTTCTTAAACTTGTACCAACGTTGCTTCACAAAGAGATCTGAAGCCTTGAGTTCCTGATTGACCCATGCTTTAGATAAAGTCATTACATAGTCACGACTAGCAGCTTCATATTTTCCTGAGTAGGCGCTTGTGATAATCTTATGATATTCAGCTGAAGAGAGTGGTTCGTCTAGATTCGCATTAAAACTAGAAAGAACCTCCTCACACTCTTCCTGATCGATTCCTGAAGAGAAGTTGGCTAAAGCTAGCGTGAAAAGAACGTTGTTTCTTCCCATCAAGGCTTTTCCACCTTTGATATTCCCCTCTCTCATCAGCAATTGATACCAGGGCTCATCAATCTGTTTCACCCCTTCAGAACCCGAAATAACTGTCAAATTGGGCTTTTTACTTGGGAAAGGAAGTTCTGATTGCTTCATTGACCAATCTAACCACTCATGGAATGAATAGGTATAGTCAGGTTCAAAGAATTCGACATTATCAGTTCGAGGAATCCGAGCAATTCCAAAATGGTTACAGGTTATATCTACTGGTAAGGTTTGAGCAAAGTAATTTCTCAAATTTTGAGAGATTGCTTTGGCCACCTTTACCACTCGAAATTGGGAATGAGCTGTAACATAAGCCGATTCTGAGAGGACAAAATAGGCTTGAAATCCTTTATCAGATTTTAGAATCAACGTTGGCATAAAACCTAGCTCCAGAGAAGCGGTTAAAATATCTCCTGTCGTCATTTCTTCAGCTGCAGAGGTAATATCAAAATCAATGTAGAATGTGTTAATCTGTCTTAGATTATCTTCAGAGTGCCCACGTGTAATCCGTCGACCAGCATCACTATAGCTTCCATAGCAATACACATTTGGGGTCCAGTGTGTAAACTGATCCTGGTTCTCAAGCAATGATTCGACAGAGGTTAAAACAACACCACGTGCCTTCACCATATTTGCTTTTGAACGATAAGCAAATACAGACCCTCGTCTTCCTTCTTCAGCTGAAGAGATAAGCTGTAGATGACTATTCTTAAATTTTTGTGTTCTTAATCCGTCTTTTGTGATGATGGATAAGCATTTTAATAAATCAATCTTTTTCATGGTTTTTAGGACTCTCATATCCCTTCACTAGTTATAGTTTGAAGTCAAGTACACTTATAAAATAAATTTCCAAAAATGCTAATCTATTTAAACAGTGATAGTGGAGATGGCTATACTCTAAATAGAAAATCAGTCACCTCAGAAAATAAATCAAGAATTTTTTGGAAAATTTCAAATATAAAATCTAGTAATCTCAAAAGTAGTTCAGCATTGAAAATATATAGCAGAGCAACTACCAGTATCATTGCTAACAAGATTATTAAACTATACTTTAAAAAATTTACGGATTCTTTTTTACTGTCTGGTAAATTTGCAATCCTTTTTTCTTTCTTATTCTGTAATTCTTTGCCAAATAGTTCATAAGAGTACCTTGCCATTATCCAAAAAGATAAAGCCATAATTCCCAACAATGAAATAATAAGCATACCTGCCATTTCAATAATAGTAATAAGTGAAACGCACCCTAATATAAGCAATATTGCTTTATTCTCAATCACTCCAGAACTTATTAACGACATTGAAATCCAGTTGTTGATATATATTAGAAGGAAAGAATAAGAAAAAGGGATAGCATTAAACGAGATAGCTCCATAAATGATATTTACTAGCACTCTCCATACACTCTTAGAATAAAGAATGTTTTCCCTTATGGATTTCAAGATGCCCTTGTTTATGAAAAGATAATAATACAATACAGTCATACTATCCCCCCTATTTCAACTCAAATGTACTTATAATATAAGGCGCCAACTCATTATATGAGAAGTATATCATTACCCCTCCTACAATAATTAAAAAGATACTCACCATCCATCCCAAATCAGTTAGTTCTACATAGTAGTCTTTCCTACCAATCAAATCAAGTCCGATATCTGTATTTTTAGCTATAATAAATACTCCACTAAACGAAATGCACACTCCTATAATAAACAATACAATAAACAACAAAATCATATAATTCCCTCCTACCCTCTTCTGAGATTTTTTATTTTAACACTTAAATTTTATTTAAGCTCTTAATGTGTGCATCATAAACACACTTTTTCAACTCGAAGAAAACGCTCATATTTTCTTCGATAAACAAGCTCTTTTTCACCTCTCCGTCTGCATAAAACAGACCGTTTAAGAGAAAATTTATTTTCTCTTGAAAAATGTCATCTAACATCAGTTTACTTTTCTCCAAGCAAGCTACCAAATGCGATGAATTGTTTGCGTAACGCATCGGCATCCCAAAAGCGCTTTCCACGCTTTTAAAATCAAAATTCGTAAAATCTTTATTTGTTTCTGTGTATTTCATATTTCTTTCCTCCTATGTTCATTCTCATTTATTCAACAATTCTTCTGATAACAACCTGGTCTCTTTTGCGTGTTCAAAACCAGCAATATACGCCTCATAATCAACTTCAATTTCGATTTTTAGGCTTCTACTCTCTAATTTCCCCATACGTAGTCGTTGTTCTTCCAAAACTTCTGCTGGAATTTTTACCATCAAACCAAATTCTTCTGATGATTGAGCCTGGTCCTGAAATCGTTGATCTATTCCGTTTAAGAAACCTAGTAAGTACGATTTCTTATAGTCTTTCCATCTTGCTCTTGAGACTGTAGGGAAAAGTCGTTTCAGCCGATATTTAAGGTATAAGAGCGCACCTTCGTAAACCTTACTACAAAATTCAGCATCAGATTGATATCCAAAGAAAATTATCTGTGTGATGCCATCTTCAGGAAGTCGTCTTCTTATCGTTTTACATCTAAAATTTTCACCTAAAATACCTGCCAACTTTTCTTGCCACCATGGAAGTCTATATTCCCATGTTCCTATTGTTTCACCAATATCTTTTTGAGTTTTACTATTCGTTAAATCATTCATAGAAAGATTATGCTTCACCATAAGTCTTTGAGCCATCAGAAGGGCAGTCTGCCCCTCTTCATCGTTTGGTGCATCGTAAGCTAATTCTAAAAGATTTTGTATCTTCTCAATAATTTTATTATCCATATCAATCCACATGTTTATACTTTCTAGGTAAAGAACTAGCGTAATGTTTTGAATCATTAACCTTTGCATTATAAAAAATCATATTATTCCCAATAATTTCTTGCCATTTAGGAATCTCCTCACGATAAATACGATTAAGTCCATAAAAGTTCTTTACAATAAATCTAACGGCTCCAATATGATCTCCTAAACCAACAACACACAACACATCATGTTCCATATCATATACCCAATGACTTTTTGAATTTGTCAAAATTTCCCAAGCAAATTCCCAATCTCTCTCAAGCCAATCATGCCCTGGTCTGTAATAAACTTTTGTCTGACAAGATTCATCATTAAATCCATAAAAACAGTGACTACACAGCGTTCTGTTTTTATCTACCCACCAACAAGGACCATACTTTTCATTGATGCAAGGTGTAACCCAGTTACAAGAACATCGTCTACAAATACCCATTTCCATTTTCTATCTCTCATTTATTCTCATACTTTTAGGTAGCTTTTTACTCGGTAAACAGTAACCTTCGGATAAGTCCCTTTTGCTATAAAATTCAGGACTATTTGTCATGATGTGATCACTTCTTCTCCATCCTCGACGAAGTTGTTTGTAAGATAAAGAAACACGCTTCTCAATCTCTTTAAAACTAAATCCCAGCTTCAAATAGGTTGTAACAATAGCATTAGCATGTTCTTTAGACTCTTCGCTTCTTGTTCTTCGCTGAAAGTTAATCTGCTTATCTTCTTCATTTAATGCTATCTGATAGGCAATAAACAACTTCCGCATTTCCATAATTTTATGTTGCCAGGCCAAGCTGTAAGGTTGTCCTGAATATCGATTCACTAAGTCCTTTACGGGTTGTTTAAATTTCAGCTGAAGAGGATCGAATTCGCCAAGGTCAGAAAACGGATCAATGAAACCTAACGGTTCGCTTTGAATTAATTCATTGTATAGCGCTTCTCTGTCCATCCCAATATATCTCCTTCTGTCAAATGCACGTCATTGAGTCAAATAAGCTTAATTGGATGGTTGTAGAAGCTTGTTCGCTATTTCCAGTCTTATCATGATCGATAACGTCAAAGATTTCTAACGTGTCTAAATTCATTACAATCTCTAATCCTATCATCATTGAACTCCTTTCAAATAGAATTTTAAGCGAACAAAAAAGAGAACAGATTTCTCTGTTCTCCTAAAAATATTGAATTATTTGATTTTCTAAAAACTCTTACCACTTACAAGCTTTGACATTAGATCACGTTGACAAAAATAATATTAGAAACTTACAAGTACACTCTGGAAAAACAAATATCTACTTTAAAGTATGCTCAATCTTAACAAATTATAATAAAACTTAGTAATTTCTCAGATTCGAATCATACTCAAAATATAAACTATCCAACAAAGTCCAAATATTAAAACTTTTTGTTGCTATCGCCCCCTTATTGACTGCTATTTACCACTAATAGGTAGTTATTGATAATTGATCTGTTATTTATCGACCATTTCAAGATACAATACAAACAGATTACCATAAGTATTATATACAAATATAAAGGTAAAGTCAATTTTTTTGAATCTTAGAAGTAGATATTTACTATAAAAAATACAGAAAGGTGTGTTTCCTATAAGACAAGCTTTGCTGTTCTTCTCTTAAAAATTCCTTTTTAATCCCGACAAAACAAAAGGAGTCTGGGACAAAAGTCTAACCTTAAATGTAAAAAGCGAACAAAATCAGTTATCTGACACTCAGAATTCTGTATTGTTCGCTTTTTTTGTCTAATTTATCAATTTTAAAAATTTATAATAAAGAATTCCTAAAATCAAAATCTTTTTGTCCCAGACTCCTCAATTTTCTTTGGATCGTCGAGCAAGACGCAGTGGTTGAGTGGGCTCTACTACGCTGATTTCATCAGCTTTTACAGCCCTACTCAACTGTGCGGAGGTGGGACGGCGAAATCGAATTCTAACGAATTACCGATTTCTGTCCCACTTTCTTAAACAGACATATATATTATTTATTGAATCTCTCTAAATTCATTTAAAACAGATAGAACATGACGTATAACATGTCCACCCTTGCTAAGAACATTAAAGAAATCCTCAACATGAAAAACTTCAGTAACGTGACGTGCAAAAAGTCGGCCGTCTTGCTCAAGAGCAAAATAGTAATAGAAACCGTGGTGAAGATTGAGAGTATTAATCCATTCCAACCATTGCTCACGAGTTTCACCCTCGTCCATATAAGCTACGTTGTTAAATAAAATTTGCCCTGGTGTATGATCATCAGACTTCAAAAGTGAAACAGCAAAATCAACGACATAGTCCTCCGTTACACTGAGACGACCCTTGTAGATAAATTGCTCATCTTCTTCAACAATCTGCATCAGAAAATTTTTATTCTCCAAGAGAAGTTGAAAATTGCGATTCATTGCATCCATAAGTCTTTACTTCCCTTTTAAAATTAAAAATCATCCAAAGAATAAACTGGGATATTATGATCAGTTCCTGTTCTCTCCGCAACAGAGTAGTCAACAGCCACCTTAGCAGGCGCAGCATAAGCATTTGTAGATTCTACACGTCCAGAGAAGTGAACAACCTTTCCTGTATCTTGATCAATATGCGCCTCTCCAAGCGCAACTTGACGAACTTCTTCTAAATCATATTGGCTATTTGCAATAAGTGTATCTGCATGCATTTCTGCTTCATCAAAACCAATTTCAATATTTTCAATCATATCCATTTGACGGTTAAGCAATTGCTTGAGTTCCACTTTCATGAATTCTTCGTGTTCTACGATAGCTTGTTTTGCTTCTTCAAGACGTCTGAATTTTTCTTCGGTATTGCGCACACGCTCTGCCAAATCTTCCTTAGTCAAACGAACCATTTCTTCTGCTTGAACTTTAGAATCCGCTAAGATATTTTTGGCAATACGCTTAGCTTCTGTCAACGCCTCAGAAATAAATATTTCTTTTTCTTGATAACGCTCAATCGTACGCTTAAAGTTTTCATTTATGCTTTCAAGTTCTTGAATTTTCTCTGTATAATAGCGTTTTTGCGCATTTAATGTTTGATGAACGGAACTCTTAGAATATCCAAAAAATAGAGTTTTCTTTAATCCAGTCATTCTCTCCTCCTTAAAATCAATCCATATAACGTTTCTATTATACTTTTACGTACTAAATTTGTCAATAGATTTCACCATAAAATCTATGAAAAAATAAGGTAAAAAACATTGATACAGCTGAAATGTTGTTAGGAAAAATGCAAATGTTTATATGCAATTGTGTTTGTATCTACTCGCATTTATAAATAGCAAAAAATCTCATCAGAGTAATTGTTATTCTCCAATTTCAAAGTCTGCTAGCATTTGCTCTATCTTGTCAAAATGTAGTCGAAAATGCTCTACTTTATGGCCATCTGATCCTACCGAAAATCTGTGTCCACCCAAATCTTTTATCAAAGTAAGTGCATAGAGATACAGTCCTTCATGATTGTAAAGATACAAGGAAAGAATCGTTACTATTCTTCAGAACTAAAACAAAAAATGATTGATAAAGTCTTACTTGAAGGTCGTTCACGAAGAAGTGTAAGCCTTGATTTTGCTCTCCCAAACCAAGGAATTCTTCCAAACTGGCTAATCAGTCTTATTGTGCGGTCAAGAAAACCTCTCCAATGATGGAAGAGGTCAAATATTATGCAGGGGAGTTACTTAGGCTTTCTGAATACAGACAAGGTGTTTTAG
>ERZ773068.257-NODE-257-length-28770-cov-9.191816_pt1 | contig 28770 bp, 19 predicted proteins | sample MGYA00580620_ERZ773068 | MGnify/ENA primary metagenome ERZ773068 (study PRJEB29015, sample SAMEA2737983) | human oral metagenome | biome: human oral; feature: human-associated habitat; material: dental | place: China | collected 2101 ... | reverse complement strand
GTGTGCCGGTGGGCGGCGGCCCGCCCGCTCGCCGTCCGCGCCGCGAGCTTCGCTCGGTGCGTCGTCTCGAAGCCCGGCCAGGCCCCGCCACCGCCCACCGGCACCGCGGCAGGTCGCTCCGGCGCCCTCCACACCAGTGGGGCCTAGTGTGCTGGCGTATGGTTCGGCGCGTCGGCTCGTTGTCTGGCCAGGCCCTGCCGCCGCCCATGGGCACCCCAGCCGTGCCCTCCGGTCCTTCTAATGTGGTCTGCTTCGTCGTGCTGAGATTTGGGGATGCCCCGATGCGTGTTGTTACAAACGTCGTCAATCGGAGGTGTTTTTCGTGTGGATTTCTGATCCGTTGTTACAAACGTCGTCAATCCGATGGCTTTTTCGCCGAAAATCAATGTTTTTGGACGCAGATTGACGACGTTTGTAACATGAGCACTCGCAAGGGGGTTCAAATTGCTTCGGTTTGACGACGTTTGTAACGCTGGCTGCCCACCGGTTGCTCAGTCAGGCAGGCATGCCTCCTCCACATTCATGAAAGTCCTTGTTACGGCGAGACCTACACCCGATCGGGAAGATTCAACCCCTTCTGATCGGGTTGAATCCTCCCGATGAGGTTGAACCTTCCGAACCTCTGCCGATCTCGAAGCCAGTGGTGGGGGTTTTGCACTACACGAAGCCTTCTGGGCCCGTGTCATCGGCGTGTCGGAGCCTCATGTAGTGCAATTCCCCCCGTTTGGTGGCGGTGAGGTTGTGACGTGAATCGGTGTGCTCGCCAAACTGCAGACCCATTGGGTGAAAACAGCCGAAAATCGGTCAATTTGAGGCAATGGGTCTGCACATTGGCGGATTCGGTGTCAATCTCGGCGCGCTGCTCGCACGCGAACCCCTAAACATGCGCGTTAACCCTTTGATACGCACGCAAACCCCTAGACATGCGCCTGGGCGGCGGTGCCCAGGTGCATGTCATCGGGCCCGCGTGCGGGTCATCAGGCCAACGTGCGGATGAGAGGGCCCACATGCGCAGGATGCGTTCACAGAACCAGAAGAGGGCCTGACGGCTCGCAGGCGTCCCGACGCCCCCATGGCTCCTCGGATACGACGGAGGCGGGACCCCGAAGGGGCCCGCCTCTCGTTGCGTGCGGTGGCTGCGCAGCCGGCACCGAAAAGTCACGCTACCAGCAACACGTAGAGTCCTATGACCGGCGATGTGAGCGTCTCCGCTGTCCGTGCCCCGGCCTCGTGCCAAGGAGAAGGCGTTCGCGCGGTACGCTTAGTGCAGTCGTATGACCCACTGAACGGAGAGACTATGCCCAGGATGTTCGGCACGGACGGCGTGCGAGGACTGGCGAACGTTGACATCACTGCGGACCTCGCGCTGCAGCTCGGCGAGGCGGCTGCCCGCCAGTTCGGCGGCTCCCTGCGTACGGACGGCTCGAAGCCCCGCGCGATCATCGGCCGCGACACCCGTATTTCGGGTGAGTTCCTCGACCACGCCCTTGCGGCGGGCCTGGCGAGCGCCGGTATGGACGTCACCCGGATTGGCGTTGTCACCACGCCGACGGTTGCGCACCTGACGGCTACGGAGGACACCGTGGACCTGGGCGTCATGATCTCCGCCTCGCATAACCCCATGCCCGACAACGGCATCAAGTTCTTCGCGCACGGCGGCTACAAGCTGGCCGACTCGGTGGAGGACCAGATCGAGGCGCTCGTGAACACCGAGTGGGATCGTCCTACCGGCGACGCCGTCGGTGAGATCAATGCCGACCACGCGTGGGCCAAGGACTCCTACATCGCGCACCTCGTCGAGGCCATCGGCACCGATCTGCGCGGCATGAAGATCGCGATCGACTGCGCGAACGGCGCGGCTTCCGAGCTCGGTCCGGCCGTGTTCCGCGAGCTCGGCGCCGACATCACCGTCATCAACGCCTCCCCCGACGGCCGCAACATCAACCTGAACGCGGGTTCCACGCACCCCGAGTCCCTGCAGGCCGCCGTCGTCGAGGCCGGCTGCGATTTCGGCGTCGCCTACGACGGCGACGCTGACCGCTGCCTGGCCGTCGATCACGAGGGCAACCTCATCGACGGTGACAAGATCATGGGCTCGCTGGCCGTCAACGAGCTTCAGCGCGGCACACTCGCCAAGGACACGCTCGTCGTCACCGTCATGAGCAACCTGGGCCTGCTGATTGCCATGCGCGAGGCCGGCATCAAGACCGTGCAGACCGGCGTGGGCGATCGTTACGTCCTCGAGGAGATGCTGGCCTCGGGATATTCGCTCGGCGGCGAGCAGTCCGGTCACATCATCGCCCGCGACCACGCGACCACCGGCGACGGCATCCTGTCCTCGCTGCTCATTTCTCGCATGGTGAAGGAGTCTGGTCGTTCCCTGGCCGACCTCACGTCGTTCATTCAGAGGCTGCCGCAGACCCTCATCAACGTGGGCGGCGTGGACCGCGCGGCCGCCGCGACGAACGAGGCCGTCGCCGAGGCCGTGGCAGCCGCCGAGGCACGCCTGGGCGACACGGGCCGCGTGCTCCTGCGTCCCTCGGGCACTGAGCCGCTCGTGCGCGTGATGGTCGAGGCCGCCTCGCAGGAGGAGGCAGACTCTGTCGCCGCTTCGCTGGCGGATGTCGTCAAGGAGAACCTGGCGCTGTGAGCGTCTGAGAAGCGTACGCGCGGGGCGGGCACCGGTGGGTGCCCGCCCTTACGTGTATCTATCGCCGCGTATATCTATCGCTGAATGACGAGGCGTCCCGCTGGTGTCCTAGGGGTCTTGTGGTGGGACGATGAGCTTTTTATACCTGTTGTTCCGGTGACTATTGCTAGGGGAGCAAGCCGCGAGAACTACTTGTCTCCAAGCCAGCTGCTTCGTTTGAGCAGGCCAGCGGAGTCAACGTCGCAGGTATAGGCGCGGGTTTTCATTTCTCCGTCTTGCTGCCAGTAAATGTTTCCCTGGAGATTGCGTCCGCCATCATCATTTTGAGTGTCGAAGGTTTCCTCACCCCACCAGAGGAACTCGCCTCCGTGCTCAAGGGCGAGACGCGCAATCTTCACAGCGCATTCACCGTTTTTTGGTGCGTGCTTGCGTGCTGCGATGTCCGTTGGGACGGTTACTGGAGCTGCCTGTTGCGCGGATTTGTCATTCGTAGGGCTCGAGGAACGAGGAGAATGTGTAGAGCAGCTGTAAATGCCAAAAGCGGTTGCAATGATGATGATGAAGCCAAGGAGTGCGGAGCCGTGCTGGCTACTCTTTTGGTGTGTTTCTTCGGGCATAATTCACCTGCAATCTACGCCATAGGTTTTTCGACAAGTACATTATGCCTCGATTGCTGGGCTGTGTGTCCCGGCTTCGCTGCGAATATATGGGAAATAGGAGTATGTTCGTTCTAGTGATTCGTACGACAATTTCCTTGTAGAAGGGCACTTATCATGGCACTCCCATTCATCCTTGGCGCGTACGCGTCGCATCCGGCACCGGAGCTGGAGGCAGACTACTACCGACTCCTCGCGGATCAGCCGTGGGTGAGTGGCGTCGAGATCCCCTACCCGGGGCAGCTCGCCACCCAGGGCGACGTGCTGGCTGGCCACCTGGCCGCCCACTGGGACTTCAACACGATCACCGCGATTCCCGGCACCATGCAGAACGTGTGGAAGAACGAGAACTTCGGCCTGGCCTCGCCCGACGAGGCCGGACGCGCCGCCGCTCTTGACTTCACCCGCGCGCTGCGCGATGACCTCGCCGCCCTGTGTGAGCGAGCGGGACGCCAGCTGGTCGCCCGCGTGCAGCTGCACTCGGCGCCCACGCGCCTGGCGCAGGTCGACGCCTTCAAGCGTTCGCTCGCCGAGGTGGCCACCTGGGACTGGTGCGGGGCCACGCTCGTCATTGAGCACTGCGACAAGTACATCCCCGAGCAGAACCCCGAAAAGGGCTTCCTCTCCCTCGAATCCGAGATCGACATCGTCTCCGAGGCGGGCATCGGCATCCACCTCAACTGGGGCCGCTCCGCCGTGGAGGGCCGCAGTGCGGACACCGCCTACGAGCATGTGCTCGAGGCTGGCAAGCGCGGCGTCCTGGATGGCATCATCTTCTCGGGCGCAGGCCCGGAGGAAACCCAGTACGGCTACTCCTGGATCGACGGCCACCTGCCCGCGCAGGCCGACGAGCCGACCTCGCTCATGGACGAGGCCGAGATCGCTCGCTGTGCACGGGCCGCCGTCGAGGGCGGAGCCAACTACCTCGGCGCGAAGGTCTGCGTCCCCAAGGATGCGTCCCTCGAGCAGCGTCTGGCCATGCTGACCAACATCTACCGGGCCTGCGGCATCGGCGAGTAACGGCATCGTCGCCGGGCGCGGCATCCGCATCGTGCGGGAGGCGCTCGGCGCGAAGCAACAATAGACGGGAGGGGCGGATGCCATGGGGTATCCGCCCCTCCCGCTTGCGTCGAGGATCGTCCGATACGTCCCTCGTGCCGGCTGGGCGACTAGGGCAACGCGAATCGCTGCCGGAAAGCGGGAGAGGGGGAGAGGTACTGCTCGATGCAGGTGCGGCGGTTTTCTGCATCGATGTGCGGATTTGTGAAGAACTCCTGGAGGTTCGGATTGGCCCCCCTGCGTGATCGTCTCGTACGTTCCTTCCGGTGAATAGTAGAAGATGTCACGGCTCAGAACGATGTCCGGGCTCTGCCTCCGCGCACTGATGATGGGGAGGTAGCTGGAGGTCGCCATGGACCTGAGCTGCTCCGAAACGTTCGCGGGGTCGGCGGGGGCGTAGTACATCGCCTGGTTCGCCGGGATCGTGAAGAACAGGCCGTGCGGCGCGTGGATGAGGAAGCGCGACATGATCTCGAGCATGTTCGCCGCTTTTGCCGTGACGAATGTGGACTGCGCCGACAGGCAGGTGAACGGACCGAACTGCTGGATATGCTCGATGGGGACGTTGTCGGTGTTCTTTTGAGCGTAGTAGAAGAGCTCATCGACGCTCAGCGAGCACTGAGCTACCTGTTCGTCATTCAGCCTGAACGGGGCGTTTCATAGTCGAGGCCGAGTGTCAGCACGATTCCGCCGGTGTATTTGCGGGCGTAAGAATGGAGTGGGTGTGTGGCGGCGTCGCCGCCGCTGAACTCGGTGAGTATGAGTCGACGTAGCTCGTCGGGTTTGTTCAGGATGGTTTCGCCGATGCGCCTCCGCTCGATCAGGTACGGAATATACCGATCCATCAGGTCGTGATGTGCGTCCGGCTCGGCGAACATCAGCTTGGTCATGAGTTCGTGAATGCTGCACTTCACGGAATCGTTGAGGAGGAGGAATATCGTGCCCTTGGTTTGGTTGAAGCCAACCTGAACCGTGAGGCCGGCATCTTCGAGCTTGCCTGTTAGATCGGCAGGGACTTGTTGAAGGCGTATTCGGGATCCATAAGACAACTCTAGAGGGGATGCGGGCATGCAGCATCGGCGCTCGGTGCTGCGTTGGCACCACCCGGGCGCGTGCAGAGGTGAACTGCCGATGGGTGTTTAACGGGAGGCGTCGATGCTCAGCTGCTCGGTGAGGAAAGAATGCTCGCCCGCATCGTCGCGCCAGTAGACCAGCGTCGCGCGGGATTCGGGCTGCTCACGCAGGCTCTGCGAGAGGTCCTTGAAGGCCTCGAGCTTGGAACCGTGTTCATCGATGAGGGCCTTCTCGTTTTCGAGGATCTTCTCTCGGCGCTCTTTCAAAGCAGAGAAATCGTAAGTCGGCCCCGAGATGCGTTCCTTGCCCCATTCGCCCCACGACTTCTTGTGGTCGGACTCCTCGAGAGAGCTGATCGTAGCTTTGACCCTTTCTGACAGGTTTTTGAGCTCGCTCCATCGGTCGTTGGTGTGAGCGATGCACTCCGTCAGCTGCTGCGTGCGTTTGGCGACCAGTGCAGGGCTTTCCTGCAGGGCGAGCGCCACGTGTAGGGCGTGCACCTGGACCTCGGTAATGTATGCCAGCCCAGCTGCGTTGATGTCGCGGATGACATCCTCGATGGGGGTCCCGGTATCGAGAGCGCGATTTTCTACGGATAGGAGGAGCAGCTCCTGGCGTCGAGCGACGGCCTCGAGGGCTTGTTCGGCCACCGCGAAACGGGCAGTCATGGACGGGGTAAAGTGCCCGAGCTCGCCGTATTCCTCGGTGATGTCGCCCAAGGTTTTCGAGGCGGCGATGAGCCCGGCGATCTGCGTGATGTCCGTGCGCACGAGGAGGTTGGTGAGAGTGCTTGCGAGGGTGTCCAGCTTGGCGTTGACTGCCTGAAACTGGCGCATGGTCACGGCTGTGTTTACGACCCCCATGAGTGCGAGTGGGGCGACGACGGGCATTGAGGCGGCGACGGGAATGAAGGGTGCTTGGGCGACGATGCCGCCTGCTCCCATGACGGCGGAACCGACGCCGGAGCCGAGCTGCATGAGCGTTGCGGGGTTGGCCGTGGCCATGAAGAGGGTCGGGGCGATTGCTGCGGATGCAGCAGTGGAGGCGACAGCGGTCGCCGTTGATGCTGTCGAGCCGAGGATCTGCGGAGAGACAGCCCGGGCGTCGGGAGTGTACTTGCCAGTCGTGGCGAGGCTGTTCGTCAGGCTCGCGATGAGAGCTTCACGCGTGCGCCCGGTGACGGCGATGAGCCCTTGGCCCGGCTGGCCGTCGGTCGTTGCGATGGTGAACTGGACGTCGTGTGGGGTGGGCGTTAGCTTGTTGTCGCTCATGGCACTCTCCTGCGAAGGTTGGAATGCCCCCATCATAGTTTCCCTGTCACTATTTGTGGCGTTTCCGGTGGGACCGTGTCAGCAATGGGTGTGCGCATCTGGGTGGGCGGGGGAATAAGCTCACGACTGCCGGCGCGGTGTGGGGAGTGCGTCTCTTAAGCGCGCCTGGCCACCGAGGACCGCCACACGGGGCGCGTCGGGATCGTCGCGATTGGAGTGCCGTCCGGGGCCTCCTCGTCGATGGATGCCCGCGGGTGAATGTCGGTCATGGGGGAGCGCCCTTCGATCACGTTGATGATCGAGGAGACGGCGGCCTCGGTCATTTCCTTGAGGGGCCACTCGACCGTCGTGAGGCCAAGCGCGGAGGCGCTGCGGTGGTCCTGATTGCCGAAGCCGAGGACCGACAGGTCCCCGGGTACCGACAGATCCAGGTCTGCGGCGGCCTGGAAGACGCCGGGGGCCTGCGAGTCGTCGGCCAGGGCGATGAGCGAGATTGACGGGTCTTCGTCGAGGAGGCGCATCGCGGCCTGGTAGGCCGTGGTGGGTTCCCAGTCGGGCAGCGAGTAGAGGGTGAACATGGTGCCAAACGCGCGAGCGATCGGGTTCTGCCGCGCGTGATTCGTGTTCGGTCCCGCCAGGAAGACGGCGCGCCCCCGACCCGTGCCGGTCGGTGGATCCACGAGTGCGCAGTCAGAGAGAACGTCGCGCACGCCGGCACCCTCGTCGATGCGGATGAGGGAGGATTCTGATCCGGTCGGGTTTGCCTCGATCATCGACATGGCGACGACGGGGATGCCGAGATTGGCGAGCAGGCGCGAGGTGAAGGCCTCGGCCGAGGTGGTTTCGCGGATGATGCCGGCCAGCTGGGTGTCGCCCAGGACCCCGCGGATAACCTCGGCGTCCGATGCTCCGTCGCCGGACTGGAAGAGGGGGAGGAGAAGGTAGCCGTGGCGCTGAATGTCGATCATCGCGGTCGTGAGGACCGTGTGGACGACGGGCACGAAGGGGTCGTCCGGCAGCTCGGCCATGAGGAGAGCAATGAGGTGGGACTTGCCGCGGCGCAGCGACCGAGCGGCTGCGTTGGGGATGTAGTTGAGTTTGCGTGCGGCCTGCTTGACGCGATCGATGGTGGCGGGCGCGATCTTCACGTCCCGGCCTCGTCCGTTGAGGACGAGCGAGACGGTCGACGGTGCGACGCCTGCCGCGCGGGCGACGTCGGCCCGGGTTGCGCGCTCCATGCTAGGCTCCCAATCCTCGGTTGTGTTTCGTTGAAACACAAGAACTATAACGTGTTAGTCTTATCTCTGACGATCGGAGTTTCGACGACGACATCCGAAAGGCACATAGACGTGATATCGATACTACCTTCCTATGCTCCCGGCGCGGGCGCGCTTGTGCCTCCGCGCGCGCACCTCGCTGACGACTGCGGGGTTCTCACCCTCGATGGCATGTGGAGCTTCGCCTATCACAGCACCGACCCCGCGCCCTTCGTCAACGTCGAGCAGCCCTGGGATGAGCCCGCTCCCGTCGGCGACGCGTCCGAGATTGACGTGCCCAGCCACTGGGTCCTGCGCGGTGAGGGCGCCTGGGGCCACCCCGCCTACACCAACGTCGACTTCCCCTTCCCGGTCGACCCGCCGTTCCCGCCCGACGACAACCCCGTCGGCGACTACCGCCGCACCTTCGAACTCCCCGCCGACTGGCAGGGCGGCCACATTCGCCTGCGTTTTGACGGCGTTGAAAGTCAGGCCACCGTGTGGGTGAATGGCACGTGGATCGGCATGGCCCGCGGTTCGCGCCTCGCCCACGAGTTCGACGTGACCGAGGCCGTGCACTCCGGCGTCAATACGATCACCGTGCGCGTGCACCAGTTCAGCCCCGGTTCCTACCTCGAGGATCAGGATCAGTGGTGGCTGCCCGGTATCTTCCGCTCGGTGAGTCTGCGTCGCCTCGCTCCCGGAGCGATCGAAGATCTGTGGGTCGACACTGACTACGAGGCCGGGGTGGGTTATGTGACCATCGAAGCCCGGGTGCTCGGTGCCCAGGAGGCGCATCTGTCCGGGCATCTCAGCATCGATGGCCTCTGGTCGTTCGCCTGCTCGCTCGAACGCGGCGAGGATGGCCGCTACCGCAGCGGCCGCATCGAAGTGGGCAGCGTGCGCCCGTGGAGCGCGCAGGACCCCGCCCTCTACGAGGCGCGCGTCAGCGTCCAGGGCTCGGAACGCCTCGACGTGGGTGAGCGGTGCCTGCGCATCGGCTTCCGTCGCGTGTACATCGAGGGCGGCGTCCTCATGGCCAACGGTGAGCCCCTGACCCTCAACGGCGTCAACCGCCACGAGGTGCGCGCCGCCGAGGGGCGCGTGTTTGACGAGGCCTGGGCGCGCGAGGATCTCGCCCTCATGAAGTCCATGGGAATCAACGCGATCCGTACCTCCCACTACCCGCCCCACCCCCGCGTGCTCGACCTGGCGGATGAGATCGGCCTGTGGGTCATGCTCGAAGGTGACATTGAAACGCATGGTTTCGAGGGCGTGGGGGAGTGGATCGATAATCCCTCCGACGACCCGCGCTGGGCCGATGCCTACATGGATCGCACGGTCCGCGCGTTCGAGCGCGACAAGAACCATCCCTCGATCATGAGCTGGAGCCTCGGCAACGAGTCCGGCACCGGCGCGAACCTGGTCGCCTGCGCGCGCTGGGTCCATAAGCGCACGGGTTCCCGGGCGATCGTTCACTACGAGGGCGACCATGCCCTCGAATACACGGACATCTACTCGCGCATGTACCCGACCCTGGAGGAGGTTGCCGCCGTCCTCGACGAGAGCGATCCCCACGCCGAGGTTGCCGTGCCCACGCACGTCGCCGCGTGGGTTGACGACACCGCGCGCGAGCGCATCCGCCGCGCCCCCTACATCATGTGCGAATACCTGCACGCGATGGGAACAGGCCCCGGAAACGCCGCCGCCTACGCCGCGCAGATGGACCACCCCCGCCATGCCGGCGGCTTCGTGTGGGAATGGCGCGACCACGCCCTCTGGCGCACCCTGCCCGACGGGCGACGAGCCCTGTCCTACGGCGGCGACTTCGGTGAAGAGGTCCACGACGGCAGCTTCGTGTGCGACGGCCTGATCGATGCCCTCTCGCGCCCCTACGCCGGCACCTGGTCGTGGGTCCAGGCGATGGCCCCAGACGCTCCGGCCCTCGCGAAGGCTGTCGAGTCCTCGCGCGGACATGGCCCGGATGAGGCCCGACTGCGCGCGCTCCTCGGCACCCCCGTCGCGGTCGTCCGCTCGGACGATGATGTGGCAGCCCCCTATGCGCTCGATGCGCGCGGGCGCCTCGCGCGGATCGGCACCATGCCCGTGAGCGTCGACCTCAGCGTCTTTAGGGCCCCCACCGACAACGACCGTGGGCGCGGCCCGGTCGACTACTGGGGGATTGACGAGGACGACCTCGGCCCCCTTGGGGTCGGCCGCGGCGAGCATGGAACCTCGCACGCAGCCCGATGGGAGCAGGCTCGCCTGCACCTGCTGCGCCGACGCCTCGTCGCCATTGAGGAGGATGGCGCCTGCCAGCGCGTCATCGAGCGCTGGGCCCCGCCTGTCGCGCAGTTTGGCGTCACCCTCACCTGGGAATATCGGCCAGTGCTGCTGGGGGAGACCCCTGCCCTGTCGGTGTCTGCCTGTGTCGCGCCCTACGGGGCCTGGCCCGAGCGCGTCCCGCGCCTCGGCGTGCGCATCGAGATGCCCGGTTCGCAGTGGGAAGCCTCGTGGCTCGGCGACACCCTTATCGGATACTCCGACATGCGCGTGAGCGGCGCTCGCGGATATGGGCACGCCCCCGTCCGCGAGCTCTGGGATGTGAGTGTGCGCCCTCAGGAAGGCGGGCAGCGCCTCGACCTCGAAGCACTCCGTCTGCATGGAGAGGCGGGTGACGTCCTCGTCGTGCCGACGTCGTCCCTGGGCTGGAGTGCCTCGCCTTGGAGTGAGCGTGAATTGGCCGAGGCCTCGCACTGGGAGGACCTGCCTGACAGTGAGCGTACGTTCCTCTGGCTGGACGCCTTCCAGGATGGGATTGGCACACGTTCGTGCGGTCCTGACTCTCGGCCCGAGTTCGCCGGTTATATGCACGACACTGACCTGACATTCGTAATTGCCCAGGTTGGGGGTGATGAAGCCCCAAACTGTTATGTTGCAGCTTGGTAACGATGCGCAAAGTTGTTGGCAAATGATGCGCGAAGCGTCATAGGCCGCTATGATTCAGACATCAACTAACACGAGATAGTTAGTGACTCGATCCCATCGATCGACCAACAAAAACGGACCAATGGAGGTTTCGCATGTTGAAGAAGAAGATGGCCGCAGGCGTTGTCGCCCTCGCCATGTTCAGCACCCTCGGCCTGGCCGCCTGCAACCCTGGTGGCTCCAGCTCCGACAGCTCGCGCGGCGGTTCGGCCGCCGCCGGTTCCATCCCTCAGCCCGACGTCGCCTGCGACATCCCCGAGGGCAACCTTGACGACTCGAAGATCGACACCTCGAAGGTCGAAGGCGAGATCACGTTCCAGACCCAGGGTCTGCAGAACGACTTCGGCGACTTCTTCAAGGCCAAGATCAAGGAGTTCGAGGACGCCAACCCCGGCGTCAAGATCAACTGGACTGACCAGGGCGGCGGCGCCGAGTTCGACCAGACCGTGACCGCTCAGGCCTCGAACTGCAAGATGGCGGACGTTATCAACGTTCCTTCCTCCACCATCCTCGCCCTGTCCAAGTCCAACCTCCTCATGGACTACGACGTCAAGGCCCCCGGCATCGGCGACAAGTTCGTAAAGTCCATTTGGGACTCCACCGCCCTGGGCGCCAACGATCACCACACGGCTTTGCCCTGGTACTTCGGCCCCTACATCACCACCTACAACAAGGAGGTCTTCAAGCGCGCTGGTCTCGACGAGAACATGCCGCCCAAGACCATGGATGAGCTGTTCGAGGCTGCCGCGAAGGTCGGAGCTGACGGACAGGGTGATTACGGCCTCTACGGCTCGCCCGAGTGGTACATGGTTGCTCAGCTGCACGGCATGGGCGTCAACCTGCTGAACGCTGACAAGACCGCCTTCGACTTCGCTGACAACGAGGCCGCGATCAACTACGTCACCAAGCTCTCCGAGCTCTACGCCTCCGGCGCCATCCCGAAGGACTCCCTGACCGGCGAGCCTGACCCGGGCAAGGCCTACACCGACGGCAACCTCGCCTTCGGTACGCCCAACGCCTCGTTCCTCAAGTCCGTCAAGAACAACAACGAGACGGTCTACCAGAACACCGGCGTCGGCCCGTTCCCGACCAACCCCGGCATCAAGCCCGTCTTCGAAGGCCAGTACATCGGCGTCTCCGTCACCACGCAGAACGCTCCCCTGGCCATGAAGTTCGCCGAGTGGATCACCAACGCTGAGAACGAGTACGCCTGGACGCACGACGGCGGCGCCATCATCTTCCCGGCCGCCACCGAGGCCCTCGACAAGCTCGTTAACAACCCGCCGGAGATCGCCGACGACCCGGTCTTCAAGGCCGCCTACGAGGAAGCCGCTAAGGCTGCCAAGGAGGCCGAGGCCTACACCGACGTCTTCTACGCGACCGGCGCCGTGAAGGACGCCCTCATCGAGAACGTCAACAAGGCTATCCGCGGCGAGGTCGATCCCAAGACCGCCCTCAAGACCGCTCAGGATCAGATGAACGAGAAGCTCAAGGCTCTCGAAGACTGATTGACCGCTCGGGGGCCGAGGCTTGGCCTCGGCCCCCGACGCATTCCTCGCCCAGCGTCGGGCCGCCGGCTCACGACCCCGCGCATCCCTGAAAAAGGACTATGGTATGCCGATACGTAAGAGTGCGCAGACGCGCTCCCTCAATGGCGCCGCCCGATTCCGCCCGGGCTGGGTTCCCTGGCTGTGGGTGACCCTCCCGGTCCTGGCGGTTCTCTCCTTCTACATATACCCCTTCATTACGACCGTCTACGTGTCGTTCACGAAGACGAAGCCGACTGGCAAGATCGGCCGATTTGTTGGCTTCGACAACTTTGTAACCGTTCTGGGTGACGGTGAGTTCTGGCAGTCCCTGGGCAACTCCGTCATCTATGCGCTGTGCGTCGTTCCCCTGATGGTGCTCCTGCCCCTCCTGCTCGCTCTCCTCGTCAAGTCGCACGTGCCCGGGATTGGTTTCTTCCGCGCCCTGTATTACCTGCCTGCCATTTCCTCTCTGGTCGTCATCTCGCTGGCCTGGCGTTACCTCCTGGATCAGCGAGGTCCGGTCAACAATATGCTGGCTTCGTGGGGTGTCGATCCCATTCCCTTCCTGTCCAACCAGTGGCTGATTCTCTTCTGCGCGATGATCATCACCCTGTGGCAGGGCCTGCCCTACTACATGATCCTGTACTTGTCCGCCCTCGCAAACGTCGACAAGTCCCTGTACGAGGCCGCCGAACTCGACGGTGCGGGTCCGATCCGTCGCTTCCTGACCGTCACCGTTCCTGGCGTGAAGGTGATGATGTTCCTCGTCGCCACACTGACGACAATCGGCTGCTTGAAGATCTTCACCGAGGTCTACCTGCTGGGCGGCTCCGCCTCGCCCACAAAGACACTCACGATGTACATCCGAGACCGAATCGTTGACCCGACCTTCGGGTCCCTGGGGCAGGGAGACGCCGCCTCGGTGTGTCTGTTCCTCATCACCTTCGGCTTCATCATCGCTTCGCAGAGCCTGCAGAGGAAGGCTGAAGACTCATGAGCACCGCACCCCAGACCGCACCCGCAAGCGCGAGCGAGCGCTTCGCCAGCTGGCGCAAGGAGCGCCGCCTCGAGCGCCAGAGCCGCAACGTTGCGTCGCGTCAGATGCGCGGCGGCGCCCTCATCGCCCGCTACGCCCTCCTCGTCGTTGTCGCGATCGTACTGGTCGGCCCGCTCGTCCTTCCCCTGATGGCCGCCTTTAAGGCGCCCGGCGAATCGGTCTTTGGTCAGGGGGCAACGATCCTGCCGCAGACCTGGTCGCTCGACTCGTTCGTCGTCCTGTTTGAACGTACGAATATCCTCGGGTCTATCCGAAACTCGGCTATCATCGCCGCGCTGACGGTGACCTCCAACGTCGTTCTTTCGTGCATTGGCGGCTACATGCTGTCGAGGCGCGGTTGGACCGGCCGCAACATCATGTACTTCGTGGTCCTGTCCGCCATGATCTTCCCCTTCGAGTCGATCATGCTCTCGCTGTTCAAGATGATGGTGAATCTGGACCTGTACAACACGCTCCCCGGCGTGTGGATGGTGGCCATGATCGGGCCGTTCCAGATCCTCATGATGCGCGCCGCGTTCATGGGTATCCCCGATGAGATCGAGGATGCGGCCCTGATCGACGGCGCGGGCGAGCTGCGCCGCTTCTGGTCGATCTTCCTACCCCAGGTGCGCGGCACGCTCACCGTCGTCGGCCTGACCTCCTTCATCGGGGCCTGGTCCGACTTCATCTTCCCGCTGCTCATGCTGCCCGACCCAAACAAGCAGACGCTGATGCTGACGCTGACGGCCATCCAGAACTCGCCCCAGGGTGTCACCTACCAGCTCGTGCTGGCGGGCGCCGTCGTGGCGATGATCCCCGTCGTGCTGGTCTTCGCCTTCAGCCAGAAGTTCTTCTTCCGCGGCATCGAAGATGGCGGTCTGAAGTTCTGATCCTCATCCCCGCGGGTGCCCCTCGCACCCGCGGGGATCTCCTCTACCTAAAAGGAGGTTTTTTCACAAAAAACTAACACGTGTTAGGTATTGTGGATCTGTGGCCATCTAACGGCCGATCCCCGCCACCACCCCCAGACTGACGAAGGAGTTAAACTCATGGGGACTAGACCCATCATCGGTGCACTCGGAGCCCCGATTCTTGCGGCCACCATGCTTGGCCTCGCACCCGCCGCGGCCGTCGCCGCCACCGAAACCCCGTATCACCCGACCGTCCTGTGGGCGACCTCCGAAGAGAAGGTCGGCGAAAGCGCACCCAACGGCACGATCGCAGCCCTCGTCGACGACGACACGACCCGTACCGACGCGACCAAGACCTTCTGGACCACCAAGTGGAAGGGCGGCCTCGACGAATACCCCCACGCCCTCGCCGTCCAGAACCCCACGCCCGGTACCCAGGTGTGCGGCCTCGGCCTGACCCCGCGCCCCACCTACGATTCGACCCTGGGTAACGACCAGTTCCCCGGCGAATACCGCGTCTTCGCCTTCGACGAGGACCCCGGTAACCCGGCCGCCGAAGCCTCCTTCGCCGACTGGAAGACCAACGTCGCTGCGGGCAGGTGGGAAGGCGGCACCGAGGTCAAGCACGGAAGTGACCTTCAGTTCGGGAACAAGGAACAGTACGTCACCTTCCCGGCGACCACGAAGCGAGTCTTCGCTCTGACCGGCCTGCGCTCGCTAGCCCCCGGCAAGAAGGACATGGCGCTGTCGGACATCAAGCTCCTGCCCTGCGACGCCGACGGTAACGCCATCACCTCCTACGGCAACGAGGACACCGGCGGTAACCACGAAGCAGCACGACCCGTCGTACCTCACCCCGATGCCCCCGAGCAGGGATCGGGCGCATCCGACCTCGTCGTTGACTTCGTCATCGACCAGCTGCCCTACGGCGAGCCCGGTAAACCCGTTGACTTTGCCCCCGACACCCACACCTACACGGCCACCGGCTACTACCACGCGAAGACCGTCTCGGCCCGTATCCGTGCGGTCGACGGTGCCACCGTCACCATCAACGGCGCGACCCCTGACGCCGACGGACGCGTGTCCAACCTTGACCTCACCACGGGCCTGAACGTTATCACCGCCACCGTGGCCAAGGACGGCAAGGAAGCCACCTACGTCGTCAACATCACCAAGGTTGACACCGACTTCCGCGGCAACGTGATGATCCCCGCGACCGCTCAGGCGAATGGCGGAACCGAGGCCGACAACGCGGCCCTCACCGACCTCGACCCGACAACGACGTGGACCTCCGATCCGCTTGTTCGTGCGAATGAATGGTCGAGCAGCGTCACCGGCATCGAGCTGCACCTGGGCGAGGCCCGCTACGTGCACCGCGTCAACGGATGGGGCACCCCGATCCTGCCCGCGGGCGTCCAGGGATGGCACGGTGGCAACTCCGTGGCTATCGCGGTCCAGGAGGCCGACGGCGGCGAATGGAAGACCATCGTCACCCACGGCTCGCTCACGCGCGACGCGCGCGGCCTGTGGTACTGGGACTTCAACAGCTACCACCTCGCCAAGAACATCCGCATCTGGATGAACGACGAGACCGAACCTCAGACCCCCCGCAACATCGCCACCGGTGTGACCTTCAACGACGTTGAGGTGTGGGGCCTGCCCGCCGGCAAGACCCCCGTGGCTCCCGTTGTCGACAACTCCATGTACGAGCGCTACTCCGGCTTCAATCCCGGTGACGGCAAGTGGGGCGTCAACCGTGCCCAGGCCCTCGCGCTGCAGTACGGCGTCATGATGCCCGCGTGGGTTCCCTCCGAGGGCTACGGCCGTGGCGGCTTCGACGCCAACGAGCGCGACCTCACGGGTGGCGCGTTCCCGATGTTCTACGACCTGCCCATGTTCAACACCGCCATGATGGAGTCCCTGGGTAAGGGTGCGCCGTGGGCCCTCGCCAAGGCCCCCACCGGCAAGAACAGCATGTGCAACGCTGGCGAGCCGCGCGACTTCATGAACGAATACATGAAGCCCTACGCCTCCACGCTCGTCGACATCCAGTACGGCGATGAGGGCGGCTTCAACCGCGGCGAGTCCGAGTGCTTCAAGAACTGGTTCTCCTGGTCCAAGGAGAACATCCCCGGCGCCGTCGTCCACGCGAACTCCTGGGACGACCCGTCCTGGTACCGCGACGCCAATCTGAGCTACTACGTCGAGAACGCCAAGCCCGACCTGCTCAGCTGGGACAAGTACTACTGGGGCGCCAACGGCGGCCCGGCCCCGAGCAACGTCGTCATGAACCTGCTCAACACCAACACCTGGAAGAAACAGCGCGAATACGGCCTCAAGGGCCTCACCGGTGACGGCTCCAGCCCGATCCTGTACGGCCAGTACCTGGACTACAACTGGGATGCGAACGTCTCCGCCTCTGAGAAGTCGATCGTTCCCTCCCTGGGCCTGGCGACCGGCCAGAAGTGGTTCGGTCTGTTCCGCATGGAGTACAACGGCTACGACCGCTCCTCGATCATCGACCACGACGGCGCGCCCACGCGTTCGTTCTACGAGTTCTCCAATATCTTCGGCAACGTCACCTACATCGGTAACTACACGAAGGCCATGAACTCCACGTTCGTCGCCTACAAGCCCGGCCAGTACGCGGCTCGTGGCGCGATCCCCTCGCTGAGCGGCTACAAGTACGGTGACTTCGCCTCCGGCGACCAGGCCAAGGCCGCCAACGAGTCCGTCGGCCTGGTTGACATGTCGGTGACCAACGTCGGCTCCGTCAACGACGGCCTGCCCGGCGACGTCGTCGTCGGCTACTTCGAGCAGCTGAAGGGCCTGGAGACCGCCAAGTCCGCCGAGATCTTCGGCGACTCCACGACGGCCCCCAAGGGCTTCATGGTCGTCAACGCTCTGACGGGCCAGACCCGCTACCCGTCCTACCTCCTCGACCCGCGAACCGACAATGGTTCGCTGGCCGAGACCGCTCAGGACATCACCCTGACCGTCAAGAAGCCGGCTGCGAACGCACACCTGATGCTCGTCAACCCGGCCGACAAGACGACGCAGGAAGTCGAACTCGGCGAGGGCGAGACCTCGCAGGTCGTGCTCCATGCTGTTGGTGGCGGCGACTCGCGCTTCCTGTACTGGGTGACGATCGAGGATCCGACCCCCACCCCGGACCCGCAGCCCACCCCGGACCCGACACCGGCTCCCGAACCGACTGTCGATCCGACCCCGGCTCCCGAACCGACTGTCGATCCGACCCCGGCTCCGACCCCGGATCCTGCGCCCCAGCCTCGCACGGGCCAGTGGAAGTCCGGCTACTTCGGCTGGTGGTACAGCTACTCTGACGGCACCTACGCGGCCAACGAGACCCTGGTCATCGACGGACAGACGTACCGCTTCGATGCGCGTGGCTACATGAAGACGGGCTGGGTCTACGAGGGTGGACACTGGTACTACCACGCCTCCAGCGGTGCCCAGCAGACCGGCTGGGTCATGGACCGCGGTAACTGGTACTACCTCGACCCGTCGAACGGCGTGATGGCGACCGGCTGGGCCCAGATCGATGGATCCTGGTTCTATCTGTCGCCCTCCGGAGCGATGCGAACCGGATGGGTGAAGGACGGCGGTGCCTGGTACTACCTGTCGCCCTCCGGCTCGATGGCCAGGGGCTGGCAGCACCTGGATGGCTCCTGGTACCACCTGGGTGCCAACGGTGCGATGACCACCGGCTGGCTCAAGGATGGACCCTCGTGGTTCTACCTGCACGGCAATGGCTCGATGGCCACCGGTTGGGAACTGATCGGATGGACCTGGTACCACTTCGCGCCCTCGGGCGCGTGGATTGAGTAGTTAGCTCCACACAGGACGAGGCCGTGGCCGGGTTTTCCGGCTGCGGCCTCGTTCGCGTGCGAAAAGGTTCATTCCTTGCGGATGGAGAGCGACTCGACGCGGTGGTCGGGGCCCTTGCGGAAGATGAGGGTCGCGCGCTCGCGGGTGGGACGAATGTTCTCGCGAAGGTTCGGCAGGTTGATCGCGCTCCATACAACGTGCGCGGTCGATGCGGCCTCGGCATCGGTCAGGGAGGCGTAGGTCTTGAAATAGGAATCTTCGCGAGAAAACGCGGTCGCCCGCAGCTTGAGGAAACGGTCCACGTACCACTGCTCAATCTGTTTCTCGTCGGCGTCGACGTAGATCGAGAAGTCGAAGTAGTCCGATACGGCCACCGACACAGAACCGGGGGCGGAGCGCGGCGGCTGGAGCACGTTGAGGCCCTCGACGATGAGGATGTCGGGGCGGTCCACGTCGACGTAGGCGTCCGGCACGATGTCGTAGGTGACGTGGGAGTACACCGGCGCCTTCGCGTGCGGGTTGCCCGCCTTGACCGAAGCCAGGAACGAGATGAGGGCCGAGCGGTCGTAGGACTCGGGGAAACCCTTGCGGGCGATGAGGGAACGTTCCTGCAGGATCCGGTTCGGATAGAGGAAGCCGTCGGTCGTCACCAGGTCCACGCGCGGGGTGGAATCCCAGCGGGAGAGCAGCAGCTGGAGGAGGCGCGCGACCGTCGACTTGCCGACGGCGACAGAGCCGGCGATGCCGATAACGAAGGGGGTCGAGTGGCCTTCGGGCTCGCCCAGGAAGGCGTGCCGCTCGGCGGCGGTGCGCCGACGCCCGTCGATGTAGAGCTGCAGCAGCGCGCTCAGGGGACGGTAAATCGTGTCGACCTCGGTCATGTCGATGGGGTCGCCCAGCGACGCGATGCGGTCAATGTCCTCCTGCGTGAGCGGCAGGGGAGTGCGATCGGCGAGTCGGTCCCACTCGCGGCGATCGAAGCGCGCGTAGGGGTTGGGTGCGTTGCGCGCGGGGGCAGGGTTGTGCTCGTCAGACGAGACGCTTGACGAGGCTGGGAATGGGATGGGCGAGGGGCTCTCGGTGATGCTCACGATCCCATTGTGCCCCACATGTTTGTGGTCGTGCGCACTTCGTTCACGACGTGAAGCGACACACGTTACTGACCGGTGGAGGGGTTTGGTGTGTTGCAATGGGTGTTATGTGCGGAATTGTTGGACATATTGCATGCAAGGCGTCCCAGCGTAGTCGCGAGGTTGTCCTCGGTGGCCTGGCGCGCCTCGAATATCGCGGGTACGACTCGGCGGGTATCGCCCTGGCGTCCCCGGATCGCCTCGATGTGCGCCGCGCGCTCGGCAAGCTCGTCAACCTCTCCGAGGAGCTCGACGCGCAGCCTCCGGCCGATGCCTTTGCGGGCATTGGACACACCCGCTGGGCGACCCACGGTCGCCCCACGGTCGCGAACGCCCACCCCCATTCCAGCCCGGATGGACGTTTCTCTCTCGTTCACAACGGCATCATCGAGAACGCGGACGCCCTGCGCGCCGCCCTCATCGCCGACGGCGAGACTTTCGCCTCGGAGACCGACACCGAGGTGGTCGTCCACCTGCTGGCCCGCGCCTACGACCAGGCTGATCCGGCCTCGTACCAAGGGGCGGTCGCCGGACTGACCGGAGCGGACGAGGAGGTGGCGCGCCGCCTGGTCGTCGCCTTGCGCGCTGTCACCGAGCAGCTGCACGGCACCTTCACCCTGCTGGTGCTGAGCACGCAGTCCCCGAACGTCATCGTGGCGGCACGCCGCTCCTCCCCGCTGGTCATTGGCCTGGGGGAGGGGGAGAACTTCCTGGGCTCCGACGTCCTGGCCTTCGTCGAGCACACGAACCGCGCCGTCGAGGTCGGCCAGGATGAGGTCGTGGTTGTCTCCGCGACCGGCGTGACCGTCATCGACCCCGCGGGTAACCCCGTCGAGCGCGAGGCGTACGAGGTCGACTTCTCCTCCGACCGCGCCACCAAGAACGGGTGGCCGACTTTCATGGAGAAGGAGATCCACGAGCAGCCCGACGCCGTGGGCGCCACTCTGGCCGACCGCATCGACTCCCACGGCCACCTGGCCCTGGACGAGGTGCGCATCCCCGGGCACGTCCTGCGCTCCGTCAACAAGGTCATCATGATCGGCTGCGGCACCGCGTCCTACGCCGGACAGGTCGCCCGCTACGCGATCGAGCACTGGTGCCGTATCCCCGTCGAGGTCGAGCTCTCCAGCGAGTTCCGATACCGCGACCCGGTCGTCGACGAGAAGACCCTGGTCGTCGCCATCTCCCAGAGCGGCGAGACCATGGACACGATCCAGGCGATCCGCCACGCCCGCGAGCAGGGCGCGAAGGTCGTCGCCATCGTCAACACGCCCGGCTCGACGATCTCGCGCGAGTCCGACGCGGTGATCCTCACGCACGCGGGCCCCGAGATCGCGGTCGCCTCCACCAAGGCGTTCACCGCGCAGGTCACCGCCTGCTATATCCTGGGCCTGTACCTGGCGCAGGTGCGCGGCAACAAGTACGCCGATGAGATCGCCGACTACATGGACAAGCTCGGCGCCATCCCCGACGCGATCTCCCGCGTCCTCGAGAAGGGCGAGAGCGTGCGTCAGTTCGCGCGCACGATGCAGGATGCGACCTCGGTGATCTACCTGGGACGGCACGTCGGCTTCCCCGTCGCCCTCGAGGGCGCGCTCAAGCTCAAGGAAATCTGCTACATCCACGCGGAGGGCTTCGCCGCCGGCGAGCTCAAGCACGGTCCCATCGCGCTCGTGGACGATGGTCAGCCGGTCATCGTCATCGTGCCGACCCCTCGCCGCCCAGAGCTGCACGGCAAGGTCCTGGCCAACATCGCCGAGGTCCGCGCCCGCGGTGCTCGCACGATCATCGTTGCCGAGGAGGGGGACGCGAGCGTCGACGAGTTCGCCGAGGTCGTCTTCCGCGTGCCCGCCGTGCCGACCCTGTACGCGCCGCTCCTGACCGTCGTGCCGCTGCAGATCTTCGCCTGCGAGCTTGCCGCTGTGAAGGGCCTCGACGTCGACCAGCCGCGTAACCTCGCCAAGTCCGTGACCGTAGAGTGATCCACCGGCGCGGGGCTGGTGCCTCGCGAGCGTGCACGGGCCTCGTTCCTCATCAGGGACGAGGCCCGTGCTGTCTTTGCGCGACTGCTTCGTCGTCGCTCAAGCGGCCACCCCAGGCGCACACGGTGTGAAACAATATGGCGCATGTTCACGATTGATCGAGCCGCACTGTCCTTCGCCGACGCGCGGGAACTGGAGACAACGTGCGTTGACCAGGCGGTTTCCGAGGGCGATCCGGACCGCTACATGCTCGACGTCGCGGGCGAGGTCGCGGCCGCGGTCGTGCGCCATGCGGACCTGCCCGTGAGCTGGAATGGCGAGGACAGTGAACCCGGCGTGGATGCGGAGGAACGCGGCGACGCTGAAGGGGTCGACCGGATCGCTAGCCGTGTCACAGCCTTCGTTGGAGGCGGAGACAACGGCGGGGATGCCCTCTACGCCTGCGCGATCCTCGCGCGCGGAGGAATCGGAGCGACCGCCTACCTCCTCAAGAAGCGCTGCCACCGCCGCGCCCTCGCCGCCGCCCAGGAAGCGGGCGTGCGCATCATCGACCTCGGCGGCCAGTCGCTGCGCTCCATCGAAAACACCCCCGCATGGTCCGAGGTCTTTCTCGCGCACGCCTGGATCGACGGCATCGTGGGCACCGGTTCCCACGGCCCGCTCACGGGCGCGCTCGCGGAATCCGTGGAGCTCCTCAACAGGCTTTCCGCCATCAAGCCTCGCCCCGTTATTGCGATCGATGTGCCCTCTGGTCTGACCGACGACGACGGCGCGATCACGGGCCCGATCCTGCGCGCTACCCACACCCTCGCGGTCGGCACCTACAAGCGCGCGCAGGTCCTGCCTCCCGCCGTCGAGTTCACCGGGGACATCAGCCTCGTGACGATGGACTGGGATAGCAACGGGACGGGTCGCACCCAAGGTGATGACGGAATGATTGGCGCGGATGACCTCTACGTCGTCGACGAGGCCTTCTCCGCCCGCGAGGTCGTCCCCGTCCCCGCTTTCTCCGACGACAAGTACGCGCGCGGCGTCGTCGGCCTTGTCGCCGGATCCGACACCTACCCGGGAGCTGGCCTCCTCGCGACGCGCGGCGCACTGGCCGCGGGCGTGGGCATGGTGCGCCTGAACTCGACCCGGCGCGTCCAGGACCTCGTGCTCGCAGACCAGCCCGGCGTCGTCACCGTCGGCGGGCGCATCCAGTCCGCCCTCATCGGCCCCGGCCTCGACGAGGATCGCCGCGAGGACGCGCTCGAACTCGCGCAATTCTGCGGTCAATCGGGCATACCCCTCGTCATCGACGCGTGGGCCCTCGACCTTGTCCCCGACCTGGCGAGTTCCATCAAGCCCGACGCCACCGTCCTCACCCCGCACTACGGCGAGGCCGCGCGCCTCCTGGGAGGCCTCGGCGCTCCGGTGACGCGGGCCGAGATTGCTGCTTCTCCTCTGTGCTATGCCCGTGCGCTCCACGAGGCGACCGGCTGCCACGTGATCCTCAAGGGGCCCGTCACGATCGTGTACTCCGTCGAATACGTCGATACGGAGGTTCAGGAGGCCTTCCAGCGTGCGCTCAACGCCGCGGAGGCATGGCCCGACGTGGACGCGCTGCCGCAGGGCCGCCTCGTGCGCTCCTACACCCCGACTGTCGGCCAGGTGACGACCTCCTGGGCGGGTGTCGCAGGTAACGGGGATGTGCTCGCCGGATTCCTCGCCGGCGTCCTCGCCCGACCGGTCGATGAAGGGGACGCCGTGGCGGGCCCCGATGGGCAGCCCCAGCGCGTCACCCCGGGACGCCTGACGGCGGCGGTGAGCGTTCACGGGCGAGCCGCCCAGGTGGCCGCAGAGGCTGCCGGTGGATTTGCTCCCATTCAGGCCTCCGACATCGCGGCCGCGATCGGGCAGGTCCTGTCGCAGCCCACGCGGTGACACTCTGGTCGCCATGATCGCGACGCCAACGAACGCGGGGCGGGCGGCGCGCGCCGTGAGATACTAGAGGTGTGATTTCCACAGACGAACGAGTCGAAGGACGGGACTACCCGTCATCCGCGGCCGTCGACCTGGCCGCGATCCGTCACAACCTGGGCGTCCTGCGCGCAGCCGCCCCCGGCGCGCTCCAGCTCGCGACCGTCAAGGCGAACGCCTACGGGCACGGCCTCCTCCCAGTCGCCCGCGCTGCCCTGGACGGTGGCGCTGACTGGCTGGGTGTTGCCCAGCTGGCCGAGGCCTTCACGCTGCGCCGTGGCCTCGACGAGGCCGCGGTCGCCCGAGCCGACGCGCCCATCCTCGCGTGGATCTCCACGTCGTCCTCGGATTTCGCGGCTGCGATCGAGGCCGACATCGACCTGTCCGTCTCGTGGACGTGGGTCCTCGCCGACATCTGCGCCGCAGCCCGAGAGGCCGGCCGCCCGGCTCGCGTCCACGTCAAGATCGACACCGGCATGTCCCGCGCGGGCTCCACGCTCGCCGACCTGCCCGCCCTGGCCTCGGCCCTGCGCATGGCCGCCGACGACGGCCTCGTCGATGTCGTTGGCGCCTGGAGCCACATGTCCCGCGCCGACGACCCCAGCGAGGCAGGAAACGCCTCGACCGCGAGCCACGTGCGTATCTTCGAGGAGGGGCTCGCGATCCTCGCCGACGCGGGCGTCACTCCGCGCATCCGACACCTGTCCGCCACGTCGGGCATCCTGTGGCACCGCGAAGCTCACTACGACATGGTTCGCGCCGGCATTGGCCTGTACGGGCTGAGCCCCGACCCGGCGGTGGCCACGTCCGAGCAACTCGGCCTCACCCCCGCCCTCGAGCTGCGCGCGCCCCTCACCTCCGTCAAGGTCATCGAAGAGGGGACCCCGGCCTCGTACGGTGGAACCTGGGTCGCGCCCACGCGCCGCTGGATCGGCCTCGTCCCCCTTGGCTACGGCGACGGCATCCTGCGCGCCGCCTCCAACCAAGCGCGCGTCGTCGTCCACACCGCCTCCGGCCCCTTTAACGCGCCCCTCATCGGACGCGTGTGCATGGACCAGTTTATGGTCGACCTCGGGCCAGCCGAGGGAAGCCCCGGAACGCCGACCGCACGCTCCGGGCAGGCCCCCGCCATCCCCGGCGACATCGCCACCCTCTTCGGCTCCGGGATCGGCGGCGAGGCCTTGGCCGACGACTGGGCGGCCGCAGCCGGTACCATCAACTACGAAATCGTCACCCACCTGGGCGCACACATCCCCCGCATCTACCGGGATGGCGCCGACGCGACCTTCGGGAGCAACTCATGACCCAGCCCATCGCCTCCTACGAGGTGTCGACGCGCGACGCCGACCAGACGCGCGCGTTCGGCGAAGACCTTGGTCGCATCCTCGCGGCCGGAGACCTTCTCATGCTCTCCGGGGGCCTCGGTGCGGGCAAGACCACCCTCACCCAGGGCATCGGCGTCGGCATGGGCGTGCGCGGGCGCGTCGCATCTCCGACGTTCATCGTCGCTCGCGTACACCCCTCACTGAGCGGCGGCCCCGACCTTATCCACGCGGACGCCTACCGCATCACCGACCTGAACGACCTCGAGACCCTCGACCTCGACTCCTCCCTCGACGAGGCCGTCACCGTCGTCGAATGGGGCGAAGGCAAGACCGAGGCCATGAGCGACGAACGCCTCTCCATCGAGGTGCGCCGGGCCTCGGGCGGCGAGGCCGCCCACGACGGGGACGTCATCGACCTGGAGAATATGGATGACGGCACACGCGTCATCGTCCTGCACGCCCACGGGCACCGCTGGGACGGCGTCCTTGACGGCGTCGTCGCCGCCCACGGCGGAACCCGCATCGACGAGGCAGACACCGACGAGTAGGATCACACCGTGCGAGAGATAGCCCTAGACACCCAAGCAGCCACCACCGTCGCCATCATCGACGACGGCTGCGTTCTCGGCCGCGCCCAGAACGACTCTGGACGTCACCACGCCGAATCCATCACCCCGCTCGTGCGCGAGGCGCTCGCGGCAGCAGGCCTGCCCGCGCAGCTCGCGGACGCCGGCATTGATCGAGTCCTCGTGGGCACCGGCCCCGCCCCATTCACCGGGCTGCGCGCCGGCCTCGTCTCCGCGCGCGTCCTCGCCTCGGTCGCCGGCGCGCCCGCTTACGGCGTGTCCGCCCTCGACGTCATCGCCCGTCAGGGCCTCGACCGCCTGCCTCCCGACACCCGCGTCTACGCGATCGCCGACGCACGCCGCCGCGAACTCTACTGGGGCTCGTACGTGGCCGCCGGGCCCGACGACGTCACCCTCGAGGGACGCCTCGAGGTGGGGGACGTTTCTGCACTGCTGGGCGCCATGCGGACCGCCCCCGGCCTCGTCGTCGCGGGAGCACCGATCCCCGCGCACAGCGCCGATGCGCTCGCGCACGTGGACCTCGGACCCCAGGTGAGCCTCGATCCCGCCGTCATGAGCCGCATCGTCGCCACGCGCCTGTCGCGCGGCGAAGACGATCGCCTGCGCACCGACCCCCTGTACCTGCGCCGCCCCGACATTCAGGGCCAGCCCACTGCGCGCCTGTGAACGCCACGCTGCGCGTCGCGGGGCCGGGCGACCTCGAACTCTTCGCCGCCCTCGAGGCCGAGGTGTTCGCCGAGGACCCCTGGACCCCCTACATGATCGCCGAGGAACTCTCGTCCCCGGCTTCGCACTATTGGATCGCCACGGATGAGTCCGGCGATGTCGCCGGATACGGCGGAGTCAAGGTCGGTGGAGACCAGGCCGACGTCATGACCATCGGCGTGCGCGCACACGCACGGGGGCGAGGCATCGGCTCGGCCATCCTGGATGCCCTCCTGGAGTGGTCGCGCGAGGCTGGAGCGCGCGAGGTCTTCCTCGACGTGCGCCCCTCCAATAAGGGGGCCATCGGCTTGTACGAGTCCCGAGGTTTCGTTGAAATCGGGCGTCGTCCGCGCTACTTTCGTAACCCCGTCGAAGAGGCCGTCGAGATGAGGGCGCCCCTGATCTGAGGCGATGCGACGACCGCCACTAAATAGGTATGGTCGGTGTATCAAAATTCGTGTCTTTTTACCCCCGTTTGCGGGGTCGATGGTCCTAGGTGTTATCCTCGCGATAGCGGCTCAAGCTGCCCGAGATTACCGCGGAAAATGGCCGAAAATGACACCGTGTCGAGATCCTTCGCGGGCGGCCTCGTGCCATGGTCCTACGAAGCGGAGGAAAAGCGTCGATATGCTCATGGCATGGCCACTCAAAATGTCGCAACGAAGAAGCGCCGCGCGTGGACCACCAGCGTCTTTATTAAGCAGCTGATGGCCGTCTCGGGCTTCGTTTTCGTTTTCTTCTTGCTGTTCCACTCCTACGGCAACCTCAAGATGTTCCTGGGCGCGGAGGTCTACAACGACTACGCGCACTGGCTGCATGAAGAGGCTTTCGTGCCGATCTTCCCGCACGGCGGATTCATCTGGGTATTCCGCGCCGCCATGGTGCTGATGCTCATCATCCACCTGTGGGCCGCCGCCTACACCTGGAAGCGTTCGCGTCGCGCTCGCTCCACCCGCTACGTCGTCAAGAAGTCCGTCTCGGACTCCTACGCGGCTCGCACCATGCGTATGAGCGGTGTTCTCATTCTGCTGATCCTGATCTTCCACATCGCTCACTTCACCACCGTGAGCCTGCCTGCGAAGGTCGCGAACTTCGGCGCTGACGTCACCACGCCCTACGCCCGTATGGTTGCTTCCTTCCAGTCGCCGGTCCTGGTGATCCTCTACGCCGTGTTCGTCGGCTGCGCCTGCATCCACGTCTCCCACGGCTTCTGGTCCATGTTCCAGTCGCTCGGGTGGGTGCGTAACGCGACCCGCAAGCCGCTGGTTCTCCTCTCGGGCCTGGTCGGTCTGGTCATCTTCGTGATGTTCATGGCCCCGCCCGTCGCCATCGTCACCGGCTTGATCCACTGAGGAAGGGCACGCAATCATGACCGATACACTCATCCAGGGCCTCTACCGTGAAGGCGAGAAGATCGCCGACACGAAGGCCCCCCACGACGTCCCGATCGCGCAGCGCTGGGAACAGCGTAAGTTCAGTGCCGCGCTGGTCAACCCCGCCAACCGCCGTAAGCTGCGCGTCATCATCGTCGGCTCCGGCCTCGCGGGCGGTGCTGCCGCCGCCTCGCTCGGCGAGATGGGCTACAACGTCGACTGCTTCTTCTACCAGGACTCCGCCCGCCGCGCGCACTCCATCGCCGCGCAGGGTGGTATCAACGCCGCGAAGAACTACCGCAACGACAATGACTCCGTCTATCGTCTCTTCTACGACACGGTCAAGGGCGGCGACTACCGCGCTCGTGAGGACAACGTCTACCGCCTCGCCGAGGTCAGCGCCAACATCATCGACCAGTGCGTCGCACAGGGCGTCCCCTTCGCCCGCGAGTACGGCGGCCTCCTCGACAACCGCTCCTTCGGTGGCGTGCAGGTGTCCCGCACGTTCTACGCGCGCGGCCAGACGGGTCAGCAGCTGCTGATCGGCGCCTACCAGGCGCTCGAGCGTCAGGTTGCGGCCGGCACCGTCAAGGAATACGCCCGCCACGAGATGGTCGAGCTCATCGTCGACGAGGGCAAGGCGCGCGGCATCATCGCCCGCGACATGTCCACCGGCAAGCTCGAGACCTTCGTCGCAGACGCGGTCGTCCTGGCCACCGGCGGCTACGGCAACGTGTTCTTCCTGTCCACCAACGCGATGGGCTGCAACGCGACCGCTATCTGGCGTGCGTACCGCAAGGGCGCCTACTTCGGCAACCCCTGCTTCACGCAGATCCACCCCACGTGCATCCCCCAGCACGGCGACCAGCAGTCGAAGCTGACCCTCATGTCGGAGTCGCTGCGTAACGACGGCCGTATCTGGGTTCCCAAGCGCGCTGAGGACTGCGAGAAGGACCCGCGTCAGATCCCCGAAGAGGATCGCGACTACTACCTGGAGCGCATCTACCCCTCCTTCGGTAACCTCGTGCCCCGCGACATCGCGTCGCGTCAGGCCAAGAACATGTGCGACGAAGGCCGCGGCGTCGGCCCGAAGATCGACGGTGTCGCCCGCGGCGTCTACCTCGACTTCTCCGACGCGATCAACCGTATGGGCCTGGCCGCAGTGTCAGCCAAGTACGGCAACCTCTTCGACATGTACGAGCGCATCACGGGCGATAACCCCTACGAGGTGCCGATGCGCATCTACCCGGCCGTCCACTACACCATGGGTGGCCTGTGGGTTGACTACGACCTCGAGTCGAACCTGCCCGGTCTGTACGTGGCCGGCGAGGCGAACTTCTCCGATCACGGCGCGAACCGCCTGGGTGCCTCAGCGCTCATGCAGGGCCTGTCGGACGGCTACTTCGTCCTGCCCAACACGATCAACG
>ERZ773068.253-NODE-253-length-29067-cov-3.920171_pt1 | contig 29067 bp, 26 predicted proteins | sample MGYA00580620_ERZ773068 | MGnify/ENA primary metagenome ERZ773068 (study PRJEB29015, sample SAMEA2737983) | human oral metagenome | biome: human oral; feature: human-associated habitat; material: dental | place: China | collected 2101 ... | reverse complement strand
GCTTTGCCAAAAGACAAGACGGTAAGCCGCTGACAGTACGAGCAGTACGGCAAGGCGAGCCAATGCCGTATTTTGGCGAAGGAAGCCGCTATTTCAGGCTTTACCCGTGTTTTCGAGATATTCGATGACCAGTTGCAGGTTCTGCACGCCGTTGAATTCGTTGATGGATAGCCGGTAAACGGCGCGAATCGTGCCGTGGACGGCATCGCTGAAGTTGAAGCAGATGGCGTCGAACAGCGCCGCGCCCTTGCGCAAACGCAGCTTTAGGTGCCTGTCTTTGAGCAGACGTTGGTGTTCGACGACGAATTCGTCGGCAAACAGCGGCGGCGGAAAGCTTTGTCCCCAGACTTCTTCATCCAGCATCTTCGCCGTTTCGAGCGACAGATAGCCCGTTTCCAGCGCGCCGTCGGTTTCCAGCGTGCGGGTCAGCGCGGCGGGGTCGAGCAATTCACGAGCCACGTCGACCAGACATGCCCGGAAGCGGGGGAAATCCGCCTCCATGATGCTTGCGCCGGCGGCCATGGCGTGCCCGCCAAAACGCTTGAGCAGGCCGGGCGCGCGTTTGTCGATCAGGTCGAGGGCATCGCGCAGGTGCAGGCCGGGAATCGAGCGGCCGGAGCCTTTCAGCTCGTTGCCGGCGGTGGCAGGTGCGTCGGCAGTGGGCACTGAGTCGTCAGAATTTTCACTTCGGTCAGGTCGGTGTCCTTCGCCGCGCGCAAAGACGAATACCGGCCGATGGCGCTGTTCCTTGATGCGTGCGGCCAGAATGCCGATGACGCCTTGATGCCAGGCGGGGTCGAAGAGTGCGATGGCGGCCTCGTCGGATGCTTCCGTGCCGCCGTCCGAATAGGCCGAATCCGCCATTCCGGCCAGGGCGTGCATCGCCTGTTCCTGCATGCCGGCCTCGATGGTTTTGCGTTCCCGATTGTAGGCGTCGAGCTGCTGCGCCAGATTGAGGGCGTAAGCTTCGTCGTTGGTGAGCAGGGTTTCGATGCCGGTCGACATGTCGGCCAGGCGGCCGGCGGCGTTGAGGTGGGGCCCGGCGACGAAGCCGAGGTCAAACGCCGTAGCCCGTGCCGGGTCGCGGCCGGCAGCGCGGAGCAGCGCGCGTAGACCGGGCGTCAGCCTGCCCGCGCGGATGCGCTTTAAGCCCTGGTGTACAAGGAGGCGGTTGTTGTGGTCGAGCGGGACGACATCAGCGACGGTGCCGAGTGCGACGAGATCGAGCAACGATGCGAGGTTCGGCTCGCTGCCGTCGGTAAAGTGCCCGCGTGCGCGCAGTTCGGCGCGCAGCGCCAGCATGACGTAGAAGATGACGCCGACGCCGGCCAGGCTCTTGCTTGGGAAATCACAGCCCGGCTGATTCGGATTGACGATGCAGTCGGCCTCGGGCAGGGTTGCGCCGGGCAGGTGGTGGTCGGTGATCAGTGTCGTCATGCCGAGTTCCCGGGCGCGGGCGATGCCGTCGAGGCTGGCGATGCCGTTATCGACGGTCACGAGCAGTTCGCAGCCGCGCGCTGCTGCCAGGTCGGCGAGCGGCGGCGTCAGGCCGTAGCCATCGGTAAAACGGCTGGGCACCAGGTAATCGACATGAATGCCGTGTGCACCGGCCAGCGCCCGTAAGGCACGGATGCCGACGGCGCAGGCCGTGGCGCCGTCGCAGTCGTAGTCGGCAACGATGAGGATTTTTGCCTGCGCCTCGATGGCATCAGCGAGCAGTACGGCGGCGTCGGCCGCATGGGTCAGTCGTTCGGGCGGCAGCAGTGCGGCGAGGCCGTAATCGAGTTCGTTGCGGCCGGCGATGCCGCGCGCGGCGTACAGGCGCGCCAGCAGGGGATGCACGCCGTCCTGTTCGAGCTGCCACTGGCTGCGCGGCGATGCGCGGCGGGCGCTCAGACGGGTGGAATGTGTGTTGTGGGCGTCAAAAGCGTTCGAGTCGGATGGGGTCATCGTTTTATTTTCGCGTTATTGCGTGTCGTGGTTCATCGGTGCAGCCGGCGACCTGCTGCGCTTTAAATTTGTGGAAGGCCGCAGGCCGCGTACACCGGTAAAGGGTGCGGAAAAGTGTACTATAGGCGCCTTGTTCATCTTTCATCGGGCCACCGCGCAGATACCGCACAGAATATGGCATTGCCTTATGAATTGGCCATTGGTTTGCGCTACACGCGCGCCAAGCGGCGTAACCATTTTATTTCCTTCATCTCGCTGATCTCGATGCTCGGCATTGCGCTGGGGGTGACGGCGCTGATCGTCGTGCTGTCGGTGATGAATGGCTTCCAGAGCGAGCTGCGTGGCCGCATCCTGGCGGTTGTCTCGCATATCCAGATCAGCGGAGCCAATGGTGATATGACCGGCTGGGAGGCAGTGGCGGCGCAGGCGTCTGGGCAGCCGCATGTGCTGGCGGCTGCGCCTTATGTGCAGGCGCAGGGAATGCTTTCTTCCGGCCAGTCGGTGCGCGGCGCGATGGTACGCGGCATTTTGCCGGAGCTGGAAGATAAGGTGGCCGATTTTAGGCCGCATATGAAGGAAGGGACGCTCGATTCGCTGACGTCGGGTTCGTTCAATGTTGTGCTGGGCAGCGAACTGGCGCGCGCATTGGGCGTTTTTGTTGGTGACAAGGTGACGGTGATCGCGCCGCAGGGCGTGGTGACGCCCGCCGGTGTCCTGCCGCGCCTGAAGACGTTTACCGTGAGCGGTATTTTTGAAGTGGGCATGTTCGAGTACGACAGCGGAATGGCCTTGATCCGCATGGAAGATGCGCAGTTATTGTATCGGCTTGATGACCGCGTTTCTGGCGTGCGCCTGAAGCTCGATGACCTGTTCATGGCGCCGCGCGTGGTGCGCCAGCTGGCGAATACGCTCAATACGCCGGCCTATATCAGCGACTGGACGCAGAGTCATGCAAATTTCTTCCGCGCTGTGCAAATCGAGAAAAACATGATGTTCATCATTCTTTCGTTGATCGTTGCCGTCGCTGCGTTCAATATCGTTTCGACACTGGTCATGGCGGTGACCGACAAGCAGGCGGATATTGCCATTTTGCGCACATTGGGTGCCAGCCCGCACAGCATCATGGGCATCTTTATCGTCCAGGGTGCGTTGATCGGCTTTATCGGCCTGGGACTCGGCGTCGTTGGCGGTGTGACGCTGGCGCTCAATATCGATGTGGTCGTGCCGTTTATCGAGCGCGTGCTCGGTACGCAACTGTTCGACAAGCAGGTGTATTACATCCCCAGTCTGCCTTCCGAACTGCAATGGCGTGATGTGACGACCGTGACGGGCGTTTCCTTTATCCTGTCGCTGGTGGCGACGTTGTATCCCAGTTGGCGCGCTTCGCGCGTCAATCCGGCAGAGGCGCTGCGTTATGAGTAAGGTTGAGAACATCGTGTTGGCCTGCCGCGGACTGCGTAAAGTATTCCGTGAAGGCGCTGGCGCGGCCAATAAGGTGCCGGTGTTGAGCGGCGTCGACCTTGCCGTGGCAGCGGGCGAACGTGTGGCGATCGTTGGCGCTTCTGGATCGGGTAAAAGTACGCTGCTGCATCTGCTCGGTGGCCTCGATACGCCGAGTGGCGGCGAAATCGCCTTGATGGGCAAGAATCTGGCTACGATTGGCGATGCCGAACGCGGTGAGCTGCGCAACCGTCATCTGGGTTTCGTTTACCAGTTCCATCATCTGCTGCCCGAATTCAGCGCGCTGGAAAATGTGGCGATGCCGCTGATGATCCGGCGTGCCGAAAAAAGCGAGGCGGAAGCGCGTGCGGCGGCGATATTAACGGAGGTCGGGCTGGCGCATCGCCTGGACCATACGCCCTCAGAGCTTTCCGGTGGGGAGCGGCAGCGGGCGGCTATTGCGCGTGCGCTGGTGACCGAGCCGGCCTGCGTACTGGCTGATGAGCCGACCGGCAATCTCGACCGGCAGACCGCCGAAAGTGTGTTTGAGTTGATGCTCACCCTGAACCGATCGCGCCGGACGAGTTTTATCATTGTCACCCACGATACGGCGCTCGCCGGCCGCGCCGATCGTATCTTAACCTTGCGCGATGGCGTGCTGCATAATGCGTCGTTGTGCTGAGGCTTGATTCAGAGACGGCAAAAACAAAAGGGCGTCCTCTATCTATATTGTCGGACGCTTGAAAATTGATCGCAGTATTGCGCCGCCTTGCCGTATTAGATGTTCCCAAAAAGCTATAAAGGTTTTTTGAGAATATGCCTGCAAATGCTTAATTAACGCGGGTTTTAGCGCGACCCTGTCTGAAATGCCTAATTGGCGCGGGTTCTAGGGCTACCTTGTCTGAAATGCCCAAAAGACGCGGGCTTCCGGGCAGCTACTGCGGATGGGCATCCGTCGCGGACGTTTGAACGCCACAGACGCCCAGCCCACCGCATGCAAACGCCGCCGCGCTTAACACGCAATGCAGCCAGACGCCGGCAGTGACAGAGCAGGCCCCAACCCCAGGTAAAATAAAGGTTTTCGGGCCGCCTTCTTCAATTCTTTTCAACTATAAACGCGCCGCTAACTGACTTCTCTGTCATCCAGTGTTTACGGCATTTTGTGGAACGATATGCCGTCTCTGCGGCACATGGGGTTTTCCATTATTCTCCGCTGGCGCAGGGAACAGTCTTTCGGCTTGAGAAGGCCAGTTTAGATCTAGTCTGTTCCCGCAACACGGAGAATAAGGCAAATGCCGTAAGGTGGATTGAGGCTAGGAATAAAATTGGCGGGCAAGCCGCCCGCCCTGATAACTTCTGCTAACTCATTACAGGCGTAGCTGACTACGCATGGTGGAATGAGCCGGCTTCACCTTTGCCTGCCAACTTTTTAGTCGGCGCAGGCTTTGCCGCGATTAGGCTGGAAGCCTTTTGCTTTCGCATCGGCTTCGGTCATGTATTCCCCTTGTTTGGTCTTGCCGTACCAGCGCGTATTCGGGCAGTGGTAGATTTTTTTCGTCGCGTTGGCCCAAACCATGCCGGGGGCGGCGGGTGCGCCTGCTGCCGTTGCCTGCTGTGCAGTATTTGTCTGCGGGGTGGTGGTGGCCGATGACGCATTGGGACTGGGAGTGGCACCGGGAGCGGGGGATGCAGGCGGAGTAGCTTGACTGGCCGGATCGGTTGGGCTGGTGTTTGCGCTTGCGCCATACCATGTCTGTATGCCCTTGTGTCCGCGGCAGGCGCCTTGTTTATTCTTCCCCGTGTAATAGGTGCCGTCCTTGCATAATCCCGTTGCATTGGCGGGGGCGTCTGCCGGCGCTTGTGCGAAAGATGTGCCGGTAAAGAAGCCGGCGATGAGCAGGACAGGAAACAAGTTTTTTCTCATGGCATTTTTCTCCTTGGGATAAATTAATGTCTGGAAAACCCGCTGTGGTTTTGCGCGGATGTATGGATTAGGCAAACAGGAGTTTATGCAAAAACACTAGTGCTGCCAAGATGTATTCCGGTTAAAGAGGGCGTGGGACGAATCTGTATTTTTAATGATTAAGCTACTGAGAAGCATCATAGGACAGTAATCAGCCATCAATAATTAACTTTTTCCTCTGCGGCCTTGTGTCCTCCCCAGAGCATATCCGGCGATAGCGGATAGTTTTGTATTTTGATGGCAAGCCTGGAAAACAAACGTCCCACTTGAGGCCAGGAGGAGTGGGTATCGTATTATCTCTTCTGGAATGATTTAATGGTCGGGGCGGCGGGATTCGAACTCGCGACCCCTTGCACCCCATGCAAGTGCGCTACCAGGCTGCGCTACGCCCCGACAGGCGCGGATTATAACCGATGTTCTGCTGATGGAGTATGAATAAGTGGGAATCAATGAAGGCTGGACATATTCACCCGATCCTTGGGCAGGTTAAGGATCAGTTTTCAGAAGTTCAGCAATTTTCCGCAACGTTTTGCCCAAAGCCTCTGGCGTTATGGAGGAGGGATTTGACTTGTTTTTGTCGGCTTCATCGAGCCGGCTGCGTGCGCCATTGATCGTAAATCCCTGGTTATAGAGCAGTTCGCGGATACGGCGGACAAGTAAAACTTCGTGATGCTGGTAATAACGGCGATTACCGCGGCGCTTGACAGGTTTGAGTTGGGCGAATTCCTGCTCCCAGTAGCGCAGTACATGCGGTTTGACATCGCACAGCTCGCTCACCTCGCCAATCGTAAAGTAGCGCTTGGCGGGAATCGGTGGGAGTGGTGTTTTCCCGGCGTCCTTAAGATGGCTGAGTCCCATGGTAGGAAGATTCCACTTCACTCTTTAGCTTTTGGCTGGCGTGGAAAGTGACGACGCGGCGTGCAGTAATCGGAATTTCTTCGCCTGTTTTGGGGTTGCGTCCAGGACGTTGCGGCTTGTCACGCAGCTGAAAATTACCGAAGCCGGAAATCTTGACGCCGTCGCCGCGCTCAAGTGCATTGCGAATTTCTTCAAAGAAAGCCTCTACCATATCTTTGGCTTCGCGTTTGTTGAGGCCAACTTTTTCAAACAGCAAATCAGCCAGTTCTGCCTTGGTCAGTGTCATGTTGTTTTCCTGTTAGACGCGGAGCTGTGCGGCGCAGTTTTGTTGTAGGCAAGCTGTCAGTTCTTGCATGGCGGCATCGACCTCTGCATCTTGCAAAGTACGTTCAGTATCTTGCATAACTATACGGAAAGCAAGACTTTTTTTTCCTTGCTCAATCCCTTTTCCGGTATACACGTCGAATAAGCGGATTTCACGGATAAGCGGCGGCAACTTGCCATGGAGGCCATCGAGAATCTGCTGAAACTCTAGCTTTCCATCGACGACAATAGCTAAATCTCGTACGACGACAGGCTGCTGAGAGATATCTGCGAAGTGAGGCGGACGGGTTTGGGTGAGAACATCCAAATCGATTTCAAAGAGTACGGGCGAAAGTGGCAGGTCGTATTTTTGCTGCCATTGTGGATGCAGCTCACCCAAATAACCGACAGGTGCCTCGTCGACAACGATGCGTGCGCAGCGGCCAGGGTGCAGGGCAGGGTGAGTCGCGGCTTCAAAGCACGCCGTTTTGGGTGCCAGTAGCAATTCAAGCTCCCCTTTGAGATCGAAGAAGTCGACATTGCGCGTCGGCATTCCCCATTGTTCGGGTAATGTGCCACCGTAAGCTAAGGCGGCAAGCTTCCAGGGCTGACGAAAACCGGCGACTGGCGTACCGTTGGTATCGCGGAAGAAACAACGCCCGGTTTCGAAGAGGCGAACCCGATTTTGCTTGCGCCTGAGGTTGGTGACGACATTGGCGACAAGGCCGCCAATGAGGGTCGAGCGCATAACGCTCATCTGGCTGGCGATTGGATTGGCAAGCCGGATAGGCGAGGTATTGGCCGCAAAGTCGGTTTCCCAGGATTCGTCGATAAAAGCGTAATTAATAACCTCCTGAAAGCCGCGATCAGCCAAGGTTTGCCGGATGCGCGCCAGCGGGCGCACACTTTCCGTTTGCGGCAACATGGCCAGGCGTGCGTGTGGCATATGCGAAGGAATGCTGTCGTAACCGTGAATACGGGTGATTTCTTCGATCAGGTCTTCTTCAATTTCGATATCAAAGCGGTAACTTGGTGGCGTGACGGTAAAATTTTCACCATCACGCACGAAAGGCAGGTTTAGCCGCTGAAGAATCTTGCCGATTTCTTCTCCGGCAATAGCGATGCCCAGTACTTTGGTGACGCGCGCCGAACGTAGGCGGATGGGGGACCGGGCGGGCAGTGTGGCTATTGCTTCGCTGATAGGGCCGGCCTGTCCGCCACAAATGTCAAGAATCAATCGTGTGGCGCGTTCGAGGGCGAGGCGCGCGCCACCGAAGTCGACACCGCGTTCAAAGCGGTATGAAGCATCGGAACTAAAGCCATAACGGCGTGCCCGTCCAGCAACGGCAGCAGGTGCGAAGAAGGCGGATTCGAGAAAAATTTCGCGTGTTTCCGGCGTAATGCCGCTTTCCTCACCGCCCATGATGCCGGCGACGGCGAGCGGACGACATTCATCAGTAATGAGCAGCACATCATCCTGCAATTCAAGTGTCTGTTCATTGAGCAGCAGGATTTTTTCACCGGCGTGCGCCATGCGTGCATGAATAGCGCCTTGCAGTTTGGCGTTGTCGAAAGCGTGCAGTGGCTGGCCAAGTTCGAGCATGACGTAGTTGGTAACGTCGACGAGCGCAGAAATCGAGCGAATTCCCGAGCGTTCCAGGCAGCGTTTCATCCACTCCGGCGTCGGCGCTTTGGCGTCGGCACCGACGATGAGACGCCCGCAGTACAACGGACAGGCGCCAGGCGCATCAAGCACGATCGCACGCTGTGCGTCGATTTCCGGTTTGATGGAGTTGATCTCCGGATAGGTGATTGGTGCGCCGGTGAGAGCCGCCACTTCACGGGCAACGCCGAGGAGAGAGAGACAATCGGCTCGGTTGGGCGTCAGCTTGAGCGTGAGCAACCGGTCATCCAGATCAAGGTAGGTTCGGATATTTTCGCCAACCGGCGCATCTGCTGGCAAGATCAGCAAGCCCGAGGCATCGTCGGAAATACCCAGCTCGCGTGCCGAACAAAGCATGCCGCTCGATTCGATGCCGCGCACCTTGGCGATCTTGATTTTGAAGTCACCGGGTAGGTGAGCGCCCGGCAAAGCGCATGGTACTTTGATTCCCGGTGCGACATTGGGGGCGCCACAGACGATTTGTTTGATTTCTCCGCCGATGTCGACGCGGCAGACGTTGAGGCGGTCCGCATCAGGATGCTTCGTGACCTCCAGTACATGGGCGACGATAACGCCTTCGAAGGCGGGAGCAACGCTTTCGTCTTCCTCAACTTCAAGGCCGGCCATCGTCAGCAGATGTGTAAATTCGACACCGGTAATTTTTGGATCGACAAAGGTGCGAAGCCAGGATTCTGAGAATTTCATGGGCAATCCATCATGCAAACTGACGCAAAAAGCGTAAATCGCCGTCAAAGAACAGGCGTAGGTCGTTAATGCCGTAACGCAGCATGGTCAGGCGATCCGGCCCCATACCGAAGGCAAAGCCGATGTATTTTTCCGGATCGATTTTTACGTGGCGTAAGACATTCGGGTGTACCATGCCGCAACCGGCAATTTCCAGCCAGCGGCCTTCTAGCGGACCACTCATGAAGGCAACGTCAATTTCGGCGGAAGGTTCGGTGAATGGAAAAAAGGACGGGCGAAAACGAACCTGCAATTCATCACTTTCGAAAAAACGGCGCAGAAAGTCGGCTACAACACCCTTCAGGTCGGAAAAACTGACATTTTCTCCAATCCAAAGTCCCTCAACTTGGTGGAACATCGGCGAATGTGTGGCGTCGGAATCAACGCGGTAAACACGGCCTGGTGCGATAATCCGGATTTCCGGCATTGTTTCGAGATGCTGGTATTTCGCTACATGCGCTTGCATATAGCGTACCTGGATTGGGCTAGTGTGCGTACGTAGCAGCACGTCGGGCGCAACCTTACCCTGTTCGTCGAACAGGTAGAAGGTGTCGTGCATCGATCGTGCTGGATGGTCTTCAGGTGTGTTCAGTGCTGTGAAATTCTGGAAGTCAGCCTCAATCTCGGGACCATCCGCGACTTCAAAACCAATCGAGCGGAAAAGCGCTTCGATGCGCTCCAGCGTGCGCGTTACCGGGTGCAGGCCACCACGTGTTTCACCGCGACCGGGCAGGGTGACATCAAGAGATTCTTCTGCCAGCCGTGTTTCCAGCATTGCAGCACGGATTGCTTCACGACGGGATGCAAGCGCATTCTCGATGCTCGTCTTGACCTGATTGATGGCAGCGCCCATCTGTTTGCGCTCTTCAGGTGAGAGCTTGGCCATGCCCTTGAGCAATTCAGTAATCTGACCGCTTTTGCCAAGGTAACGCGCTTTGATTTGCTCAAGTTTGTCTGCATCACCAATAGCGGCAAAGGCTGCAATCGCTTCCTGCGCAATCTGTTCAAGATTCAGCATGAATAAATTCCTCGTCGTCGAACAAAAAAGGGAGGCGAGTGCCTCCCTTTATCGTATCAGCCAAGTCAGGAAGCAATCTGCGCCTTGGCCTGATTGGCAAGTGCTGCGAAGGCCGGTTTGTCAAAGACAGCAAGATCAGCCAATACTTTGCGATCGACTTCGATTTGCGCCTTCTTTAGGCCGTTCATCAGCGTGCTGTACTTCAGACCTAATTCGCGTGCTGCGGCATTGATACGCGCGATCCACAAAGTGCGGAACTGACGTTTTCTTTGACGGCGATCACGATACTGGTACTGGCCGGCTTTCATTACCGCTTGTTTGGCGATGCGGTAAACATTTTTCCGACGGCCACGATAACCCTTGGCCTGAACAAGAATCTTTTTGTGACGCGCACGCGCCGTAACTCCACGTTTAACTCTGGGCATATCGGTCTCCTTATGCGTAAGGCATCATGGCGAGAACCAAGGCCTTGTCGGATTCATGAACGCCGATCATGCCGCGTAACTGGCGCTTGCCTTTGGTAGTTTTTTTGGTCAGGATGTGACGCTTAAATGCCTGCGCGCGTTTGATGCGACCGCTGGCGCTGACCTTGAAACGCTTTTTAGCGCCACTTTTGGTCTTCATTTTGGGCATTGAATGCTCCTTTTTAAATATGGCGGCAGGTGGCTCCCGGCGGGCGCACTTGCTAACCTGACACCACTTAGTAAAAGTAAAACTACAATTCTACCGTGTTGTACGTAAAAATGCGGAGGCTGCGGTATTACATATGAGATATACAGTCGCGTATTGTGACTGCTATTTTTTCCGTAGTGGCGCCAGAATCATCACCATCTGACGGCCTTCCATTTTAGGCATCTGCTCAACACTGGCATAGTCCTGTAAATCGACCTTGATCCGTTCGATTTGACGCATCCCGATGTCTTGGTGGGCCATTTCACGCCCGCGAAAGCGCAAGGTGGCTTTGACTTTGTCGCCGTCTTGCAGAAAACGAATCATGTTGCGCAGTTTGATTTGGTAGTCATTTTCGTCAGTTCCTGGGCGCAATTTGACTTCTTTGACCTGAATCTGCTTTTGCTTGAGTTTCTGTTCGTGCTGGCGTTTCTGCTCTTGGTATTTGAACTTGCCGTAATCCATAATTCGGCAAACGGGCGGTTGCGCCAGTGGAGCAATTTCTACGAGATCAATACCGACTTCTTCAGCTAGATACAACGCCTGTCGCACGCTCATGATGCCGAGCGCTTCGCCCTCCACGCCGATCAGACGGATTTCTGGGGCTGTAATTTCTTCGTTGATGCGTTGTGTTTTTTGCTGTGCGATGACTTTTTCCTCCTGTTTTTTGACAAAATTAAGTCGCGCTACTACGCGTTACGACTTCCTGCTGAAGGCGTTTAATCAGAGTATCAAGTGTCATTTGACCGAGATCCTGACCACCGCGCGTTCGCACGGCAACTTTGTCCGTTGCTTTTTCCTTATCGCCGACGACAAGCTGATACGGCAGTCTATTCAGGCTATGCTCACGTATTTTATAGTTGATTTTTTCATTGCGCAAATCGGCCTCGGCGCGCAATCCCGCCTCACGTAGTGTTTTCACAACATGCTTGGTATAGTCGACCTGGCTCTCCGAAATGTTGAGAACAACGGCTTGCACTGGCGAGAGCCACAGGGGCAGGGCACCCGACCAGTTTTCGATAAGAATGCCGATGAAGCGTTCGAGTGAGCCGAGAATGGCGCGGTGCAGCATGACTGGCGTATGGCGTGCATTATCTTCACCAACATACTCGGCGCCTAGGCGGCCGGGCATCGAGAAATCGACTTGTACGGTGCCGCATTGCCAAGAACGGCCGATGGCGTCCCGAATGTGAAATTCGATTTTTGGTCCATAAAATGCGCCTTCGCCGGGCAGTTCGGCCCATTCGAGACCAGATGCACGTAAGGCGGCGCGTAGGGCATTTTCGGCTTTGTCCCAAACCTCATCGGAGCCGACGCGCCCTGCTGGGCGTAAGGCGAGCTTAACTGCGATATCGTGGAAGCCGAAGTCGGCGTAAACCCGTTTGACTAGTGCGTTGAACGTGGTGACTTCTGATTCGATCTGGTCTTCGGTGCAAAAAATATGTCCATCATCCTGCGTGAAACCGCGCACGCGCATGATACCGTGTAGCGCACCGGATGGCTCGTTACGGTGGCAGGAGCCAAATTCTCCATAGCGTAACGGCAGATCACGGTAACTACGCAGGCCGGTGTTGAAGATCTGCACATGTCCGGGGCAGTTCATAGGCTTGATTGCGTAATCGCGTTTTTCCGATTCAGTGAGGAACATGTTGTCCTTAAAATGCGCCCAGTGTCCGGATTTTTCCCACAACGAGCGGTCAAGAATCTGTGGACATTTGACTTCCTGATAGCCGTTTTCCTGGTAAACGCGGCGCATGTACTGTTCGATCTGCTGCCAGATTGTCCAGCCTTTCGGATGCCAGAAAACCATGCCGGGCGCTTCGTCCTGCAAGTGAAATAGATCGAGATGCCGACCTAGGCGGCGATGGTCGCGCCTCTCGGCTTCTTCGAGCATTGTCAGGTAAGCGTCCTGTTCTTCTTTCTTGGCCCAGGCGGTACCGTAGATACGCTGCAATTGTTCATTGTGGTGGTCGCCGCGCCAGTAGGCGCCTGCTACTTTCATCAGCTTGAAAATCTTGAGCTTGCCGGTCGATGGCACGTGTGGTCCGCGGCAAAGATCGATGAAATCGCCCTCGCGGTAGAGCGATACCGTTTCGCCGGGAGGAATGGCGGCGATCAACTCAGCCTTGTAATGTTCACCAATGGAATTAAAAAAATTTGTGGCCTTGTCGCGATCCCAGACTTCGCGCGTGATAGGGATATCGCGTTTAGCGAGTTCGGCCATGCGTTTTTCAATGGCTTGCAAATCCTCTGGCGTAAATGGACGTTTGAATGAAAAATCATAGTAGAAGCCGTTTTCGATGACTGGTCCGATTGTTACCTGTGCTTCTGGAAACAGTTCCTTGACGGCGTAAGCGAGTAGATGCGCCGTTGAGTGGCGGATGATGTCTACGCCTTCGGGGTCTTTGTCGGTAATGATGGCCAGTTGCGCATTGTGTTCGATGCAGAACGAGGTATCGACCAGACGGCCGTCGACTTTACCGGCCAGTGCCGCTTTTGCGAGTCCGGCGCCGATACTTTGCGCCACTTCGGCGACGGTGACCGATTGCATGAATTCCCGCTGAGAACCATCGGGCAAGGTAATGACCGGCATTTTTTTAACCCCAGAAAAGAAAAAAGCCAGAGACACGCTCTGGCTTCGGTATTTGGTAGGCGCGATTGGACTCGAACCAACGACCCCCACCATGTCAAGGTGGTGCTCTAACCAGCTGAGCTACGCGCCTTCTTTGTCGCCGAGCAACATGCGACGTCGAAGAAAGCGGCATTATACGTGGCGAGGCTGGCAAGTCAACTTGGAATCGGTCTGGAAATGCATCGTTGTATGTTGGCTTGCGTTCGAAGGCTAAACGGTTTGCGTGGTTTTTCGCCGATGGTGACTTTAGTGAAACGTTGCGCCTACTCAGGTTTCGACGGGATGCGCGGGCGTTTTCAACAACAACTACAACAACTGGTAAAAGGCCAGATCCAGCCAGTGAACGAATTTAAAGCCGACCTGCGGCAGTATTCCGACGCGCTTAAAGCCGAGCCGTTCATGCAAGCTGATACTGTGGCTGTTCAAGACGTCAATAGCATTAATCATCGCACGCATGTTGTTTTGTTCGGCTGCTGCAATCAATGCCCGCATGAGTATGTATATATATAAACCCTGCCTGCAATGTGCTGCGTGCATATACCCCGAATGTTCAAAGTGTATTTATGCCGGTTACGCACGACACATGCCGTAGCTGGCAAAAGCAAGCAATTTTCCAGTATCGTTTTCTACACCGATAACCGCAAAATTGCTTTTGTGCCGCGCCTCGAACCATGCCGCCACGTCTTGCAACGAACGTGGCTTATCATCGGACAGCGCTGTCGAGTTGGCGATTGCTTTGTTGAGGATGCCGAGGATCGCCTCGGCATGCCTCTCGAATGAGCAGTCGATGACTGCCGTTGTCATGTCGCTATTGCTATTTTTACGATTTTCCGACTGCGTATTTTTAGGACATTAGATGCGGTTGTCGTCGTTTCAGTAACGATCGCCCATTAGTGAAGTGCATGATCCTTTGATGTCCCTCGCCGTCAGTCGAGTACGTGCGAGGCTAGCCCGTCAGCCAGTTTTGGCTCGAACCAGGTTGATTTGGGGGGCATGACTTCACCGGCGTCGGCAACCGACATCAATTGGTCGAGCTGGGTCGGATACATGGAGAAAGCGACAGCCATCTCGCCGCTGTCGACGCGCTTTTCCAATTCGCCAAGGCCGCGAATGCCGCCAACAAAGTCGATCCGTGCGTCACGGCGCAGGTCGGTGATGCCGAGTACCGGGCCAAGAATTTGCTCGGAGAGCACGGAGACATCGAGCCGACGCACTGGGTCTTGCGCCGGAATAAGTTCCGGCCGGATCGCCAGCGCGTACCAGCGGCCGGCGACATACATGCCGAATTCGCCGACATGTTCAGGTTTGACAGCGGTTTGGGCGGGCGTGACCGCGCAGCGTTCGCCGATGGCCTTGAGGAAGCTGTCGAGGCTATGGCCGTTAAGGTCGCGGACGACGCGGTTGTAATCGAAGATGCGCATCTGCCGCGCCGGGAACACGACGGCGAGGAAGTATTCCGATTCCGCATCGCTCGCAACATTGCCGGTTTTCCGCCGGCTTGCCGCAATGCGCGAAGCGGCGGCGGAGCGGTGATGCCCGTCGGCGATATAGAGCACCGGCATGGCATTGATGACAGCGCCGATGCGGGCAATGGTGGCCTCGTCATCAATCAGCCAGATAGTATGGCGGATGCCATCGTCAGCGGTCAGGTCGGCGATGGGGGTGCCAGATGTGGCCTCAGCAAGCAGACGTTCGGCTTCATCGCTGTCCGGGTGGGCAAGCAGTGCCGGACCGGTCTGGGCATTGAGCGCCTCGATCTGGCGCACGCGGTCGTCCTCCTTCTCCGGTCGCGTGAATTCATGCTTGCGGATCCGGTTGTTATCGTAATGCGCCACCGAGGCGGTGACGATCAACCCTGTCTGTGTATGCTCCCCCATCACCAGCCGGTAGGCGTAGTAGCAGGGTTTGCGCTCACGGATCAGGATGCCGTCGTCGATCAGTCGGCGCAGATTTTCTGCCGATTTGGCATATACCTCGGGTGCGTAAGGATCGATGTTTTCGGGCAAATCGATTTCAGCTTTTGAAATGTGCAGGAAGGAATAGGGTTTGCTGGCGGCGCGTATGCGTGCCTCCTTGCTGGAAAGCACGTCATAAGGCGGGGCGGCGACCGCAGCGGCCTGCTCGGGCAGAGGGCGCAGGGCGGCAAAGGGGCGGATTAAGGGGGGTGTGGTGGGGTTCAAATCAGTCTCCCGATCAAAAAGCAATCAATAAAACGGCGATGAAGTCACGGTTGGGGCAAATACCCGACGGAGCGCATGCGGCCTGTCGAGGCATCAACGTAGCCATGCTGGCGAACGAATCGATGTTCGCATAATAGCTATTCGGCGGACGGTACGTTCCGTTTCGGTAACACATCGCGCAGTTGTGCGGCGGCTTCGCACAGCATATGCTCTGTCGTTGCCCAGTCGACGCAGGCGTCGGTGATCGAGCAGCCGTACTTAAGCTGGCTACGATCTTTAGGAATTGGCTGGTTGCCGGCAATGAGGTTGGATTCGATCATGACGCCGACCAGCGAATGGTTTCCGTAATGGATCTGGTTGACGATGTCGGAGAGCACGAACGGTTGGAGCTTATGATCCTTGTAGCTGTTGGCGTGCGAGCAATCGACAACCAGATTAGCCGGCAGACCGGCTTTGGTTAGCGCTTCCTCGGCAATGCGAACGCTGACCGTATCGTAATTCGGACGGTCGTCGCCGCCGCGCAATACCAGATGGGCATAATGATTGCCCCGCGTGCGTACGATCGCCGTATGGCCTTCGCTGTTGATGCCTAGAAAACTGTGCTGGCGTGAGGCGGAAAGAATGGCGTTTACGGCAATGCCAATGTCACCGTTGGTCGCGTTCTTGAAGCCGACCGGCGTCGATAGGCCGGAAGCCATCTCACGGTGCGTTTGCGATTCCGACGTGCGCGCGCCGATCGCCGTCCATGCAATGAGATCGCCAAGATACTGCGGTGAAATCGGGTCGAGCGCCTCAGTGGCTGTCGGCAGGCCCAGTTCGGCAATCTCGTGCAGGAAAGCGCGCGCCTTTTCCATGCCTTTGTCGATACAGAACGAATCGTCCATGTAAGGGTCGTTGATAAAGCCTTTCCAGCCGGTTGTTGTGCGTGGTTTTTGAAAATAAACGCGCATGATCAGCAACAGCGTATCGTCCAGTTCATCGGCCAATGCCTTGAGCCGGCGGGCATAATCGATGCCGGCGACCGGGTCGTGAATCGAACAGGGGCCGACAACGACGAATAGGCGGGGATCACGCCGGTCGAGGATATCGCGCAAGGCTTTGCGGCCGTGTATGACGGTCTGTGCCGCCTGCCTAGAAAGCGGAATACGCGCCAGAATTTCTTTGGGCGAAGGCATTGGCTCAAAATTACCGACGTTGATATTTTCGATGGCGTTCTGGTCGTTGGGGGAATTGTCGGAAGGGGTCATTTTTTCGGATAAAAATAAGATAATTAAAGGTCGCCAAATGGAAATCAGGATGGATCAATGTGGTTTTCAATTGAAAGTTTAGATATTCACTTAATGAAGTGGGAGGTTAAATGTTTTCGCAACAAATTTTATCACAAAGTCTTCTTTACCAAAATCTTTTGGGCATTCCTTCCGTTGCTGGTAATTCCAGTAGCCTTCTGCTGAAGCAATAATTTTATTATCGGATGTGCGTTTTATTTGAATTTTCTGCCCTTCTGTAAATCCTTCTATTTTAAATAATTGAGAAACTTCTATTTCTGAAAATTGCACATAATATTGAGAGTTCAAGGAACTTTCAGGTATTGTCAAAAATAAATCGCTATATTCTATTTCACCTTCTTTTTTGTTAACCTGCTTTTTTATTACTTTTGTGATTTTCTCATTATCTTTTGAAGAGTTGTCCACTTTTTCAATAAATTCAAGCGCTGTTTTTTCTGATAAAAGTAGTCGGTCAAGATTGGATTCTTGGTAACGTCTAGAACGTCCCCATTCTGGGATAATAGCAAATCCTTTAGGAGGTTCGGTTGATTCTATAATTTCTACTTTAGCGTTTGCACAAATTGATTTAAACATGAGTGGAAATGAAAAATTATATAGCCCATCAAGTAATAAATAAATTATTACACAAAAAATGGGCATAGCCCCTGTGGATTTAAATGCACTAGCGGCTATATAAAAATAGAAAGAGGATTTTTCTTTAAATCCGGTTGTTCGTAAAATAAATGCAATGAATACAGTAAACAAACCAATAGCTGATGGGGTAAATAACGAAATCATAATCGGTATGATAAGCATACCAAACCCAAGGCTGTTGATTTTTGAGCACCACCAAGCCACGCTGGCAGTTAGTAAAGTGCTTGCTGTTACTCCAATAAGATGTGCAGTTTTTTTTATTCTTCCCAATAGTTTCTTCACTGTGTGTTTTTTTAATAATTAAACTACCAATAAAAATTGAAACTATTAAAGTAACCAGAAGTGTTGGAATATATATCATTAAAATAGCTAAACCCATGATTTATCCTTCCGAATAAAATGTCTAACATTTTTACTTTAATAATCCCATACGTTGTTTTGGCAGCTTATGCCACTTTCTCCGCACCAAGTTGTTTTAATAGCTCCCGCGTGGCGGCGATGCGTTCGGCCAATGTCGGGCAGGGGCGCACAAGTGAAAGTCTATCCTGCCCGGCGAGTTTGTAGCTACGGTTTTTCTGAATCAGGTCGATGATGATGATCGGGTCGATCGGCGGCTTTGGCTCAAACTGGACATTGACGCCATTGGCCGTCGCATCCAGCTTGATGATACCGAGCGGACGGCAGCGCAGCCGCAGCCGGTGGCTTTCGAGCAGCGCCTGCGCCTGCGGTGGCAGTTCACCGAAGCGGTCAATGAGCTCTTCCTGCATGGCGGCGATTTCATCCGGTGAGGTACAGTTGGCCAGGCGTTTGTAGAGCGTCAGCCGTTCATGCACGTCGGGCGCATAGTTGCTGGGCAGCAGCGTCGGCGTGTGCAGGTTGATTTCAGTCGCAATGCCCAGCGGTTCGATCAAGTCGGCCTCTTTGCCCTGACGCAGCGCGCTGACGGCGCGGTTGAGCATTTCGCTATAGAGGCTAAAGCCGATTTCCTGCATGGCGCCGGACTGGTTTTCGCCGAGGATTTCGCCGGCGCCGCGAATTTCCAGGTCGTGCATGGCGAGGTAAAAGCCCGCGCCCAATTCTTCCATTGCCTGAATCGCTTCCAGCCGCTGGCGCGCCTGCTTCGTCAAGCCGCTTTTGCCGTCGGCATCGGCGCGTGTCAGCAGGTAGGCATAGGCCTGGTGGTGCGAGCGGCCAACGCGGCCGCGCAATTGATGCAGTTGTGCCAGCCCGAACTTGTCGGCGCGGTCGATGATGATCGTGTTGGCATGCGGATTGTCGATGCCGGTTTCGATGATCGTCGTGCATAACAACAGGTTGGCGCGTTGCTGGGTGAAATCGCGCATGACCCGTTCCAGCTCGCGTTCGCTCATCTGACCGTGGCCGACGACGATGCGCGCCTCCGGCAACAGCTTGGCGAGTTTATCGCGCATGTTTTCGATCGTGTCGACCTGATTGTGCAGGAAGTAGACTTGTCCGCCACGCTTGAATTCGCGCAGCAGCGCCTCGCGCACGATGCCGTCCGAGTAGCGCGAGACAAAGGTTTTGATCGCCAGGCGCTTTTGCGGCGCAGTGGCGATGACCGAGAAATCGCGCAGCCCTTCGAGCGAGAGACCGAGCGTGCGCGGAATCGGCGTTGCCGTCAGCGTCAGCACGTCGACCTCGGCGCGCAGTTTCTTCAGCAGCTCCTTCTGGCGCACGCCGAAACGGTGTTCCTCGTCGATGACGACAAGGCCGAGACGGGCAAAATGTACATCCTTTTGCAGCAGCCGGTGCGTGCCGATGACGATGTCCGCCTTACCGTCGGCGGTTTCCTGCAAGGCGCGTTCGATTTCGCCGGTGGTTTTGAAGCGCGAGAGTTCGACGATTCTGACCGGCCAGTCGGCGAAGCGGTCGCTGAAATTCTGGAAATGCTGCTCGCACAGCAGCGTCGTTGGGCAAAGAATGGCGACCTGGTGGCCGCCGGAAACGGCGCAGAAGGCGGCGCGCATTGCCACCTCGGTTTTGCCGAAACCGACATCGCCGCAGACAAGACGATCCATCGGCTTGCCGGATTGCATATCCTCAATGACGGCAGCGATGGCGGCAGTCTGATCAGGGGTTTCCTCAAAGCCGAAACCTTCGGCGAAAGCCTCGTAATCGCGCGCGGAGAACTGGAATGCGTGGCCTTGCCGCGGCGGGCATAAAGCGCCAGCAGTTCGGCGGCTGTGTCGTGCGCCTGCTGCGCGGCCTTGCGCTTGGCCTTTTCCCATTGCGGCGAACCGAGCGCGTGCAACGGCGCGGTTTCCGGGTCGGCGCCGGAATAGCGCGAGATCACGTGCAGTTGCGAGACGGGGACGTAGAGTTTGGCTTCTTCGGCGTAATGCAGTTCGAGAAATTCCGCTTCGCCCTCGCCAAGGTTGAGGTAAACCAGGCCGTGGTAGCGGGCGATCCCGTGCTGTTCATGCACCACCGGATCGCCGATTTTCAGCTCGGTCAGATCGCGCAGCCAGTTATCGAGCGAGGCTTTTTTGCCGCTACGCCGCTGGCTGCGCCGCGTCGGGCTGTCAGCGTACAGCTCGGTCTCGGTGATGATGGCGAGCGCTTCGTTTTTGTCTGCGGGCGTTGATGCGCCGTCGGCAATAAAGCCTTCGTAGAGCGGCGAAACGCCGAGCGCCAGTCGGCTGCCGCTGTCGAGAAAGCTGCCCAAATCGGCACAGGCATCGGGCTGGAAGCCGTATTCGGCGAGCAGGCTGGCCAGTGTCTCGCGGCGGCCGGCGTTTTCCGCAAGCAACAACACGCGGCCGGGAAAGCCGTCGATGAAAGCGTGCAAGCGCGCCAGGGGCGCCTCGGCGCGCCGGTTGACGGCCAGCGGCGGCAGGAGACGAGAGGGAGCGGCCGGCGATGCTTCATTACGCTTGCTCAATATGAGCCGCGTGTAGGGTTTGGCGGCGATGAAAAAATGTTCCTCGTTGAGGAACAGCGCTTCGGGCGGCAGCAGCGGCCGGTGTTTCTCGCCCGACAACATGCGGTAGCGTGACTGGGCGTCGCGCCAGAAATCGCGCAGTGCTGCGGGGACATCGTTATGCAGGCAAAGGCGCGTTCCTTCCGGCAGGTAATCGAACAGCGTCGCCGTGTTTTCAAAGAACAGCGGCAACCAATATTCGATGCCGGCGGGCGGAATGCCGTTCGATACGTCCTTGTAGATGCCGGACTGCGCCGGGTCGCCCTCGAAGGTTGCACGGAAGCGCTGGCGGAAACGAGTGCGTCCCGTTTCATCGAGCGGGAATTCGCGCGCGGGCAGCAGACGGATTTCCGGCACCGGATAGAGCGTGCGCTGGGTGTCGATATCGAAGGTTTTGATGCTCTCGATTTCATCGTCAAACAGGTCGATGCGGAAGGGCAGCGCCGATCCCATAGGAAACAGGTCGATCAGGCCGCCGCGAATCGAATACTCGCCCGGTGAAACGACGTTGGCGACGTGCGTATAGCCGGCCAGCGTCAGTTGCGCACGAAATGCCGCGGCGTCCAGCGTTTCCCCTTGCTTGAAAAAGAACGTATAGGCGGCCAGATAGGCGGGCGGCGCCAGCCGGTATGCCGCCGTGGTGGCCGGGATGAGCAGCACGTCGCATTCGCCGCGGCTGACGCTGTGCAGCGCGGCCAGCCGTTCCGACACGAGATCATGGTGCGGCGAGAAGCTATCGTAAGGCAGTGTTTCCCAATCCGGCAGCAGGCGTACACGCAGGCTAGGCGCAAACCAGGGAATTTCGGCGAGCAGGCGGCGTGCGTCGCCCGCGTTGGCCGTGATGACGGCGATCAGCGCTCCCCGGCGGGCAGCAACAGCTTCGCCGGCGAGTTGTGCGATGTACCAGGCATCAGCAGAGCCGGAAAACGGCGGCAGGGCAATACGCTCCCCGGTTTGACCGGCCAGATGCGGCGGAATAAGTGGCAGTCGCGGAAGTTGCGGAAGCCGCGGCGGCATGGGCTGGAGGGATGACAGCGGTTGGGCGGCAGCGCGGGAAGGCACGGTAGGCGTAGGCGGTACGGCAGGGAAGGCGGCAAATGAAACGGTAGATGCGTTGGTCGAATCGGTCATGCAGGTACAGACGTTAAGTCAGCAAAAATACGGGGCGGGAAAAACGGCGGTTTTTTATGTGTTGGCCCGCTTGGGTCAGGCGGGAAATGGATATCCATGCGGGGCAATAAATAGTATGCGGCTCAAGATCGTTGGTTTGGGATCGTTCCGGGAAAACAGCTTCAAAAATAAACAGGAACCGAGCGGTAGTTTTCAGCTTTGCAGGTACAGCTATTGAGCAGGCTGATAAATGCCAGATGTCGGCTCGGATCTGCAATCCTTGCAGCCGCCGCGCCGGTCGGGCATTTTTTTCGAGCTTTTCATGCCTCGCCAGCGGGCGGCTTGCCGTCTCGGTTGTTTCACCGGCGCTTAGTCGCCGGATTCATCGCCGCAGCAGAACTTATATTTTTTGCCGCTGCCGCAGGGACACTCATCGTTGCGCCCGACTTTGGGCGCATCGCGGCGTACCGTGCCGATGCTGCGCTTGGCACGCCAGAAATTGTAGATGTCGGCAACGGCCTGCGGCAGATCGTCCTCGCAATCGGCAAGCATTTGCTCGCGTTCCTCGCCTTCCGGCCAGGGTTCGCCATGCTCGCGCGCGGCGCTTTCGGCTTCACCGGTGAGCACCATCAGCGGAAACAGGCGTTCATCAAGATAGGCGATCTCCTCATAATCTTCCTCGCTGTTCTCAGCGTTTTCCTCGGAGTCGTCTTCGCCGAGAAAATCGAACCAGTCTTCTTCGGCGGAATCGACCGCCGCCAGATAGGCTTCGCACCACGGCTGGTAGTCACTCGGCGCATCGTCGCCTTCTTCGAGCGGGTAGAGCAATAGGGTCGGCGGTTCTCCGGCATTCAGATCCGCTTCCAGGGCGTCGGCGAAACGGCGCAACAGGCCGGCGGCTTCCAGCCCGACCGGCTGTTCGAGCGCTTCATCGCTGCCGAGAATGTCGCTCAACCAGCGTTCTGGCGGCATCGGGCGCGGGCCGGCCAGCGCGGCGCACAAATAACCCTGAGCCTCGTCGAGGCGCAGGGCTTCTTCCAGCGCCGGGTCGTCGAGCAGTTCTTCCAGACGGTCGAGTTCCGCATCGGTGAGCGGTATGGCGGATGGTGTCATGGCGTTGCCTCCTGTTTATCCTCGCGTGTTGGATTGACTGTCGAACCGGTCCAGCTCGACCCTTGGTGCCGGCTGCCAGCCTGGTTCCCGGTGTTCAGCGACCACATTAGTGAAAATGCCGCCGCGTACGTAGAACTTGGCGGTCAGGCGCATGAAGCGTGGTTTGAGCGCCTGGACAAGATCGTCGAGAATGCGGTTGGTGACGGCTTCGTGATAGCAGCCCTCGTCGCGGAACGACCAGATGTAAAGCTTGAGGCTTTTGAGTTCGACGCAGGTTTTTTCAGGGATATAGTCGAGAATCAGCGTGGCGAAGTCGGGCTGTCCGGTCATTGGGCACAGGCAGGTAAATTCCGGGATCTCCATGTGGATGTGGAAGTCCCGCTGCGGCGCCGGATTGGGAAAGGTTTGCAGATTTTTGCTCGGTCGGGTGCTCATGGCTGTGTAAAGTCGTTGTCCGGAGTTTGAAACGGCTGCGGAATGAATGCCGCTGACAAATGCTATTATAGGCGGACAGCGCGGCGGGCGCGATGCGCGATGGCGCAGGCGTGAAGCGCCGTTCGGAATATTCAGTGGAAATGATCGCCGGCGCAGCGTATTCGCGCTATTCATGCCATTCGCGCCGCTGGCTGGCGGCGTTGGGCGGCGGCGCCGGCGGTGGTTCTGTCGTCTTTTGCATTGCTTTTTCATGCGCCTGACCAAACTCAAACTTGCCGGTTTCAAATCCTTTGTCGATCCGACGGCCATTGCCTTGCCTGGGCAGCTCGTCGGCGTTGTCGGTCCGAACGGCTGCGGCAAATCGAACGTAATCGACGCCGTGCGCTGGGTGCTCGGCGAATCGAAGGCTTCGGAACTGCGCGGCGAGTCGATGCAGGATGTCATCTTCAATGGTTCGGGCGGACGCAAGCCGGTGTCGCGTGCGGCGGTCGAGCTGGTGTTCGACAATTCTCTCGGCCGTGCCGCCGGCCAGTGGTCGCAGTACGCCGAGCTTTCCGTCAAACGCCAGCTCACGCGCAGCGGGCAGTCCGAGTACTACATCAATAATCTGCATGTCCGCCGCAAGGACGTGACCGACCTCTTTCTGGGCACCGGCCTGGGGCCGCGCGCCTATGCCATCATCGGCCAGGGAACGATCTCGCGCATCATCGAAGCGCGCCCCGACGAGTTGCGCGTGTTTCTGGAAGAAGCTGCTGGCGTGACCAAATACAAGGAACGGCGCAAGGAAACCGAACGCCGTCTGGCCGACACGCGTGAAAACCTGACGCGCGTCGAAGATATCCGCGCGGAACTGGGCGGTCAGATGGAACGTCTGGAAGCCCAGGCCGCGGTGGCGCGCCAGTACCGCGATTACCAGGCGGATCTGACGCACAAACAGCAGCTGCTCTGGCTGCTACGCCGCAACGAAGCGCAAGCCGAGCGCGAACGCATGGCGCAGGTCGTGGCGCACGCGGTCAATGAGCTGGAGGCGCAGAACGCCGCCCTGCGTGAAACCGAAGCGCGTGTTGAAGAAGCGCGCGAACACCATTTTTCAGCCACAGACGGCGTGCAGAGCGCTCAGGGAGAAAGCTACCAGGCCAATGCCGAAGTAGCGCGGCTGGAAGCTGAAATCCGCCACCGGCGCGAATCGCGCGAAGAATATCAATCACGCCTGGCGCAGCTGGAGGCCGACCGGGCGCAATGGCAGGCCGATGTCGAACGCTACGATACCGAGCGTGAACGCTGGGCGGAACTCTCGACACTGGCCGATGAGCGCGTCGAGCAGGAAAACATGCGGCTGGCGGCACAGCAAGAGCGCCTGCCGGCTGTCGAGGCTGCTTATGCGCAGGCACAGGAAAGCGTCAATCAGCAGCGACACGCACTCAGTCAGGCTGAACAGCGTTTGCAGGTCGAACTGGCCAATCGCAATCACGCGCAGCGTTCCCTGCAAATCATCGCCAGCCGGCGCGACCGCCTCGACCAGGAGCGCGCCGCGCTGCCGATGCCCGACCAGGAAGGATTTGCGCTCAAGCAGGCGACGCTGGCAACGCTGCATGAAACGATTGCCGCTATGCAGGACGATCTGGCCGAGCGCCAGCGCGATCTGCCGCATTTCGAGCAGCGCCGCCGCGAAGCGTTGGCCGCCGTGCAACAGGCGCAGAAAGAACGTGCCGAGGCGCAAGCGCGGCGGACGGCGCTCGAACAGTTACAGAAAAAGATGCAGGAGGACGGACAGCAGGATGCCTGGCTGCGTCGTTACGGTCTCGAACATCGCCAGCCTTTATGGAAATCGCTGCGTGTCGATCCGGGCTGGGAAGATGCGGTCGAAGCGGTTCTGCGCGAGCGCCTCGGCGCGCTGACGGCCGATGACATTGATCCGGCCTGGAGCAAGGATCGGCCGGGCAGCCGGCTGACCTTGCTGGCGCCTACCGATGGCGCGAGCGCAACAGCGCCGCAGCGCGACAGTCTGCTGAACAGGATCCAGTGTGAGGATGCCGGCCTGCGGGCGGTGCTGGCCGACTGGCTGGGTGAAGTGTGCGCCGCTGACTCCCTACAGGCGGCGCTCGACAAACGCGATCATCTGCGCGGCGAAGCCTGCTGCGTAACGCCGGCGGGCGATATCGTTACCCGGCAAGGCATCACGCTCTTTGCGCCGAATGCTGCGGGACACGGAATGCTCGAGCGGCAGCGCGAAATCGATGTGCTCGCCGGGGTCATCGCCGGCCACGAAACGCGTGTGGCGCAGGCGCAGAAAAACTTGGCCGCTGTCGAAACGGCGCTGGCCGAGGCGCAGGCAACCTTGCAGGAAGTGCGCGGCGAACTCGACGCACGGCAGGAAGAGGCGCACGCCATTCAGATGGAAACGCTCAGGCTTTCACAGGCGCTCGATCGCTTCCGCGACCGTCAAGCGCAGATCGAGGCGGCGCTGGCCGAACTGACGGCCGAAGAAGAGGAGGAGAACGAACGCCTGCTCATCGTCGACGAAGCGATCGACGCGGCGCGCGATGCGGTTGAGTCGGTCAGGCAGCAGATGGCGCAGGCGGCCGGCGGGTTCGAGGCGGCCGGGCAGGCGCTGCGCGAGGCACGCGAGCGCGTCAGCGCCGCCGAGCACGCGCTGCATGAGGCGCAATTCTCCCAGCGTGAATGCCGGGGCAAGCTCGACGATCTCGGCAAGAACCGCGATCTGGCGCTTCGGCAGATCGAACGCATCGTTGATGAACTGGCGCGCTGTACGGAAGGCGCGGAGGCCATGCAGGCCGAGGATCTTGAACCGTTGCTCCAGACGGCGCTTGCCCGGCGGGTGATGTGCGAGCAGGCGCTGGCGGCGGCGCGCGATGCGCTGGAGGCAGCGACGGGTGGTTTGCGCGGGCTGGAAGAGACGCGCATGAAGATCGAGATCGGGCTGGAGCCGCTGCGCGAAAAAATCGGCGATTTACGCCTCAAGGAACAGGCGGTGGCGCTCAACGTCGAGCAAATGGACGCACAACTCCGTCAGGCGCAGGCCGACGAGGCGGCACTGACGCCGGCCTTGCAGGGCGTGCGCGCTAGCGTGCTGCAAAGCGCCATCAGCAGCTTACAGCATTCGATCGAATCGCTCGGCCCGGTCAATCTGGCGGCGCTGGAAGAGCTGGAGTCGGCACGCGAGCGCAAGGGCTTCCTCGACGCGCAGTCCGAGGATCTGACACAGGCGATGGAAACGCTGGAAAACGCCATTCGCCGTATCGACCGTGAAACGCGGGAACTGCTGCAAACGACGTACAACGCAGTCAACAAGAGCTTTGGCGAACTCTTTCCAACGCTGTTTGGCGGCGGCGAGGCGCACTTGATCATGACGGGCGAAGAGATTCTCGATGCGGGCCTGCAGGTGATAGCACAGCCGCCGGGCAAGAAAAATTCGACGATTCATCTGCTCTCGGGAGGAGAAAAAGCGCTGACCGCGATTGCGCTGGTTTTTGCCATGTTCCAGCTCAATCCGGCGCCGTTCTGCTTGCTCGACGAGGTGGATGCACCGCTCGATGACAGCAATACCGAACGCTTCTGCGCAATGGTCAAGCGCATGGCGACGAATACCCAATTTCTTTTTATCAGCCATAACAAGATTGCCATGGAAATGGCGGAACAGCTCGTCGGCGTGACGATGCAGGAATCCGGCGTGTCGCGCATCGTCGAGGTGGATATGACCGAGGCGCTGCGCATGCGTGAGCAAATTGTCTAACGGGGCAGGCGATTATGAGTGAATTGCACATGGGCCTGATTGGGCTGGGGGCGCTGGGTGTACTTGGCGTCGTGGTCTATAACGCCTGGGTGGCTTACCGCCACCGTCAGCTGGCCGGCCGCCTGCTCGATCCGCTGGAAAAGGACGTGCTGTTCGATAAACAGGCCGTACCGCCCGGCTTTGCGCCGGAAACAGAGGCCGCCGCGGAATCGGAATGGGAATCCGAATTGGAAGATGCGGCGGAAGATGTGTCAGAAGACGTGTTCGAAGATGTGCCGGAACTGTCGCCCGCATCGCTGGAAACGGCGTCAGCGCCGGGCGTGTTTGCGCCCACGGACGGTGCTGAGGATGAGCCGGAGATAGCGGATGATCAGGCGCCCGAGGCGGCCACCGAGATGCCGGCTGCACCAGCGGCGTCCGCTGCAGAGGCGGTTTCTGTCAGCGCTTCGTTTGCCGCAGCTGCTTCGCGCTGGCTAAGTGCGCTGCATCTGCCGCGTTCGGGCGGGGAGGCTTCGTCATCTAAGACCGAGGCTTCCGTTCGTGAGCGCATTGAACCCGCCTTGGATCCTGAGGCTGCCGATGCCGCGGAAGAAGACGGGGGCAGCGGAGCGGATTTGCCGGAGATCGACGATACCGGCGAATTTGGCGAAATCCTGGAATCGCGGCCGTATAGCGAAAGCGGACAAACAGCGGCGATGCCACTGCCGGCCGGGCATGGGCATGCGGAATATACGGAACGCACGGAATATACCGAATATGCCGAACATGGAGCGGCCAAGACCGCCCGCACGATAGAGGCCGACGGAGGCGCTTCCGCCGCCGCCCATGAAGCTGTATGTGAACCCGTGCAGGGATCGGCTTCCGTCCCCGATGCATCTGCCTGGGGGATGGCATCAGCTGCCGCGGGCGCGGTTGATGCCGCCGTGCCGGATGCCCCTGTTGCGGCGGAGGATGCGCCGGCTGGCGTCAGCGAACCCATGCATCTGCTTTCGCCGGCGATCGATTACATTGCCACGCTGGAAACGGCGGTGGGTGTACCCGCTGCCGACTGGCTGGCAGCGCAGCAGGCGACGTTGTCGCGTGCGGACAAGCCCGTGCATTGGGCGGGGTTCGATGAAGAAAATGGTGAGTGGGTCATGCTTGGCGCGGATGTCGCGCGTGGCGGTGGCGAGCCGCGCCTGTTCCGGCATGTGCGCGCCGGCCTGCAACTGGCCGACCGGCGGGGAGCTTTGTCCGAAAACGACCTGCTCATTTTTGCCACCGCCATGGATGCACTGGCGCGTGAGTGGCAGGCGCAGGGCAGGCCGGTCATGCTCGATCTGCCCGATCCGCGCCCGGTGCCCGCCGCTGCTGCCGATCTGGATGCTTTTTGTGCCGGCGTCGATATCCAGATCAGTCTCAACGTCATCGCGCTCAATGAAGCCTTCCCCGGCACCCAGGTCCGTGCACTGGCCGAATCGGCGGGCATGTTCCTCGACGGGCGCGGGCGCTTTGTCCGGGTCACCGACGACGGCAGTGTTTTGTACATGCTGCTCAATCACGACCCGGCCGGATTTTCTGCCGAAAACATGCGTGCGACGTCCGTGCAGGGGCTGACCTTTCTGTTCGACGTGCCGACGGTGGCGCGCGGCGAGCGCGTTTTCGGCCAGCTTGCCGATCTCGCCAGACGCTTTGCCGACGTGCTCAAAGGCGCGCTGGTGGACGATAACCGCCGGCCATTGTCTGAGGCCTCGCTGGCGCCGATCAGCCAGCAAATCGCACAGTTCCAGGCCAGCATGGCGCAGCGTAACCTGCCGGCGGGTGGGCGTATGGCGCGGCGTCTGTTTTCCTGATGGCGGCGGAGGACGCTATGGAACCGTCCCGGGAGGTCGCCGAACGCGCCCGCTGGCTGCGGGTGGAAATCGAGCGGCATAACCACCACTATTACGTTCTTGATGCGCCGCTGATCGACGATGCCGATTACGATCGGCTGTTCCGCGAGTTGCAGGCTATCGAGGCGGCGCATCCGGAATTGCGGACGAGCGATTCACCGACGGAGCGCGTCGGCGGCCAGGCGCTCGACATGTTTCGGCCTGTGCGCCATGCCGTGCCGATGCTGTCGATTCGTACCGAAACCGACGACGGCGATGCTGGCGCGTTTGCTTTCGACGCCCGCGTGCGCAAGGAACTGGGCATGCCGGTAGCGGATGTGGCGGCGCCTGCGGCCGGGGCGTCGGAAGTGGAATATGTGGCGGAACTCAAGTTCGACGGTCTGGCGATCAGCCTGCGTTATGAGGACGGCGTGCTGGTGCAGGCGGCGACGCGCGGCGACGGCACGACCGGCGAAGACGTTACCCAAAACGTCAAAACCGTCGCCAATATTCCTCTTCGACTGC
>ERZ773068.251-NODE-251-length-29138-cov-34.562597_pt1 | contig 29138 bp, 29 predicted proteins | sample MGYA00580620_ERZ773068 | MGnify/ENA primary metagenome ERZ773068 (study PRJEB29015, sample SAMEA2737983) | human oral metagenome | biome: human oral; feature: human-associated habitat; material: dental | place: China | collected 2101 ... | reverse complement strand
CCACCAACCCGGAACCACAAAACCCCTAACCAACACGACAACCAACCAAGACAACCAACCAAGACAACACCAAACCGTGGCCCAACTCAGGTCATGTGGTGGCACAGTCGCGCTGAGAATCCGGGTCGTGCCGACGCGCTCGATTCTGGTCAAGGCACGCCTGGCTTGGACGCACCATCGCAGGGAACCAGTGGATTTCGGAGGACGAAACACCACGTTGTCGAGCACTGGGCCTTCGATGTCCCGAGTCGTCAGCTGAATCGGTCGAGCGTTCCCTGGGAGGCCGACAAGACTCCAAACGTCCATCTCTCGGCCGTGGAGGCCAATCCTCGGCTGCCCGGGATCCGGCTGCTACCCACCGAGGTGGCCCGCGTGGCCCCGCCATCCGCAGGTGGCCTCTGTTCGGCCGATATCGAAGTCCTGCTGCAACGCGACTCCGCGGTGGTCCAGATGGTCTCCTGCGGGCGTCTTGCCCCATAACGCCCCCACTCCCTTCGCTACACTGGAAAGAGATGAACCACGATTCACATCACGTGCTCCCGGACTCGACCGATCACGAGTTGGTGTACTCGCGCATGGACGCATCGACCGCCCGAGAGATCGCGGATGAGTGGAAATACCCGCCACCCTACGATTTCTACGACATGACAGCCGATCCAGAGGACTACCAAGAATTTGTCACACCTTCGCTGTGGCCCGAATTCTTTCTCCAGGTGCGGCAGGATGGCGAGTTGATCGGCTTCCTTTCCGGCGGCATCGTCGAAGGAGGCAGCTTTGTCGAGATCGGGCTGGGACTGCGCCCAGACCTCACCGGTCGTGGTCTGGGGCGCAGCTTCATGAGACGCAACTTGGACTGGATCCAACAGGAGTACCCGGGCGTGGAGATTCGCCTGTCGGTCGCGTCATTCAACCAGCGAGGAATCAAGGTGTATGAAAGCAATGGGTTCCACGTCGTGCGTCACTTCACGCAAGCGACCAATGGCGGCGAATATGACTTCGTCGAGATGAAACACGTCGCCTGAACCGTGTCATCTCCTCTGCTGCGAGCGGTGGCGTTCCTCGCACTGCCCATCGGGTGGCTGTTCCACGTCGTGAGCATTCCCCTGCTGGTGCTCCTCGGGGTCATCGCCGGCGCCTGTGGCATATTCGCCGACACCGCGGCCCAGGCGCTCACCCCCACGATCGCGTCAGAGGAGGAACTGCTGGCGCGGAACTCTCAGCTGCACGCCGTTGACTCGGCGATCCAAATCGGAGTTCCAGCGCTGGCGGGTGCGATGATCCAGGGGTTGGGCAGCCAAGTCGCCGCCGGCGTGACGTCCGTCGGCTACTTCCTGGCCGCAACGCCACTCTTCGGGTGCCGGAAGATCGACGCCGCCAGGATCCCCGGCGCGGAGTCGGCGCCGGGCCAGCAGCGGAATCTTCTGTGAGAGCTAAGGGACGGCTTCAAGGGGCTCTGGCACCAGCGCGAGCTGCGAAACACAATCGCTTGCACGCGTCAACCCGCTGAGGTAGAGGTCGGCTGCTTCATGGATGTGGGAAGGATCGAACCGCCCGCGGCGGATGGTGACGCCCCGACGGGTTAGGTGGGTGGCTACCGTGCGGCGGTTGACCCCGAAGAGGGATGCCAGTTCGACGAGCGTAGCAGCGCCCTTGCGGCACCGTGCCACCGGATCGTCGACCTGCTCGGGGCGTAGGAGGGTTGAGCCATCTCAGCAAACGTGCGTCTTTCTCCCGCCACCAGCAGGATGGTCGATGTTGCCGACGGACTTGTGCAGTATCTTCTACGCCCAAGTCGCGACTGTAGCTGCTCGTCCCCCAATCCGCGGACACGACATGACTGGCATGTTGATCCTTCCTTGATGCTGCGGCAGAGAACCCGGGGATTTGCCCGTCTCGGTACAGCAGGTAACAGACTATGTACGCTCACCTAAAAGACCATGTACGCTCACCGGCAGAACGTCTTGGGCCGAAGCAACGCATACTTCGACATCGTCGGTGGAGTGCCGACGCAGCCGAACACAACGGTTTCTTCGGTTGATGAACGGAGCGCTGTTCAGGCTGTAATTCAATGTAAGCAGTTGATCGAGCGAATCGCCTACACCAGCCTTGAAGAGCGCTTCTGCTTTGCTGAGATCGCCCGGATCGATCCCAGGAACTGCCCAAGATTCGGTAGGCCAAGGGCTTCGCGTACGTGCAATCAAGTCGATTCCCACGTCGCTGTTTGCCGCTGCCGCCGCGACAAAGCCCTGATGGTGTGCCCAGGACACGTGGTATCCAGTAGGGAAAATTACTTCGGGCTTGCCATGGGAGCCGTCGCAGGCTTCGCATCGTTGCCTGATACGCACGGACAAATACTCAACACCAGCACACCGAGACAATAAGAGCCTGGCCAGGATACGTGCGGCTATGTAGTCTTCACGGTCTCGCGTTCGTACTAGCGCAGCCAATCGTGCCTCGTCCTCGGGAGTCGAGACGGCTATCGGCGCGCTATCAAGTAGATCTGCGGTCGATATAAATGCGTAGCAGCCTACCCTCGGATCGCGCTTCTCCAAATTTAGGAACTCCTGGCTAGAGCGTGGCTGAGAAAATCGGTCTCAAATATGTAATCAATGTCCTGGATGGTCTTCAGGACGAACTCACGGCGGAGTGGAGCGAGGAGATCACCGTATCCAGCCTCGAGCAGAGCATTTCGAAACGCTGAAGAATCGATGAGTGATCCCGGGACTGGCATCTCGGGATCATGGAGCCCGCCGAGGAGGGGCAGCATAGACGCCCGCTTGTCTTTCTCATCCAACGCATTCAAGGAGATTCGGAAGCGCTCGACCCATTCATTATAGGAATCAATCCACGTGATGTTCGCCCCGGCATCCGCGATCCATCTCACCAAGAGATCGAGCGATACTCCATCATCGAACGGGTTGACCAGATGGTAGGTCCGGAACTGCGCCGAATAGTCTCTTGTGAGAGCCATTATCGAACGTGCCACGACGTCAACCGGCAATCCGTCATAGTGGGCAGCTACCTCGGTCGAGGAGTAGAAGGACCGGGGAGCCACGCCCGTTTTAAGAAGGCTAAACAGGAGACGGGTATAGGTATCGGGTACATTGATTTGGCCCGCGTATCGGGAATGCGCAAGGATCATGCTCGCGCGAAACACGGTTACCGGAAGCCCATAGCGGTCGTTAGCCTCGCGAAGGAGAACCTCGCCGGCCCACTTTGTCGTGGCATAACCATCGACCACCTCTGATGTCGGCTCTACCTCTGGCAGCACAGCACGGTTGTCCGCACTCTCGTCCAACGTGCGCCCCTCCGCTGGGAGGAGAGCAGTCGCAATGCTTGACATGAAAACTAGGGGCTTCATATGGTGCGTTAGGGCGAGGCGAATGACCTCGGCGGTGCCGGCGACATTGGAGGCGAAGAGTTCCCGGTATGGCAGCGCGTGGTTGACCATGGCCCCCGCGTGAACGATGCGGGTGACCGTCTCAGTCAGTTGCACCCATCCACCCTCGGTAAGGCCGAGCCGCGGCTCCGCGATATCACCAGCAATCACATCGAGGTTCTCACTCAGCGCGTCGAACTCACCAAGGAGTTCTTCGTCCGTAGAAAAGGTTTCCCGGAGGCGTGTTCGCGCAGCGCGATCAGTGCTTGCCCGAATTAGGCAGATGACCCGGTTCCCCGTACCCGCGAACTCTCGGAGCCATTCAATACACAGGAACCTACCCAAGAATCCGCTTGCGCCGGTGATCAGGACAACTTCGGACTCAGTGTTCGACGGCGCCCACGCTGTGGGTTTCTCTTCCAAAGAGAGGAACTTATCGGTGGCGAGATCAGCGGCGCGGAGCACGCCATCGCCTGAACCGTGAACGTCGCTAAACGATACAACTTGTTCTGCCCGCGAACGCTTCACATCTATATATGCCGCGATATCGCGCAGGGTGTATGAATCGCTCACTAACACGTCAACGGGTACCGGCGTACCGTAGATTTGTTCCAGTAGACGAGACAAGTTGACCGCAGTGAGCGAGTCACCCCCGAGATTGCGGAACTTCAAGTTAGGTGTGATATTTGCGGCATCAATCTGCAATGACAGAGCTGCCGCGAGAAGTATGGTTTCTTCAGTTTCACGCTCAGCGCCCGTAGACAGGAGTTGTTCGAGAGTATCGGCGTGGGATGCGGACAGGGTTTCGTACAAGGCGTCGAGGCGTACCTTGTACTTCTCGTTAAGCCTCGGCCGAACAGGTTTGCGGTGATCAGAGAGTAGGCCGTTCGACTCGGCAAACGGCTCGAACTCGACGAGAACCGCGGCAGGCACCTCGTACGAGTTCAGATTCTCCTGCGCAGCCACGGTTCTTAGCTCTTCGTGGAGGAGCCGAGCGAGCGCGGCCTCATCGACCCCACCTTTCTCCGTTGCGTTGGCGTCACGGAGAAAGGCAGCGGGAACCACGACGGCTAGGAGGGAAGACTGGTCACTTCTGCCGTACAGAAAGACCTGATGAAGCAGCGCACTTCCCGCGGCGAAGATCGCTTCAAGCGACGGTAGTGCGACAAACTCGCCTTGGGCCAACTTGATGATCGCGTTTTTCCGGTCAATGATGCGAACGGTGCCGTCGTCGGACACGGACGCGATATCGCCTGTACGGTAGTAACCGTCCGATGTGAAAATCTCCGCGTTCAACTCGGGCCGGTTGAAGTAACCAGAGACGGTTGACGAACTCTTGATGAGGAGTTCTCCACGTGCAGTGGGGCGATCAGAACGGAAGTATCCCAGTTCAGGCACATCCTCCAGCCGGAAGTCGATAACCGGTGGGACGAGGAATTTTCCATCGGCCAGCACCCCGCCAATCTCCGTAGTCCCGTAGAGTTCGTGTACCTCGATACCGAGCAAGTCCTCCGTGAACGCCTTCAACTCAGCCGAAATAGGAGCCGACGTGCAACTGGCCCACCGGACACGACCCCCTAGCAGATGGAGTCGCATGCTCTCAAAGACCTGTTGCGCCTCGGCGCTTTTCCCTCCGAGCCTGCGCTGAAATTCCTGGCGGAAGAGCTCGCACACGCGAGGAACAAGGGACAGCTCGGTGGGCCGCGCAAGAGACAGATCCTCAAAGAGACTGGAGAGGTTCGTCGAAGAGGCGAAGTAGGTCGTGCCTCCACGGGCAAGCGTGCTCCGAACCGACGAGTGCCCGGCGACATGGCTCATCGGCATGTAGTGGAAGCTCGCGACGCTGGCGTCCTCAGCAAAGAACTCCGACCAGCCCTCACCGCCCCACATCTCTGCGACGAGCCGAGCCGAGCACATGGCACCCTTAGGAGTGCCGGTACTGCCTGATGTGTACATCAACATGGCGAGTTCGTCGTCTGCGAAGCCCGAGCCGGGAAACCTCGAAAACGGTGCTGCATCGAGATCGAGGAGTTCCGGCGCCACGCGAGATTTCTTACGAAAGGCCTGAACTATCTCCCGATGCGTCACTTCTCCTCCCCGGTAATCGAGCACCAGCAGCCGCTCAAGCGAGGGTGCATGCTCGATGAGATCCTGGGCCTTAGCGAGTAAGGCGATAGAGACCGCAAGTACTCGTGGGCGTGTCTCTTCCAGAATCTCTAGGTGCTGGTTAAGGGAGCCGCTCGTCTGCAACGGAACAGTCGTAAGTGCCGCGAGGTTGCAAGCTAGGTCAACGGTCGTGAAATCCACTCCTGGATGACCAAGTAATGCAACGCGATCGCCCTTGAGCAACGACTCGGGCCCTAGGCGGTCGGGGTCACGAAGCTGCGAGGCTACGGACTCCACACGACGTTTCGCCTCGCCGTAGGTGATAGCCTGGTATTCGCCGAGAACCTCGGCACTGAGTCGGTCCCGGTCTGCGTTACTGCCCGGAATCGCGTGTCGATCGGCGAGCGCCGGCCTGGCGCTGAACCGATCGAGAATCATTGCCATCCTGGTATCGAGGGGCATGGCTATCGCTCCATCACTGATTCAGAATGAGACGCTGAATCTCTCAAACCATCGAACACGAAGGAATCAAGTGCCGAGGTCTTACCTTCGGGCATCCGAAATGGTAGGAGACCGAGTGCATCCTTCGTCGAAGCATCGTTCGGCGTATACAGTTCGAGCCGGTGGTCAGGGGACTCCGGCTGGCGCCATACCTGATAGTCCACATCCAGGGAGCCTAATGTTGGGTGTGCTAGAACCATTCGCCCGACCGTGCAGTCTGCAACGTCCCGCTCGGCCCAAAAACGCGCGAACTCGTCGCTTTTCATGGAAAGCTCGCCGATGAGTTCTGCCAGGCGTGCATCCGTCGGATATCTCCCCGAAGTAAGACGGAGATATGCGACGTGAATACGAGCTAGCTCCTCCCAGTTTGCGTACAGATCTCGAGTGAGCGGGTCGAGGAAGAACGCCCGTGGCACGGAAGGGCGTCGATTGATATCACGCGGGGCATCGAATGGCAGGTGTTCGAAAAGAAGCTCATGCCCGAAGTGGTTCCAGGCGAGGATATCGCCCCGGCGACCCAGCACGATAACAGGAACTGTTTCGTGCAGTGACTCAAATAGGGACAGCACGCGACGATGGGGAATCTCCGGTTTATCCCGCACCATCGGTGCGTGTGACGGGGCTTGGGCTAGGTTGTACAGGTGAGTCCGTTCGGCGTCATCGAGGCGCATGACAGACACCAGGGCGTCGAGTACTTGGAGTGACGCCGTCCCAGTCTGGTCCTGCTCAATGCGGACGTAGTAGCCCACGCTCACGCCTGCGAGACGCGCCAACTCCTCGCGTCGAAGACCCGGGACCCTCCGGGGCGCCGGCCCGGGATCCAGTCCGATCGCAGCGGGATCGGTCCGGTCCCGTCTGGACTTCAGAAAGCTGCCAAGCGTTTCGCCTTGCACATCACTAAAGTTAACTCTCTAGACGCAGTGGCGACAGGGCAGAAGGTATCCCTCTCGGGTGTACCCAGGGGTTGTGCGGCAGGAGAGCCCGTGCGCTGGACCGGGTAACCCTCTGCGGGATACCCCTGCGCTGAGTACCTGGCGGCGGAGTACTCACATCTGTGATCTTGCTGGTCCCGGAGGCCTCTCTAAGCATCGATACCATGGGTACTCAAGCTGCAAGCAAGAAAAGCGCACCTGCACGCTCATGGTGGGGCCTCGTAGCCACTCTAGGCCCGGTGCTCATCGTCGCTATGGACGGATCCATCCTCTTTTTGGCGATGCCAAGTATCAACGAAGCGATTCAACCGACCACGGACCAAAGTCTGTGGATACTCGACATCTACGGCTTCACCGTTGGCTCCCTTCTCATCACCTTCGGGAATCTCGGTGATCGGTTCGGACGCAAGAAGCTTCTAATGATCGGTGCGGCAACGTTTGGTGTCGGTTCGGCGCTCGTAGCGTTTGCGTCAGCCCCGGAAACCCTCATCGCTGCGCGTGCCCTTATGGGCCTTGGCGGAGCGACCCTCCTCCCGTCATGCCTAGCGGTCATCAGCGAACTCTTTGAGAACCCCGCCCAACGTTCCCAGGCCATCGGTATTTTTGCGGCGACTTTCGCTGCCGGATTCGTCATCGGTCCAATCGTATGCGGTATTCTCCTTAACCATTTCTGGTGGGGATCGGTCTTCCTAGTTAATCTTCCCATCATTGTCCTCTTCCTGGTGTTCGCGCCCATACTCCTTCGTGAGGTGCACGGGGCTCGGCCCGGAAAGATCGATCTTCTCAGCGTCATCCTCTCCGCCACCGGACTCCTCGTTGCCATCTACGGCGTGAAGCACGTGGCAACCTACGGCATGAGCCTGCTCGCTGGCGGCCTCATCGCCCTCGGCGTCGGAGTGCTCACCGTCTTTGCGCTACGCCAGCGGAAGCTTGAGACCCCTCTGCTCGACATTGCGCTTTTCAGGCGGCACGTATTCGCAGTTGCGATTCTCACCGGCCTGCTCTCGCTTTTCGTCTGGTCGGCTGCGGCCTACCTGAGCATGACCTACCTGCAGTCCGTCCTCGGCTACTCCGTGCTCCATGCAGCACTTCTTGCCATCCCCGGAGCGGTTGTGCTAACGCTTTCGTGCGTTCTTACGCCATTACTTGTCGAAAGGATCGGTGCCCGGGCAGCCCTAATCGTTTGTAATTTTTCCATTGCCGTAGGCATGGCCCTCTTGGTACTCACCAGTGAATCCACCGGCGCAGCCTTCTACATCGCATCGACAATGGTGTCCGGCATCGGCTTCGGCATCTCGTTCAGCCTCGTAGCCGACACCGCCGTAGGAGCGGTGCCTGAGTCCCGGGCCGGCGCGGCAAGCGCTATCGCTGAAACCAGCAACGAGATCGGTAACGCGCTCGGCATCGCCCTACTCGGATCCCTGCTTACCGTTGTCTTCAGGGCGAATTAACCAGGCGACGAGACCGGCATCGCCGAAGTCATCGATGCTCGTGGCACTGCATCCGTGGCCTTTGAGCTGGCGCGAACGTCATTTCTGTCCGGCTTCCATGTGGTCGCCATCGTCGCTGCACTCATCTGCGCCGGGCTCGGCATCCTAGCGATCCGATGGATCCCCAAGGCCGTCGTCGCCCCGAGCGTTGCTGAGAACGAGTCCTGCCCTACCTCACCTAACGCGAGCCCACCCCCGCCTGGTTTCTGAGTGCTTCGGCGTCCACGTAGGAGGAATTCGTGGTCCCAGTCAACACGGAAGCAGACGCCCCGGCACAGAGCCCGGTTCTCGATATTCAAGCGCCGATTGCTGCTCTGCCCGCAGAACGACAGCTCTCTTGGGATGACCCAGAAGCACGTTTTGAAGCGCTTGCCTTTCTGCCGGCCAACCCGCCACTCGTCTCGGAAGGCGAGGTACGCAAGCTGCGGGCGGCTCAAAGGCTCACGCGCGCACCGTCTTGGGCAAGACGCTCGCGCCCAGAAGCGCGCGACCGGTGGCTTCACATTGGACGCATCGGAGGCCGGCCCGCAAAGCCACGGTCTCAAGCGGAGCCGGTGGTGGGTGGGTTCACGCTCCCTACGTATGGGAGCCGTGCGTGTAAAAGGCCACGAACCCAGCCATCGCGCAGGCCGCCGAAGTACTGAGTCACTGGAAGACGAAGGCCTAACGCCATGATAAGTAACACCTACTGGGACACCGCGCACGCCATCAACTACGATCTTCCCCAGCCCTCCGAGTATCCCGAATCCATTGTATCGTGGCGAGTTTCGGTAGCACGATCGATCCTGTTGATCCACGACATGCAGCGATACTTCCTCGATCGCTTTGACCTAACTCAGCAACCGGCCTCTGATCTCGTCGAGAATATCGAGCGGGCAATGATCACTGCCCGCCGCCTGGGCGTTCCGGTCGTCTACACAGCACAGCCCGGTAGTATGACACCAGAGCAACGCGGCCTGCTTAAAGACTTCTGGGGACCGGGGATGACGGTCTCCGAGGAACACCGCCAAATCATCGACCGGCTTTCGCCAGAGCCCAACGATCTCGTGCTCGACAAATGGCGGTACTCCGCGTTCGCCAGAACACCCCTCGAAAACTTCATTCAGCAAACTGGGCGCGATCAGATCGTAATTTGTGGGATCTACGCACACGTTGGGATTCTTGCAACTGCGCTAGACGCCTACGCCAAGGATCTCGAAACCTTCATACTTGCAGATGCAGTCGCCGATTTTGACCGTACTCAGCATCTGCATGCCCTGGACTACACCGCTCGGACATCGGCTCGCGTACTCCGCACAGCCGAGGCGCTCAACGAATGGGAGCAATAAGTTGGCAGATAGCCTCAACTATGCATTCGCTATGATTGTGAAAAACGGTGTCGTGCACCGCTTCACGGGAACTGCACTCGTCTTCGAAGGCCTCGAACAAGCTGAGGCGCATCCGGGCGAGAAAATCCTCGCGATTCCATTCCGGCAAGCCCTCTGGGGTGATCGGCCGACATCGGAAATCGAACAGACGGCGCGCCAGCATGTCTCCGCCATCCAGGTCGAAGCTTATGAAGGAATCCCGTTCCACGATTTCGCTGCGAGAGCTGATTCTTGCGGAGTAGAGCTGGTCAATGGACACTTCGATGTTTCGGATTCCGTGTACATGGAACAAGTAGCTTCCGTGGTTGAGAACGAGATTCGGGCCGGGCATGGCTCCAACTTCGTGCTTCATCGAACCTACAAGGGCCGAATCCGTCAAAGGGACGTTAAATCGGAACTGAAGGCCTTTCATGCTGTGCTGAGAGCAGAGTCCGGTGCCTATTGGACATTCCTCGTGCACTTTCCTGATCACACACTTATCGGCGCAACCCCGGAAATGCATCTTCGCCGATCCCGTGACGGGATGATGACGATGAATCCCATCTCAGGAACCTACCGATATCCGGACGGAACACCCGAAGAGAAGTCGTTGCGCGAGTTCCTCCAGGACTCCAAGGAGCGAGACGAACTCTACATGGTCCTTGACGAAGAGCTCAAGGTAATGGCCGAGCTCTGCGAAGGGCGCCCTTGGATCTCCGCGCCGCAGTTGCGCTTCATGTCGAACCTCGCTCACACGGAGTACCTGATCCACGGGCACAGTGAACTGAACTGGTCTGCCGCCCTGCGTCGATCGCTCATCGCACCCACTATCCTGGGGAGCCCGCTCGAATCAGCATTCCGCATGGCTCAGCGGAATGACTTGAGCCCCCGCGGCTACCTCGGCGGGGTCCTGGCGCATGTCCCCGCTGAGCCGAGCGGGGCGTTCGATTCCGCGATTTTGATCCGCACCGCATGCATCGAAGAATCCGGTGACGTTTCCATTCCAGTAGGAGCCACGATAGTCCGAGACTCGATCCCGGCGGCTGAAACGGCAGAGACGCTCGCCAAGGCGTCTGGAGTTCTGGGGGCGTTTTCGCTTCCTCGGGAGAACACACTGGTGAAGCTGGCTCAGGAGCTCCTCGCAAGCCGAGAAGGGGAGGTCGCGTCGTTCTGGCGTCAAGAAGGAAGCAGCGAGCCCAAAGGACTTGTGCACACGAGACTCCGAGCACTCGTCATCGATAATGAGGACCGTTTCACAGGCATGCTGGCAGCGCACCTGCGATCACTGGGCCTAGAGGTCGAGGTCACGGTCGGCATACCTGACGAATCCCAGCTAGTCATCGCAGACCTACTCGTGCTCGGACCGGGCCCCGGAGACCCCAATGACCAGTTCGATCCACGCATTGCGACAGCTCGAAGCTTCATCCAACGCATCATCCCGGAACGACAGATTCCTACGCTTGCGGTGCGCTTGTCCCATCAGCTCGTGTGCCGGGAACTCGGTCTGCCGGTACGGCGACTGCCGCAGCCGAACCAGGGACGTCAACGTGAAATTGATCTTTTCGGCGAAAAAATCCGCGTGGGCTTCTACAACTCCTACAGCGCATACGCGGGAGCAGACGCTCCCGCGGACGTGGAAATTGCATTCGACAAATACACGGGTGAGGTACACGCGATACGAAGCGACAGACTCATCGGACTCCAGTTCCATCCTGAATCAGTTCTGAGCATCGACGGGGCTCAAGTACTGAGAGAAGCGGTGGAGAGCCTGCTCACGAGGACCCAGTCGTCCGTTTGACCACAGTCGACGCCCGTGTCGATCCCGTCCATGGACGCTGGGGGCGCCGTCACCCAAGCGGTAGATGCACCGCGGCCACACCACGGTGCCGAGGCACAAACTCTCACTACCGTCGGCCTCTCACTACCATCGGCGTCAGGGCGGGCGTTCCCGGTGAGGCCGCACTGCCCGCGGACTATGCCGCCGGGCGTTTGGGCCTAGGCTACGCGATCTCGACACCAAATATCGTGTCTTGGAGAACTGCTAGAGCCGTTGGCCGATCTTGATGAATCAGTTCAGCCAGGCGACGTGCGGAGTACCCAAACCGGGTACTCACCGTTGGGGCCGGTTGGCCGATCTTGATGAATCAGTTCAGCCAGGCGACCCCGGCCCCGGCAAAGACCCTCGTGACTAGGGTGATGAACACGCCGGCCCGGCCGCGAGCCGAGGTCTGATAGTTGCCGTTGGCGGCACCGAAACCATCGACGCCGGCCGTGAGCTCGCGCTCGGCGAGATCTTCCTTGGCCCGCCAGGTAGCGTCAATCGTCTGTGCCAGGTATCTGTTCATCGTCCCCTCCTGTTGGTCGTCTGCCTCAGCTGCTGGCCGAGCTGTAGTGTCGTAGGGAGATACGCCACGCTCCGGCCGCGAAAGCCATGTGCACCAGCGTGACGGCGAGGACCACGAGCAGCCCCTTGGTGGACAGTGCTCCAGTGAGCGCCGTCGTGGGTACCGTGGCGATCAGCGCGAATGGGACGATCACCATGAACCAGACTCGCTCGAGTCCCCGGAGTGCGACTCCCGGGACGCGCCATGCGAAGCTGCTCAGTTCGCCTGCCATCTCCGTCAACGAGTCCGCGCGGACCGTCCAGAACGCCGGCAGCCGGAACGACAGCATGAGAGCGAGGTGCAGTGCCGTCATGAGCACTACGAGGAGTACGTAGGCCAGGACGCCGGTGGCGCCCACGGGTACGTGGTAATGGACGACAGTCACCACGAGTAGGACTATCCCGGGCACGAGGCCGAGCAGCCCGCCGAAGTCGAAGTGCTTGAACAGCACCAGGAAGGCTGTGTTCACGGGCTTGGTGATCTCAAGGTCGAGACCGCCGGTGCGGATGAGCCACGGGATACGCAGGACACCGAAGAAGAAGATGCCCATTGTCAGGCCGTTCACGATGATAAAGGTCGCCATGAAGACGAGGATCTGTTCGCGGTTCCACCCGCCGATCGCGTCGGCGTGCTGGTAGATCGCGACGAACACGAAGGTCTGCAGGGCCATGATCACCAGATCGGTGATGAAGGCGACCCAGAAGTTGAACCGGTAGACGAGGTCCTTGCTTAACCGCGTCCTCACGAGGGCCTGGTAGAAGCGCAGATATCTCACGTCAGATCCCCACGGCGTCGAACTTGCGAATGGCGAGGCGCTGGAGGCCCGAGGCCACGAGCCAGAGGCCGGCGATCCACGCTGGGAGGAGCAGCGCCGGGTTTAGCCCGGTGGACAGCGACCCCGTGACCAGGAGCCTGGCCGGCTCGAAGGCCAGGTAGCCGAACGGCAGCCATGAGACGACGTGGCGCACGCCGCCGGGAAGCAGGTCCAGCGGGATGAGGGATCCGGCGAGGAAGAGGACGAGGTTGTCCTTGAGGACGAATAGGCCACCCACGTCTGTGAACCAGAACGCCAGTAGGCCGATGACGTAGTTGAACAGGGCTACCGCGAGCAGCCCTCCGGCCCACAGCACCACAGCCAGCGCCACGTTCTGCAGGTTGCGGAAGGCCATGTACCGGCTGAAGACGGCCAGGGCGACGGCAAGACCGAGCAGGTTTACCACGAACCTGGCGAGGGTCGCCCCGACGGTTCCCGCTATGAAGCAGGCGAGCGGGTTCACCGGCCGCACCGTGTACTTCACATACTTGCCGCTCACGATGTCATCTGTGAGTTCATTGGTCACGCGTTCGGTCTGGCTCGCGCGGGTTAGAAAGGCGACCGCAACATAGTAGCTGACGAGCATCGGGAGGGTGTACCCACCGATCTCGGGGCGGTCTGCGATGACCGCACGCCAGAGGATGAGCGACACGAGCACCTGCACCAGGGACAGGAGCGCACCGATCAGGGTGTCGGCCTGGAAAACGAGGGCCGACTGCATGTGTACTCGCAGCATTTCGACGTACTTCGTCATGATTGCACGAGCTTCGTTGCGTAGATCTCCTGCATCGAAGCCTCGATGTCATCGTCCTCGACGCTGACCTCGGCCACCTCGCACTCCCGTACCACGCGTTGGATGACCTCAGATAGCTCGTCTTCCGGGACGCGCAGCACGCCCCGGTCCGCGTCGAGGCTCAGCCATTCGAAGCCACTCGCCGACGCGCTGGGTACTCCCGCAAATCTCACATTGACGCGGCGATATCCCGTGACTGCCTGGAACAGGTCGTTCAGGGACCCATCGTGCATCAGTTGTCCCTCGTTGATGAGCAGGACGCGCTGACAGAGCCGCTTGATGTCGTTCATGTAGTGGCTCGTCAAGACGATGGTGACTCCCCGGTTCGCGTTCACGTCCGCGAGGAATCTGCGGATCTGGACCTGGGAGGTTGCGTCGAGGCCGATCGTGGGTTCGTCGAGGAACAAGATCTCGGGTGAGTGAACGAGGCTGCTGATCAGTTCCATTTTCATGCGCTCGCCGAGGGACAGCTGACGGACGGGCTTGCCGACCATGTCGCCGACCTGCAGCATCTCGACAAGCTCGTCCGTCGTCTTTGCGAAGTTGGTCCGGTCGATGTCGTATAACGCGCGGTTGAGATTGAAACTGTCCACGGCGGGCAGATCCCACCAGAGTTGACTTTTCTGACCCATGACTAGGGAGAAACGCTTTTTGAGTTCGTGGTTGAAAGGGCTCGGGGTCTGCCCGAGAATGGCCACCTCACCCTTGGTCGGCGTGATTATTCCGGAGAACAGCTTCATGAGCGTGGTCTTACCGGCCCCGTTGGGGCCGATAAGGCCCACGAACTCGCCGGGAGCGATCTGCACGTTCACATCGCGCACCGCAGTCTTGGTCCGCCGTTGCGGAGCGAACAGGTCGCGAATCTTTCCGCCGAGCCCAGCACGTCTTTCGACGAACTTGTACTCCCTGGTGAGCCGACTCGTCTCCACTGCGAGCATTGCCTGCCCTTCCGCGCCGATCTGCTGTCTTGTCACCCAGCGGGCTCAACTAACCCGAGGGCCGCCACTGGTGTACCCCACTTTTCCTGGGCGTCGCCGTGAACCTACCCCCGTATCGACGACAGCCAACGCCTAGAGTCTAGGGGCTCTTCCCGATCCGGGGTGTGGTTGGAGTCTGAAGCCTCCGGTTTTGAGGAGTGCTCGGGCGATGCGGTGGGTGAGGTTGCGGAGTGCGCTTTGAGTCCTGGGAGTGCGGTGAGGTATCGATCGGTTGCTGCCTGCCACTCGGCGGTACCGTAAGCACGCAGCACATCCAGCGCCTCGGCCGTGACCTGGTAGTTCCACTTGGACGAGTTGACGGGGCGCCCAGGCTCGTCTGGATTCTGCACGACAAGTTGAGTCTCCACGAACTGATGGAGCGTAAACCGGCGGATAGTCTCACGAGTGTTCGGTGCGTAGTCCTTGCCGTATTTGTCGCGGATGAAGTCCATGATGGCTCGTGTGCCGGGCATCGGATTGGTGGCTTCTGCCCACGATTCCGTGGGCAGAAGCCACAGGAGGGCCAAGAGTACGAGCGCGGAACGTTCGTTACTGCGTTCGGCGTCCATGCCAAGTTTCTTCAAGACGATTCGGGCATCTTCGATTTGCTTGTAAGCGGCGTCGCCGGGCTCGATCATGCGGCGATCAACTCCATTACGAGAGAGTCAACCTCAACCTGCGACGCAACAGTCTTGCGGCCCAGTTCGCGCAAGACCGCCGCTGCCGGGAACCGCAGGGTGCGCAGGTCGGTGGCGTTGACCTGGGTATGACCGGAGAAGGTGCGGAAGAGTTTGTCGATCACCGACGAGTTGAGCCACACCGCGATGCCCTTCGCGAGGTCTTCGTCCAGACCGTGTCCGCTGATATGGAACACATTTAGGTGGTTCTCGAACGCGACTTGGCCAGGGTTGTCCACTGGTGACCAAACGGAGGCAACGATTCTTCGGCGCTCTTCCTTTGCGCTGAATCTCTTGACGACGGTATACCAGCCCTCCGGCAGCAGCATCCCGCGATCCTTGTCGTTATGTGGTTGGAACCATTGTGGTTTGTGAATGGCCCTCGGCCAGAGCACTCCACCGGCGCGCAGATTCCCAGGGTAGATGAGCGGTACCGCATCCGGTTGTTCGACGTCGCTGAGCGCATGGCGTGTCCGAAAATCCACCACTCGGCCGGTCGAGATCTGAATACCCAGATCGGTAAGGGAACATGGTTGAGAAAGGACCGACTTGGTGGCGACGATGTCTGCGTTATCGGTTGCTAACCGGATGAAGCGGTTTGGGTCATTCGGGAAGACAACATCGTTGTAGGGAACTAGGTGGGATGAGATATCGCCGGTGTGGTCGCGGCTGACCGATAGCTCAACGACGTCGGGGGTGGCCCCGCGAGTTCCGGCGAAGATCACGTTCTCCTGAAGCACACCCGTGTCGGCGAAGACGGCGGAGCGAGAGTCGAAGACGTGTACTCGGTCAAGTGCGATTGAGTCGAGCAGGTGAGCGCGGAACGCGCCGAAATAGGGCCCGTTGAAAAACGAACGGGGTGTAATCGCGACAACCTGCCCGCCGGGCCGGAGCGCCACGACAGATAAGGCAAGGAACGCGGCGTAGAGGTTCGGGGTGTCGACCCCTGCGGAACGCATCGCGGTTCGGTGCGTGCTCGATGCCGCCAGCTTGCTGTAGGGAGGATTTTCGATTACCAGATCGAACTTCCCGTCGATGCTGAGCGGAGCGTTCAGGCCCGTGAAGTCGAGAATGAAGTCCGCCTTGACGGTCTTGGCTGTTACTCGGCCATTTCCGGCGCGCTCACATTCCATGAGCGTTGCTAGGAGATGTGGCAGCATAGCCGGATCACGCTCAACCGCAACGATCTCGATCGACAGTTCAGGCTGCTCGGCTAACACCCGGCTAACCAAAGCCGCGGTTAGTACCCCCGAACCAGCTCCAGGATCAAGTACGCAAAGCGTGCCGTACGCAGGAAGACGAGGCAAAGAAGCGATCAACCGAGCCGCAGGCATGGGCGTGAAGAATTGTCCCAAGTCGCTTTGCGTGTGCGTGTCGAGCCCGTCGAGGGCGGCGCGTCGCTCGACCTCGGCGATGTTCAGGAGGTCTGTCGCCAACACCCTCTCATCGTATCGAGCCCCACCGACAGCACACCGGTCACACAGCCGGCCGGCGGGTTCGTGTATCGCGGTCGTTGTTTCATTTGTGGGTTCGATGCCGGACTGGTCTCAGGTGCATGACGCCGCCGCGGGCACCTCGTCGAGGGTTTCTTGGTCGGGTCGGCGGGGGCCTCCCTCGCCGGTTTGAGCTGCTGGGAAGGCCCTTGCGTGCTGGTGGCCTGCCAGATTGCTGGTTAGGTTGAGGTGTCACTGCTCAAACCTTCGACGTTTTCGGTTTGAAGTCTCGGTTCCTTGTCGTTCGGGGCCTGCCCGGCTATCTTGGCGAAGTCCTCGCAGCCGGTATTGGTCATCGGCAAAGGCTCTTCTGGGGCGCATGCCGTCACGTCTTCGCCGCCAAGGTCTACCCAGGGGCTTCGATCCGGTCTGTCTAGGCGACGACTACTGTGATGCGGTCCGCTATGGCGCGCGCCCGCCGGTCGGCTGTCTCGGGATCCTCCGCCACCGCGATCACGTGTCCGATCCGGTCCCATGACGACTTCACAACCCCAACGGTGTCGCCCTCGGTCACCGCCACCTCGGCTGTCTCGACCCCGATGCTACGGCGTGCCTCGTCCAGCCCGGCCACGGACACCACGGTTCCGGGACGCTCCGGAACCAGGAAGCGGACTGCCGCACCGCGCTGAGGTCTATCGGGGAGTTCCGGCGGCGTGCCCTGCATGAGCGCGACCCAGAGCCTCAGGATGTTGACGTTGTAGGCTAGGTCGATCAGTTCGGTGATGTGATCCCCCGGGGGCCTACCCGCGCATTCGATGAGGGCGGTGTCCCCGCCCGCCACCATCCATTCGGCGTGCAGGATGCCCGTTCCGTATCCGATGGCAGACGCCAGGCGTTGCATGCGTTCGCCCCAGGCGTCTGAGGGGAACCCGACCATGTGGCCGAGTTCGACAGGGCACGGCCCATCGAGGGTCGTCTTGTGGGTGGGATTGGTCCAGATCACTCGGCCGTCGCACACTAGTGCCTCGACGCTTACTTCCGCACCGTCGAGACGCTCCTCGACAAGGTAACGCCACGCCATGGTGCGCCCCGCCAGCTGGCGTCCCTCATCGGCACCCAGCATCTCGGCCCAGGCGGTGGCCACGTCGTCACCCCGGTCGAGGAGGTGGACGCCGAGGCTCGCCTGCCGGTTCGCCGGTTTGAGGACCGCCCGGGGCGTCCGGGACAGGAACTCCTCGACGTCCTCGGCCGAGAACACCTCGCGGAAACGCACCTCACGTAGCCCGGATCCGGCCTGGGCGGCGCGAAGGTCCAGTTTGTCCCGCAGCAGGCCGGCGGCGCGAGTACCCGCTCCCGGAAGACCGAACCGTTCGGCTAGGTCCGCCGCGGCGGGGACTGCGTACTCCAGCCCCGCCACGACCGCATGCACGCTCCCCTGGTACCGCTCGGCCAGCACCCGATACCCATCGGCCTGCTGATACGCCAGCATTTCGACCCCAGACAGGCAGGGGTGGGTCTTAGCCTTCGGAGCCAACCCCTTGTTGCGCCAGAGATCGGGTTCCTCGACCACTACGACGCCCCCGACACCGGCAGCGTCCAGCGCGTCCAGAACTCCGGTGTTGTAACCAACCAGCAGCAGGTTGATTTCCGGCATGCTCATCGTCCTCTCGGCTCGGAGCGGGTGTGGTTGACCAACATGGGCAGGGTCAGCAGGGCAAACAGGCCGAGGGCCCCCCAGTACAGGGGTTCGCGGCCCACCGAGGTCATCTCCCAGTACAGCCACCCTCCGGCGGCCGCCCCCAAACCTTCGCCCGTGGCCGCGGCCACCTGCCGTAGGTTGAGGGCCTCCACCACCGGCCGGCCCTCGGACGCCTCGACGAAGGCTGTGTTCACCATCGGCGCGTAGACGGTCTCACCGAGGGAGAAGACCACGATGGCGACGTAGGCCATCGCGATCCCCCCGCCACCCACAGCCAGGAGGGCGAAGGCCCCGCCGAAGAGAAGCACCCCTACCACCAAGACCTGGACCGAGGTCGCGCCGCCCTTCATCAGGCGGTTGACCTGGGTAGTGACGAGCATCTGGGCCGCCACCACCAGCACTGCGTTCACGGTGTAGAACCCGGCGCGCAGCAGCGGCTCCGCGGTGGCTTCGTTCACCATCACTGCGAAGCTGGAGAAGAACTGTCCATACAGGAAGCCTCCGGCCAAGACCACCGCCGTGAGCCTGCGCAGTTTCGGGTCCACGATCAGGTCCCGGACCAGCAGAAGCTTCAGCGGTGGCCGGGTGGCTCCCTCGGCGAGGTGGGAGCCCCGAGGTGTGGTGCAGGGCACGACCACTGCGGCGACGAGAAACAGCCCGGCGCTCCCCACGAGAGTCATGCGGAACCACGCGGAATCCAGCAGCAGGTTGGCTATGATGGGCCCTACCGCGGCCGCCACGTTGACCACGATCTGGATGATGGAGAACGCTGTGTTCTGAGCCGCGCGGTCCTCCAGGCGCAGGGCCACATAGCCGCGCACGGCAGTGCCGTTGATGCTAAAACCCAAGCCGGCGAGGATCAGGGCCACGAGCACGACGATCGGGCTGGCCGAATAGGCCGTCACCGTGAAGCCCAGGGCTACCAGGATGGGGCCGACGGTCACGAGTCGCCGGACACTGCTCCGGTGCATCCACCCGGACACGAACAGGGACCCACCCCGCATGCTCAGCGACAATGCGCCCAGACAGAGGCCTATCCACGTGGCATCCTGTGCCTCCAGGGATGCGGCCAGCATCAGCGGGAGGACCGGCATCACCACGAAGTAGCCGATATGGGTTAGTGCGTAGTCGACAACGACTACCGGCAGGACGGCTCGCACCCTCGTGGTCGCGCTCATGCGATTTCGACCCTGAGGGAGGCGATCGCCAGCTGAAACGCCTTCTCCACATCCGCGAGGGTGTCTCCGTCGGCCACGATCACGGCGTGCCTCCCCTCCGAGGACAAGGGTGGAGACAACACGGCCCCAGGACCGACCAGCATCTCGGCCGCCAGCAGTCCTCGCGTTGCCTCCTCCCAGTTTTGGACCTGCCGTAACACCCCCGACGGAAAGGTGAGGTACTGAGAGCCCGCCGCCCGCATCTGGGGTGGAATGCGGATGGGGTGCCTCCCCAAGAGGTCGTCCAGGAGAAGCCCGAACAGGCCCAGCCCGGGACGGGACGCCTCGACCAGGGCATGGATGAAGTCGCCCCCTGGGCGTGCGTGCAATTCTCCCAGGGTCAGGCCATCGCCCACCCAGAACTCGACGTGGAACAACCCGTGCGCGACCCCCAGGGTCCGGAAGGCGAGCGTCAGAGCCTCCTCCAGTTCGTGACGGACGCCAGGCGCCAGTCCGGCTGGAATACGATGCCCGGTCTCGACGCAGCGACTATCGATCTGCTTGGCCGTCAGGGACAAGATACGGGGAGCGCCCCCCAGAAAGACCCCTTCGCAGGAGAACTCATCGCCGTTAACGTACTGTTCCACGAGCACTTCGCCGTACGCCCGCGATCGGCTGATGGCTGCGGCAATGCCCCCGGCCCGTTCGACGACGAGCACCCCGGCGCTGCCCATACCCACCCGGGGTTTGACGACCCACGGACCTTCTCCCAGCGCATCAACGACCCGATGCGCGGCCGTTTCGACCGGCTCGTCCCACCGCAGAAGGCGGGGCTGGGGTAGCCCCGCCCCCGCCAGCATGCTCCGGCATCGCGCCTTGTCCTGCATCGCCCGCACGGCGTCGGGGTGATTCCCGGGTAACCCCAGGAAGCCCGCCAGGAGCGCTGTGGGCAAGACGCACCGTTCCCGGTGGGTCAAGACGCCGGCAAACCGCCCGCGCCGCTCGTCGGCCCATGCGGCAAGGGCTGCGTTATCGTGCCAATCAACGGCAGCGACATCGAGCAGGCCGTCAGGCCGCCAGGCGCCCCGCAACGCGTCGGGAGTGTCCAGCCCGACCACGGGGATCCCTCGCACTGTGGCGTCGGCCACCATTCGCCCGAGCGCATGCCTTCCGTGGGGTGTCCCAGACGTGGCGCCGACGACAAGAACCGGTAGCGTCATGCGATGACCGGCACGAGAGTAGCGATCGCCGTATCGAGGATCCCCTCCAGTTCGACGGCGGTTGGTGCACTCGCTATAACCGCTCCGATTACGACCGATGCGAAGTCCTCCGGTGGGAGCCTCACCGTGGCTCCCCGCTGGCGCTCAAGCACCACTTTCTCAACGCCGGGAATCCGCAGCACCTCGTCCAGCCCGGTGAGTTCCTCGAACCGGCCTGCCCGGGGCGCCATGACCTTGCGCACACCAGCCACGACGGTGGGGGGAACCGTGCGGGGCGCCTCGCCTAGGGCGACCCGCAGCACATTCGTCGCCCCAGACTCGCCGGTGGCCAGCCCGATGAGGTCGGACACGATATAGTCGCCGGCTCCGCGTGCCGCACACTCGATCAGCCGGGCTTTCCCGTCGTGGCCCACCATGCACTCGAGGTGGAAGGCGGAGTCGTCCAGCCCGAAGGCGCCCACGGCCTCGGCGACCAGTTCGTGGATCGATGCCAATGCGGCGTCGGGGAGTTGGCTAGGGAACACGTGCCCGACTTCCAGGCGATAGGGCTCGGTGGTGCGCTTGTCGGTCACACCAAACACCGTTAAAGCGCCCCCCTGCACGACGCCTTCAACGCTGTGCTCGCTGCCTTGCAGGAACTCCTCGACGATCAAGTCGTCCTTGTGCCCGGTGAAGATCGGGTCCCGCGCGGGATCCACCAGGGAGGTGAGTGCCTCGTGCGCCTCGCGTAACTGCGCGGCATCCTCCGCCCGGTAGATTCCCTTGCTTCCGCTCCCGGCCACCGGCTTGAGGATCAGCGGGAAGGCCATGCCCTCCGCCGCGGCCACGGTCTCCTCCCAGCTCGACACGCGCGCGAACCGAGGACAGAGATCGGCCCGGCGCTCCGACAGCGCCGCCCTCATCAAGGCCTTATCGCGACAGATCTTGGCGGCAGAAGGCGATGCCGTCGGCACACCGTATGCGGCCCCCACGGCTGCCACGGTCTCCACGGCCGCATCCGACCAGGTCACCACACCGGCTAGTGGCCGCCCAGCCAGTTCCGTGGCTAGCACGCTAAGCACGTCATGGGTGTCGAATATCGAGGCGACCTTGCGCTGCGAGGTCACCAGCGAGGTGGGTAGACCCGCCGGTACGCCGTCGCCGATCAGGATGACCTCGACCCCTGCGCGCAGGGCGGCCTTGAGGGGCCCCGCCTGTTCGGTCGGTGTGCGACGCATGTTCAGGTATGCGACAACGGGGCGGATGGGTTTCATCATGCACGTTCTCCGATCTCTGCGGTTCGCAGGCGGTGCCATGCGGAGTCAAAACCGGTGATGACTGGCGCGGGGCTCTTTTCGCACGTTGCACATCTCCGGAACGATGACGACGTCGAGGCCGTAGTTGTAGACCGCGTTGAACTGGGGTGGGCAGGCGCGCATGCAGCTGTCGCAGCCGATGCATTCGATCAACTCGATCCTGCGGGGCGGTTTAGTCCATTCGTGAGGGCGCTGATGGGTGGTCAGGGGTGTACGGAAGCGCAGCACATCTCGGTCAGAGATCGGCATGCTGCGCGGACCAGAAGTCAGCAAGAGCGTCTCCTAAGCGTTCAGCGTAGTGGCACTAGTAGTGGCCCTATTGTAATCGGCCGCGTGGTGTCTGAAGGAACGATCCTGGTATCCGATCCGACTTGGGAAAACCATCGGGCCGTCTCCGGCCGGGCCGGCCTGCGCGTACCGGACTATCGGTACCTCGACGATTCGGTACGCTTTGTCGGCATTGAGGGGACGCCGGCGGGCCCTAGGGGCGCCGGACCGGGCTCGGTCGTTCTGCCGGACCATGCCGCCCGCAATCCAAGCGGCTACGGTACTGGTCGCGGCCGATGGCGCAGTATCGTCAACAACGCCGGGGTTGTGTCGGATTCCCCGATCACGGAGATGACGGATCGGGCGTGGCAGCGAGTGCTCGACGTCAAGCTGGGGGTGTTTTCAACCTCACCCGTGCTGCGATACGAATGATGGCGCCCTATGGTTATGGGAAGAGCATCGATGTCTCGGCAACCAGCACCATGACCGGGATTCCCGGGCAGGCGGACTATGCGGCATCGAGGGCTGGTGTGCTCGCCCTGACGAGGGTTGCCGCGGGCGATGCGGCCGTCAGTTCGTGGCGCCCAGGTGACGGACGGCAGTGAGAATGATCAGGACGTTGACGGCATAATCGCCGATCAGCGGCGCCCACCCGAGGCCGCCTTGACCGCCGGCGCTGTGCACCATGAGCGGCCACCAACTCGGTAGCCAGATCGTTGCCCACAGCCACGCACCTCCAAGGGCAGCGCCTACGCAGGGCAGCAGCAGGGCCGCCAGCGCGAGCTTCACCAGCGCAAACCCCTGAATCTTGTTGGCTGCTGCGGCTGCGAGCCCCATACCGAAGCTTCCCGCCAACGGGGCGCCCGCCAACGCGGTCAGGAAATCCCCCAGCCCGCCAGACGAGCTCAGCCCTGCGATCGGATGGGTCACGGTCACCACGACGATGGTGAACAGTCCGACCGCGGTGGTGCGCCAGGCCAGATAGGCACCCACTGACACCGGGGTCGCCCGGATCGCGGTCAAGGTGTGATTGTCCTTCTCGTCGAGCAGCATGAATCCCAGCACGGCACCCATCACCAGAGGCAGCACGATGGCGAAGAAGGCCCCGTCGATGATGCCCAGCCATCGGTTGGCCTCGTCGGCACCGTCGACGGCGCCACGAATGGGTTCCGCCAAGGATCGCAACGTCAGGGCCATCGCCAGCGGGACCACGGCCATCCACCCCAGGAAGGCATCACGAGCCACACGCCGACCGTCTGCCCACACGAGGCTTCGGAGGGCTGCCCAGTTCATGACCAGCCGTACCTTCCGGCTGCGAACCGGTGGTACCTGGCGGTCGCCAGCTTGAACCCGACCGCCATCCACACCAGGGCCGCGCCGAGGGCTGGAGCGATCCACAGGGCCTCCCGGTCATCGAACGCCACCTGAATCAACGCAACGACGGGCTGGAGCGGGTGCAACCACATCCACCACCCGGTCGGGAAGCCGAAGATGGGAAGCATCGGGATGGCGAACCCTGCGGTCCACGCACCGGAGGGTAGGAGGAACTGGGTAATCGAGCGGTATCGGGACACGGCGATGAACCCATAGGTGACGTACAGGAAGGCGGTGATGCCGACTGCCGCGAGGTAGACCGGCCAATTCAGCCGCCAACCGAATCCGATCAGCACCAGCACCGACATCTCCACCAACGAGAGAATCCCCAGGGAACCCGCTAGGCACAGCAGGTACTCCCAGGCTCGCAGGGGAGTGACTACCTGCGCGCCCAGGGTCCCCTCGGAACGTTGCATGAGTACCTGGATCGCCGCGAAGTAGAATGCCGTGACGGTGAGATCTGCCAACACGATCAGTGGCCAGAAGGTGGCCCACCCGACATCGAACGCGCGAAGCACGGATGCCACGAGCAGGGCGACCACGACAGCCACGAGCCAGAATCCTTCCGTGACCTGCCTCCGCAGGTCGATCGCCATCGTCGCTGCCAGTCTGCGAGTCATGTCAGCCTCGCACCGGTCAGGCGTGTAAAGACATCCGCCAGATCGGCCTCCTGGGAGTGGACCGAGCGCAAAGAAGTGTGCCGGAGTGCCTTGTGGAAGCCGGGGTTGTCCGCTAGGCCCGCCATGGGGAAGGTCGCTTCCCCGCCGGCCCATGAAACCTTCACGGTGTCAGCCCCGTGCTGGCGGCGCAGTTGCTCGGGGGCGCCGATCCGAGCGATGCGGCCTTCGATGATGAACGCCACCCTGTCGCAGATGCGTTCGGCCAGGGACATGTCATGGGTGGTGATGATCACCGTGTGCCCGGTTGCGCGCTCGTCGCCGATCAGATCCATCATGCGCCGCACGCCCACCGGGTCGAGCCCGGATGTGGGTTCGTCCAGGAAGATGAGCTCCGGCCGGTGGAGCAGAGCGCGGGCAACGTTGAGGCGTACTCCCATGCCCTTGCTCATCTTGGAGGCGGCTAGCCGGGCATCGTCGGCGAGCCCCACCCGTTCCAGGAGTTCGATGGGGTCAGCGGTTGGCCCGCGGTAGAGATGCGCGAAGTACGCCAGATTCTCGGCCAGCGTCAGCCCACCGAACGAGATGGGGGTCTCGAAGCCGACTCCCACCCGTTCGTAGTATTCACGGCCCCAGGCCGAGATCTCTCTGCCGAGTGCCATGGCGCTCCCGGTATACCCGCTGAGTAGTCCGGTGAGCAGGCATTGGGTGGTGGATTTACCCGCGCCGCTCGGGCCCAGGAAACCGAAGACCTCGCCGTGCGATACGTCGAAAGTCATGTCGTGGAGCGTGGGGGTGAGGTTGCCCGGGTAGGTGAATCCCAGACCCGATACGGCGATGGCGGTGGTCATCGGTCGTTCCTGGCGGTGAGGAAACGACCGGTCATGCCCAGCACCGTAGAAACGGTTCGCTGTGCTTGCGCCCGGATCTCCTCAGCAGGCAGGCCCGGTTCGGTGAGGTTGGGGAGTCGGGCGATCCGATCTACCGCCGCGGCACGGAAATCTCGCTGGGCGAATTCGGTTTCCAGGACGGTCGCGAGCCGGTCCCTCTCGGCCGGCGGAAGGTTCTGGAACGTCAGGGTGGCCACGACGGCTCCTACAGGACTGGACAGTTATATGACTGGTGAGTCACAATCTAGCAAGGCAGCCCAGCCCGATCAAGGCGGATGATGCGCGTAGCTGGGGTCGCCGGCCCGGTGATTGAGGGGACACGAGTCATGCGGGCATATGGTCACGCTTCGCGCGCCATGGCCATTCCCCACGCACGGGCGGACTCGGTCTGGTTATCTTTGAGTGCCGGCGCCTTGCCGCTCACGACGAACCTGTGCTGCTCCACACGCACACGCTTCCTACCCGCCACAGCCTTCTTCAGGGCGCGTGCCGCAGATCCGACCCACAGGCCGTCAACCACAGTTTCGAAGACCGCCACCTTCAGGACCGAGGTGAGATCCGCCCTGGACAGCCACTCCTTGATACCCGTAGGGGGTACTTCCGTAGCTCCTCTTGCAACCGCCTGCTCCCTTGAACGGGGAGACGGCAGTCCGCCATTGTGCGTGGGCGCTCCCAGCAGCAACAAGTCGCTCGTGACGGTCTCAGGGGCCTCGAAGGCGGGCACTACGACAGACTCGGCGTCAGCGCTCCGGAGACCCTCGGCGATGGTCTCTAGCCGCCCCAAGACAGGAATCGGGCATCGAAGAGCAGCCGAGCACGGCTGTGACCGGGGAATCAGCGTTGTGCGGCCTCGACGGCGTCCGCCCAGGTGGGTAGGTCGGCGCGATGACGCTCTATCTGGCAACCCGATCCGTTCGTTCGCTCGGCGATTCCCTCCTCCGCCCACAGGGCACGGGCCATGCCGCGCAGCCGGGGCGGTAACTCACCGGATGCGTTCACGACGCGCCACCAGGGCAGGTCTTCTCCGTGATCGCGCATGAAGGCTCCCACCTGGCGCGGCCCCGTCCCGACCAGGGCGGCGACGTCGCCGTAGCTCACCACCGACCCGGCGGGAACCAGCGAGACCGCCAGCCGGATCCGTGCGGCCAGCTCGTCCCTCACGGGCCGGCTCCACCGCGGTCGCCGGAGCCGGTCTCTCGCGCCCGGGCAGATCGCCCACGATCCTCGCCCATGGCCCGGGGGCGATCTTGGCTGGGCGACGAGAGCGCACCTAGCCGATCGGCATCATGACCTTGGGCGTCCGGACCCCGCCGCTGCGCACGCCGGCCGGCGAGACAGCCCGCGGCCGGCCCGCCGCCGGGCGGGTTTAGCGCCCTCGGCAAGAAGACTCTCAGGTGAGATCGATGCATAGCCCATGTCTCGTCCCGGCGTTCCGTGGAGTGGAATGGGCCCGATCCAGGCTGCTGGATTGTGTCGTCCCCATTCGGCGCTGACCTAGCTGGGTGCGCTGTAACCGGCCGCCTGGTGAAACCATTCCGCAATGGTATCCCGATGCGATCCAGGCCGGTGCTTTCCGGCTCGGAGCATGCCGCCAGCCGGCGCCGCCGTCCCGGCACGCGGCAGGCTATAGCGGATCGATCCAGTCCAGGAATGGGCGGGTGCGGTCGGTGACGGATTCGAAGCACCCGAGCCCCCGGTACCCGATGATGGCGCCGGATTCGCTGCGGAGTTCGCCGTGGGGGAAGAAGAAGTCGGGACGGCGAGCCGCCTCGGCCAAGGCTCGCGGCACGATGTAGCCCACTTCGGGGATCATCGGCGGTGAGGGCTGGATACGGCCATGCCGGACCCGGGTCACGGGGATCTCCTGGCCGCAAACCCGGAGAGTTGGCAGTTCCTCTGGCGTCGTTTGCCGGTCGATCCAGGCGTCCGGGGAGTCCGGCGCCCAGCTGAATGGGGTGCCGGCCTCGGGAAAGATCGTGACCGCGTGTGGGGTCAGGTTTCTTAGGGTGCGTATTCTGTCGATCTGCGGGGTGGCCCGGGCGTACACCTCGGTGATCGGGAAGCGGTTCCCGGCCGCCATGCGCAGCACCCGGATATAGCTTTTGGCGCCGAGCGAGAAGTCCCCGAGTTCGTAGAAGTCCATCGTCAGGGTATTGCACTGCCTGGCCGTCAGCGCGGCCAGGGCCACCGGGATTTGGACGGCGAGATGGATGTTGGCTCCGTCGCCCAGGTGCCGCAGGATCTCACCGGTCCGTCGGGCCAGCTCGGCGCCCTCGCTGTGGTGGATCATCTTATTGCCGTGGGCGTCCGGTTGAGTGACGAACTGGATCAGCAGTACCGGTGCCGGGCCGATGGATCGGGCCAGCGCGGTGAGCGGCTCCCGCAGGTAGTTTTCCGTGGTCAGCAGCACGACCACGTTCCTGCGGCCTTCCCCTAGCGACAGGGCATCGCGCAGTGCCTTCCCGTCGGCGGCCACGTGGACGGGGTCGCTCGCCTCCCTCTCGGGAGCAAGGACTAGGCACTGGATGGTGGTCTTCGGATCCGTCGGCTTGTCGGTGGAGCACCAATCGTTGCCGGCCACGTCGTGCCAGGTGAAGGTCTCGATCCCATCCCGTGACTTGGGGAGGGCCGTGCCCAGGGTCCATGCGAGGCTCGGGTGGCAGCCTCCCCGGAAACGGATGCGCTGGACGCCGTGGCCGTGGATCTCGTCGATGAGCTGCGGGAGCGTCTGCTTCAGGCAGTGCAGGTCTAGTTCCTCGGGGATCTGGGTTGTGGCGTCCTGCCGAAGACGGATGTGGAGGTGGGAGTCGTCGGGGGTGCGGGAACTGACAGCCAGATGGCTGGGGGTAGGCCGCGTCTGCAGGCCGACTTCCAGAGTCTTGTCGCGCGGCCAGTTTCTCAGCCGGGCCCTGAGGAGGTCTCGCAGCATGATGCCGAGTTCGTTCACGGCCTTCTCTTCCGGGCCGGTCTTGTGCAGCAGGGCCCGTTGCAGGTGAGCGCTGAGCGTGTTCGCGCGTGGGCATTTTGCCTTGAGCCGGTCGGCCGGGGCGTTGATATCCGGCTGGTCGGTGCCGGGTTTGCGGATCGTGTTGACGATGTGGAGGAACCGGAAGTCGCCGGTGTCTTTCTCTGTGACGTCCAGGATGAGTGGCAATTCCTCCTGGGGGACGAAGTCGCTTTCTTCGATGCCGTCGCTGATCAGCAGCACCGCGCCGCTCAGACCGTCGGCGAAGGCCTCCCGGATGGAACGCTGCACGGCCCCGGCCTCCAGGTCGCGCACATCGCGCCAGGGGACGATGCCTCCGCTGCGCAGATAGGTCTCGACGAACTCGGCCGTCTGGGCGCCGCTTTTCTGGTGGTAGGAGATGAACACGGCGCCGTCGGGTCGTGCCGCGGGCACCCGGGGGTCGTTCGCCGCCATCGGGGATTCCTCTCAAGATCGATTCGCGGGTTTCGTGTCGCCCCGCCGTTTCCCGGCTGGGGAATGCGCGATGGCGGCATCGTAATCGCAATCGCGTAAAATCCCGGCGCCGGCGTGCCGGGATTCCGAGTATCGGTGCGATGCGGTCGGTGGTGGCGCGACCGGTCGATGCTCTTGGTGGCTGAACCGGGCACGCTCCCCGGTCGCGGGCCGTGGAGTTTTCCACAGTTTTGACCGTTGCGGGGTTGACAGGGGGGTTCGGTATGAAACAATAAGTGGCACCGGGCCGCTATCCCCCTTTGCGGGCCACACCCCCCTTGGAGGTTTCAATGCCGACACACCGACCAATACCGATACCCCGATTAG
>ERZ773068.246-NODE-246-length-29560-cov-7.715879_pt1 | contig 29560 bp, 29 predicted proteins | sample MGYA00580620_ERZ773068 | MGnify/ENA primary metagenome ERZ773068 (study PRJEB29015, sample SAMEA2737983) | human oral metagenome | biome: human oral; feature: human-associated habitat; material: dental | place: China | collected 2101 ... | reverse complement strand
GGAGCGCCAGCGCACGAGGTCGATGAGCATGACACCCGCGTTGAAGTAGTCCGTCCCCCGCATGCCGATGCGCTGTGCCTTGCGTGCGCCGTCGCCCTCACGGGCAGCAGCGAGCGGTGCCGTGCCGAGGTCGTGCGCATAGAGGCCGGCGAGCTGCCCGACGCAGAGCGTGTCGGCATCGAGGTAGAGGATCCGCGTCAGCTCCTGCAGTACCAGCTCCGGCATGAGAATCCGCGTGAATACGCTGCGGTTGATCCGCTCATGCGGAATCCCATTGGGAAACGGAATGGCATCGAGTGCCGCGCGTGCGTCATAGATATGGACATCCGTCCTCGGAAAGTCAGCGCGGAATGCCTGCAGCCGCACGATGTCCGCCTCCGCAATCCCGTCGCAAACGAGATGAAAGCCAATCTCCTCCCCCGCATTCTCTGCGGCAATGGAGGTCATGACGATGCCCGCGTATTTTACATAGCCCGTGTCTACACCAAACGTAATTTCATAGGCCATCTTTTTCCTCCGCTTTACTGATACGAAAGGACTATATTGGATACAGAACGACTTGCTTATGCTATCATTATTTTCTCACATCTAAGAGAAATATCAATGAAGTTGGTTATAAACGACGAAAGTATGTCATGAACGCGAAAGATATCAAATTACACTTGCAATCTTTTTCTTATTTTCATAAAATATTTTATAAAATGAATTTGAAAATTTTCCAAAATATAGGAATAATGTTATTGAAAAAAGTGAAATTAATGCGATTTTATTTAGTCCCTTATTATAAAAATATTTTCCTCCATCTACTCTATATAAATCTACTAATTCAATTTCTGATTTATATTCTAACCAGTAGGATGCGAGATATATTCCCGCCATTGGACCTAGAAAGGTTGCCAATGCTCCATTTACCTCATATATGTAATTATTAGGATTTTCCAGCACTCTCCAAGGTTGTGCCACTATTGCTAAAAATCCTACAATAATTATAGATTTTTTATATGTTAAAAATTTAGAGAAAAGATTAGAAAATATTATTCCTGGAGGAACTAAGTTCGCTGCAACATTAGTTGTCAGAGTTGCCAATATTATAAAGATTGAAAACAAAATTACTATTAAAGGATTCTTGAATTTTGAAACTAATTCTGCAGGATTCCATATAGGACTTCCAAAACTGATTGCAGATGCTACTGTTCCACAAATTCCTACAAAAACAATAAAGGCTGTCATTACAGGTGCTCCTATAAACTGACCTGTAATTTGTGCTTTCTGTGTTTTTGCATGTCTTGTAAAATCTGATATATTTAGAGCTATTGTTCCATCAAAAGCAATCATTGCCGTCAATGAAGGAAAGAATAGTTTCCAGAAATTATTTTTTTCTCCCTGTGCTACACTGTGTGCCAATAAGTTTCCAAATCCCCCTGAAACTTTATATGCCCATACTATTACTGCAAGTCCCATTACTATTAATACAGGAGCCGCATAACTTTCCATATACTTTACAGCCCTGGAACCTGTATAAGCTATATAGACATTCATTAATAGAAATATCCCATAACATATGAATAAATGTCCGCTGATTTGTGCCCAATTCGGTATAATAGCCGCTATTAATGAATCTACAGCCATTCCACCTATCCAGCACTGAATTCCGAACCAGAAACATCCTAAAAATGCTCTGACCATCGTTGGAAAGATGTTACCTTTAGGCCCAAAAATAAGTTTAGATAGCAAAGGATAACTTATACCATATTTAGTTCCTGCATGACCAAGTAATGTGGCAGGTATTATTACAATAGTGTGGCCTAAAACAATTACTAAAATTGATTGCCACCAGTTCATTCCTGATGCAATTAGACCACTCGCGAGCATATAAACCGGTATTGACACCATAATCCCTATCCAAAGTGCTGCAATATCCCAACTTCCCCATTCCCTCTGACTACCATGGATGGGTTTTGTATCATCTGTATAAATCGTTTTGTATTTACTTAATTCCTGTAGTCCATTTTCTGTAAAATCCCAAATCCCATGATTGTTCTGTTGAAATTTTTCCATAAAAATCACTCCCATGAAATAAATTAGTAAAAAACTCAACTATACTTTATCCTCCAAAATAAAATATTATCCAACTATTGAATTTATTATAGCTATAAAAATTATCCCTTATAGCTTTTTATTCTTATTGACTTCTAATTTTTTAATCCTATACACTACAACATATAAACAGCTGTAAATATTACTAAATCACCTTTACAACTCTTTTCATTAAGTGCATATTCCTAAGCTCAACTCCTAATCTAAATCCTATTACAGAAAATTCCTTTTACTTCCTTTTTTATTTTTCCTTTTTAATCCATTTGTTATGTTTTTCTTTTTAATACTTTTATGTTGTTGTTTATAAGCTAAATACTGTTTCTTTAAATGTGTCGGAATACATTGTGCTCCAGAAGAGTTTTTAATCTTTTTTGAGAATTTCCGCTTCAGATAAAAATATCATTGTTGCTATAATACAGGATTTAAAATTCACCTGCTTATAATTTATTAGCTTTTTTATGGAGAATGCATAGTTCTTCTCAAAAGTTCTATTGTGGTTTTCTCATATTTTTCTGCAACTTTTTTAATTTTACTAAAATCCATCATATTTCCTCCTTTTTAAAAAGAAAATTCTACCAGTATTTTAACAAAATAACATAAGATGCTTTTATTTTTAAGATACCACATTTATTTCAAATTGGCAATAGTAGAACTGAAAAAATTTTTTGAATACCAAATTTTTTGCTTCTAAAAATTTTTATATAGAATACTAATTAAAAAAGGCATGAAATGTACTGCATCTCAAATCCCATATTGAAAATCTGAAATACAGTACAGAGGCTATTTCACAAGTCATAGACCGGAACAGCATTTTCTGCCTTTTTATTTTACATTATCAGTTGTTACAATACTACATTAAGTTTTGACCAGTAATGATTTTTCCAACCCAGTTACGTAGTACATCCACGCTTGGGAACATTACAGGTGCAGCCAATGCATCACGCATCAGTCTTGATAAAGGTCCTTTGCTGTTATATGCAGCTCCTCCACCTATTCTCATTCCAAGGTTAGCTGAATCAACACAGTTCAATGAAGCTGTTACCCTTGCAGTCATTATTTTTTCAAATGCATCAGGTTCTTCGTTTGCCATAGCTTCTGTTGCGGCATTAAGAGCACTTTCCGCCACAAATGAATTATTAAACAGATGTGATATATGAAGCAGTACAGTTTCAATGTTTGCCAATGTCTTACCTCCAGGGTATTTTCTGCTTAAAGCATGAGCTTTTGCAGCTTCATATATAGTTTTTCCTAATCCTGTATAAACTGCCGCCAGTCCTGCCATAAAGAATATAACATCTATATTTACAGGATATTTTTGGTTAGCTGTCTGTCTGTCTATATAAATAGCATACTTGTTATCCAGTTTCATATCTTTCATGTGCATAGGACATGAGTTATTTCCTCTCATTCCCAGTCCATTCCAGTCACTTTCACTGAATTCAAGTCCTTCAGTTCCATAAGGTACAAGCCAGTTTACAGGCCCTCTTTTTTCATCAGTCGGAACTGAAATCAGGTAATATGAAGCATAGTTAGCAGAAGTAATCATACTTTTTGATCCGTTCATAATACTGTAATCTTCATGATTTTCAACCTGCATCTGAGAGTTGAATACATGCACCCCCGTACCAAATTCACTTCTTGCAAGCGACATAAACTTATTATTTTCCATTATGTCCTTTACAACCTGCTGCTTTATTTCATCACGTCCGAAAGTTAACGTAAATTTCAATGCAACATTACTCATTGTATAGCAAAGTCCTGCAGTTGCAGTCCCTTCAGCAAATGCCTGTGTTACTTGGGCATGTTCTTTTATTCCGGCCCCTTCTCCGCCAAATTCTTTTGGCACAAGAATTTTAAAGAACCCTTCCTCTGCAATCTTGTCAAAAATTTCCTTAGGAAATTTTCCTTCCCTGTCAATTTCGTCAGCATGAGGAGCTATGTGTTTATCTGAAAATTCCTTTGCCCATCTGTAATAATCTTTCATTTTTTTCCTCCTGTATATTTTTTCTTAAATAATATGTATAACATTATTATTTAGCACATTTATGTAAGCCCCTATTCCCGTAATTTCTTCTTTCTTTTGTATATACAATTTATAATTTAGTAACTTAACTCTATATTTTTTGATATTCTATATTTTTCTTCTCCGGATTTAATATTAAAATTTCATCAGAAATGTAGTTTAATACATTCATATCATGACTTATAAATATAACTGTAATATTTTTAAGAGACTTTAAAATATCTAAAATTTTCTTTTGATTTTCCACATCCAGAGCCGATGTTGGCTCGTCAAGAATAAATACTTGAGGATTTCCGGCCAGAGCTCTTGCTATTGAAAGCCTCTGCAATTCTCCCCCTGACAGTTCCGAAGGATATTTATCTATAAATCCAGGATTTATTTCAACTTTTTCAACGAGTTCCTCCAATGTATAATTACTAGAATTCAGTCTTATAATTTCAGATATTGAAAATCCTACATTCCTCTTAGAGTCAAAAGAATTAAAAGGATTTTGAAAAACTATCTGAAATCCTTTTCTTGTATCAAGTTGTTTTCCATCCAGTAGAATTTCACCTTCATATTTTATCAATCCCAAAATCGCCTTTATAAAAGTCGTTTTTCCTGATCCTGTCGTTCCCATCAGTCCATATATTTTTCTATCTAATTTTAGATTCACATTTTCCAGTACTGTTTTTTCATATCTCACTGTCAGATTTTTTATTTCCAGCATTTAATCTCCTAATTTAAAAAGTTTCAGTAATTTTCTACTATACTCATCTTTTGGATTATTTATAACTTCTAAGGCTTTGCCTTTTTCAACTATTTTTCCATTTTTCATTACTATCAGTTCATCCGATACATCCTCTATCATATCTAAATCATGAGATATAAATATTATTGAAAATTTCTCTTCTTTTTTAAGTTTTTTCAGAAGTTTAATTATACTTCTCCCTGTATTAATATCAAGGGATGTTGTAGGCTCATCAAAGATTATGATTTCAGGTTTCAGCAGAAGAGCTGTAACAATGACCATTCTTTGGAGCTCTCCACCTGACATTTCATGTGGATATTTCTTAAGATAACTTTCATTCAAAGAAACTTTTTCCAGCAGATATTTTATTTTTATATCATCTCTTTTAAGTTTTTTTATTTTGTAAATTCTATCTAGCTGCTTATTTATCTTCTCCACCGGAGAAAATGTATTAAAAGGATTCTGATAAACCATTGCTATATCTGAAAGTCTTATTAATGCAATTTCCTTCTCATTAAGTCCTAAAATTTCTTTATTCAGGAATTTTATATTTCCAGAAATTTTATATACTTTTCTATCGAGAAGTCCCATTATAGAGAGTACAGTAAGAGTTTTCCCTGACCCCGATTGTCCAATTATCCCGAGAGTTTTATTTTCATCAAGTTTAAAACTTATATTATCAACTAGAACTTTGCTGTTTACAGTTATCTTCAAATTATTTACTTCCAGCATCTTTAAGTCCCTCCCCTATGAGATTTATTGAGAAAACAAGAAGTAAAACTGCTATTCCGGCCGGCATCCATAACCACCATTTCTTCTGTATATTTAAAATATTCAATGTTACAGAAAGCATTGAGCCCCAGCTGGCCTGTGGTTCCTGAACTCCCATACCCAGAAAGGATAGAGAAGATTCCATAAGTATAGCCTGTGCAACCGAAGTCGTAAAAATTACAAAAATTGTATTTTTCAAATTAGGAATTATGTGATTTATCAGTATTCTTACTGTTTTTTCATTGTTTATCTTTAATATCTGAATAAACTCCTTATCTTTCAGTGTCTTTATTTCAGTTCTTATTAGCCTTGTAGGAACTGAAAATGTAAAAAACACTATGATTATTATCAAATTTTTAATGGAAGGACCAACGAATGCAGCAACTGAAATCGCAAGTATGTAAAATGGAAAACACATAAATATGTCGCATATTCTCATTATTAAGGAATCCAGTTTTTCAAAAAAAGCAGAAATAAATCCCAGAAATAATGAAATCATTATTTTTACTGCTGTTGCCAAGATTCCTACTGTCAATGATATCTTACCTCCTGACATCAGCCTTGCAAGTATATCCCTTCCAGTTGCATCTGTTCCCATTACCGATTTTATATCTGGACGGGATTCAATTTTCATCAAATCAGTAGTATTAGGATTTACTCTATAAATAAGAGGGCCAATAAAAATAAATAGGACTATCATTAAAAAAATTATACTTCCAGATATTAATTTATAATTCTTCTTTTTCATCCTATACCCCTATCCTTTTATCCAAATAATAATTTAAAAGATCGGATAAAAAATTAGAAGTCAGGACTGTAAATGCAATTATTATTATAATTCCCATAATTAAAGGATAATCTCTGTAGGACACTGCATCATAGTTCAACTTTCCTAATCCTGGCCATACAAATACTGTTTCTGTTATTAAAGCTCCTGCAATAAGATTAGGTATCTCCATGAAAATCATTGTAAAAATCTGGGGAAGTATATTTCTGAACCCTATTATTTTATAGGCTTTGTATCTTGTCATTCCAAATCCCTGATAAGTTCTTATATATTCAGCATTTTTTACTGACTGCATATATCCCTTTATATATCTTACGAAATATGAAAACTGGATAAATGTCAGAACCATAACAGGTAGAACTGCATGATAAATTTTTGTAAAAACAGTATTAATTGTAACAGTTTCTGAAAGAACTCCCGTTCCTGAAACAGGAAACAGAGGAAAATCAAATGCCAGCCATTTTATAAGTAATATTGCAAAGAGAAATGTAGGCATTGAAATTCCAATACTGCTAAAAATATCAATTATTCTGTTTAAAAGTCCATCATAATATGCAATATATCTTCCTATTACTATTGAAACATAGAGTCCTATTATTAGGGATGGTAGAGTCAGAAAAAGGGTATTAGGAATTTTTTCCATAATTAACGACATTACAGACTGACCATATTTCATGGAATATCCTAAATCAAATCTTAAAATGGAAGAAAACCATTTTAAAAATTTTATAGGAAGCATGTCATAATAACCCTTTTTCTGCAGCATTATTTCAATCTGCTCCGGAGTCATTCCTGGTTTCATTGAATCAATGTAAGGATTTCCAGGTGCTATCTGAAGTAATGCAAATACAAAAATACAGATTCCTAATAATATTATCATAGATGTTATTATTCTTTTAGTTATGTATTTTTTCATTTTTCTTCTTCCATGTCCTTAAAGTTTAAAAATTTTATTTACCAAATTCCCATTTTTCAACATTATAGAAACCTGCAAATGTGTTAGGTGTATAATTTTTTAAATTTTTATTATACGCTTTAACTATGTCTGAAGCATACAATGGTATCCATGGTAATTCCTTATTTAAAAGTTTACCAAAGTCATTTAAGATTTTTGCTCTTTCTTCAAGAACTGTCGCTTTTCTGTTTAAATCCATCAGATTATCAGCTTCTTTAGATTTAAATCCTGCAATATTCCATCCAAAAACTCCTTTTTCATCAGTAGCCTGTGTAGAATACCAGTTTGGTGTAGGGTCCGGATCTGCTTCAAGAGTATTTCCCATCAGATACATTTCAAATTCATGATCTCCTACTACTTTCTGCATTACTGCCTTAAATTCCATTGCTTCTATTTTTACTTTAATTCCTATTTTACTTAAATTATCCTGAATTATAGTTCCTGTCTTTTCTCTTACTGTATCTCCTGTAGGAACAGTAAGTGTTAGTTCAAGATCTTTTCCGCCTTTGTCTACTATTCCGTTTCCGTTTGTATCTTCATATCCTGCTTCTTTTAGAAGAGCTCTTGCTTTTTCTACGTCAAATTTATACTCAACAAGTCCTTCCTTAGGGTATGACCATAGCGATGGAACCATAGGTGTATTTATTACTACTCCATTTCCTTCAAGCAGTCCATTTACAAGTGCTTCCCTATTTATTCCGTATGCTATTGCTGTTCTTAATTTTATATCCTGTAAAGTTTTATTTCTTAAGTTGAATCCCATATACTGTATTTTTGAGTTTGGATATTTTAATACTTCTATTCCTTTTTCATTTAAAGTTTTCGCATCATCTGCTTTTATATTTGAAAGTTCTGCTAAATCAATACTTCCATTTATAAGTTCAGCACTTGAAGTTTCTTCATTTACAACCTTAAATACAAAATTCTTTATTTTTGGAGCTCCGTTATGGTATTCTTCATTGGCAACTAATTTCGTAAATTCTCCAACTTTAAATGAATCAAATTTATAAGGCCCTGAACCTACAGGTTTAGCAATAGCTTCATTATTTTCTCCCCATTTATCAATATCAATTTTCCCCCATATATGAGCAGGTAAAATCCCTAGAGTTCCTATATTGATTAATGCAGGTGAATAAGGAGTATCAAAATTTATTTCTATTGTATTGTCATCAGGACATACTACTCCTTTCAATTCAGTAACTTTTCCTTCGTGAAATTCCTTGAATCCTGTTATAGACTGTACATAACTTGCTAAATCACCTTCATATTTAGGGTTAGCTAGAGATTCCAGAGTAAATTTAACATCCTTTGAAGTAACAGGATTTCCATCATGAAATTTAATTCCTGACTTTAACTTGAAAACTAATTTTTTCCCTTCATCTGTAATTTCATATTTTTCAGCCATTGAAGATTCCAGTTCAATTTTTGAATTTAATTTCAAAAGGGAATCGTATATCAGTGTATTTACATACCCGTCATATTGTGTATTTGAAACTAATGGATTAAACTTACCTTCAGGTGAAACTGTAATTCCATAATTTAAAGTATCTTTGCTTTTTTCAACCTTTCCTGCCGGCACTTCATTTGATTGTTTTGAACAGCTTAATAAAAATAAACATAAAACAATTTGAAGCAATATAAACAATATTTTTCTTTTCATAAATTACAGGATAGCACTTTCCCCAACAAGAGCAGTCCTTTCTCCTTTCTAATTTTTCTATTTTGACTTATTTTCTGAAAGCATGAACACAACATGTCTTATCATAACGTATATTATTATTACCGTTGCAACTATTTCCGCTACACTTACTAATTTAGCCAGCATCGCAACATTCGCTCCTGATTCCTTAAGGAATTTTGTTGCCAGTTTTAATCCCAGAGCACTTATTGCAGTAGGGAATGTAAATGCTGAATAACTTGGATAAAAAGGTAATTTTAACAATTTAGGTAACGAAATTAAAACCATTACGTATAATAAGATTGTTAAAAATAATAAGAAATAAACTATTGCAAGATTTTTTTCAGGGAAAGTTTTAGCCATATATCCTGCAAGTAACAGTGCCGCAGGTGCAGCGAATACTGCAAATGTAGGTTGTGCAGGCTCTGGAATATTTTTAACCTTTACCACTCTATAAAAAACAAATGGCAGTAAAATCATATAAGTTACAAATCCAAACCAGAAAGACGCCTGACCTATTTGAGGCATTTTATAAGCTGGTGCTGTTACTGTAGCCGTTACTATTCCAACATATACGATAAACCATGTAGTAAATACAGTTGTTATATTTTTCTTTACTGCAAATTTCAATGTAAACCATATAATGAGCAATACATGAATTGCAATTCCTACATACCATGCAATATTAGCCACCGGCTTAAATGGTGATTTAGGCGTAATGTATGCCGACAAAACAATTATTGCCATTGAAAATGTTGCAAAACCTCCTGAAATAACAGGATTTTCCATAGCCTTTTTAAATCCTTCAATATTCGAAAGGATTTTAACTGTCAGGATTATCATCATTATAAATGCTATCCATCCTGATACCACCTTGTAACCTGTCCCATAATTGTTCAGTAAATTTCCTAAAGTTGCTATACCCAATGCTAATCCTGATATAGGAAGAGGATATTTTTCCAAAAATTTCTTCATCTGATCTCTCCATTCTTAATTTGATTTTTTAAATAATATATGCAAATTTATTATTTAACTATAATTAATAAGTACAATTTTCCGTATTAACTTTTAATTTTCTTGAGACTTTCCACTACTAGATCAAATTCTTCTTCCCTCAAAGTCCTCATATCAAAAATGATACTGTTTTCTTTAATTCTTGTAATAATCGGAATTTCAGCTTCAAGTAAAATTCCTTCTATTTCTGTTGCAGTTTTTGTATTGTGCGTCAGTTTTACCGACATACTGTCCAGATACACTCCAGGATAGCTTCCACCACCGATTTCTGCCTTATCTTCCATTATTTCAGATGTAAAAGCTGTTTCCTTAACCTTTTCAGCAAATTTACCGGCCTTTTCCCTCAATTCTTCCATTGACATGGAAATCATATTCAATGTGGGAATTTCCTTCAGTGCCTTTTGTTCATCCAGATATAGCCTGAATGTAGCCTCCAGTGCCGCTATTGTCATTTTATCTACACGCAGCGCACGTGTAAGCTGATTCTTTTTCATGGCTTCTATATATTTTTTCTTTCCTACAATTATTCCTGCCTGAGGCCCTCCAAGCAGCTTATCTCCACTAAATGTAACTACATCTATTCCACTGTCCAGCACTTCCTTTACCGTAGGCTCATATGTAAGTCCATAGGAAGTAAAGTCCACAAACTGCCCGCTTCCCAGATCATTTACAGCTACAAGGCCTTTTTCATGTGCCAAATCTGAAATTTCCTTATAAGTTACTTCTTTTGTAAATCCTACTATTTTATAGTTACTTGTATGAACTTTCAGCAGTATTCCTGTATTTTCATTAATAGCATTGACATAATCCTTCAGGTGAGTTTTATTTGTTGTTCCGACTTCCTGTATAGTCCCACCGCTAAGTTTTATTATTTCTGGGATTCTGAATGCTCCTCCTATTTCTACAAGCTCTCCACGGGACACTACTATTTCCTTATCCTTTGCCAGCGTACTTAGAGTGAGCATTACAGCTGCAGCATTATTATTTACCACAAGGACATCTTCTGCTCCTGTAAGGCGTTTAATAATATCTATAAGATGAACATATCTGTTCCCTCTCTGTTTTTCTGCAAGATTAAATTCCAGATTGGAATAGTTGAATGCAACATCTATAAGATTTTCTTTTATACTTTCACTGAGGATACTTCTTCCAAGATTAGTATGAAGTATTGTTCCTGTTGCATTTATAACCCTTCTTAGTGAGTATTTATAGTTTTTCTTCACTGAAAGATTTATTTTTTCTATAATTTCTTCCATTGAAGGGACTTCACTCAGATTATTATTTAATATTTCACTTTTTATATTTTCTGTTTCTTTTTTCACAATATCCTTTACAAAAACTTCAGGATATTCCTCCAGTAACTGTTTTACCTCTTCCGTCATAAGTATTTTATTAATTGCCGGTATTTGTGACAGTAAATGTTTCATGCTCTATACCTCATTTCCCTTTACTCTGTAATCTTCAACTCTTTTTGTTACACCTGCCTTGTCCATATATTCCAATATTGGCAGGGCATATTTTCTGCTTGAACCTGTCATATCCCTAAATTCTGAAAGCAGCAGTTTCTTATTTCCCTCAAAATGTTTCAGAACCTTATTTTTTGCCTCATCAAATGTACGGACATGGATAACAATATCCTCATTCAGCCTGATTACAGTATCTCCTAACAGTGAGTCAAGAACTTCATTTGATACTTTACTACCTTTTGTAAGTTCCTTTATAGTTGGAGGTGTAAATTCACTTTCCAGAAGGGTCTTCTCAATACGTTTCTTTTCCTGCATCTGCTTATCATCATATTTTACGGAAAAATCAAAAATTGAAACAAAATTTCCTTCTACCTTTAAAATTTTATTTCCAGAAAGAAGTTCAATTATGGCTGCAAACTCCTTCTGATTCATTTTAAACTTTGAAATAAGTTCAGCCTTGGATATTCCCTTTTTAAGCTTAAATTTCTTATGGTAGTCTGAGATAACAGCTGAAATTCTTTCGTTTATATCTTCATATTTTTTTGAATGTATATATCCTTCCTTTGTCACGTATACAGCTTTTTCGTCAAGAAGTTCCGCCAAATCCTTTAATACTTCTTCAGAAGATTTTTCAAGCGACTTTGCTATTTTATCTGCTGTAACTGTATACTGCTGATTAAGTAAAATATAGTTTGATACAAGATCCTTGCTGCTTCCTTTGGACTGTATCTTGAGCTTACTTAAAATTTCTTCATTAAATCTGTTGTGCTTTTTAGGATTGCAGTCCAGAATTACTCCTCCACCTATTGTTATCATAGGCGAATAAGTCCTTATAATAAATTTATCATAATTTTTTACAGATATCTCTTCTTCAAGACGCAGCTGTGCAAAACCTTTATTTCCTGCTTCAAGGACATCTCCACCAAGTGGAACGAATCTTGCCATCACTTCAGAAGTTCCTGTATAGACTCTTACCCTGTCCCAAAGTTCAAGATTTATTCCTGAATCCTTTATCATCTGAACTTCTGTATCCAGCATATACGTCTTTGTCAGTGTTCCAGGGGTTGCAAGCGAGCATCCCCTTCCTATATCTTCAACCTTTATATTAGTAAGATTTATTGCTGTTCTCTGTCCTGCATAGGCTGTTTTTACATCTTGCTTATGAACTTGAATATTTCTTACCTTTGTCTTTATATCGTGAGGATAAACTTCCAGTTCATCTCCTACAGAAATCTTTCCTTCAGTTAAAGTTCCAGTTATTACTGTCCCAAAACCTTTCACCTGAAATGCCCTGTCTATATTAAGACGCACATTTCCAGAATTTTTTAGTTCCGCTATGTCATCTGTCTTTTTGTCGATTACATGTAAAAGTTCATCTATCCCCTTACGTGAAACAGAATCCACTTCTACAATAGGACTTCCTTCAAGCGGAGTTCCTTTTATGAAACTTTCTATATCTTCCCTTACAAGAGTTCTGTAATCCTCATCTGCAAGGTCTATTTTTGTCATTACTATTATGAAATTTTCTATACCTAATAATGATAGTATGTCTGCATGCTCCTTTGTCTGTGGCATTATTCCTTCCCTCGCATCCACCAGAAGCAGTACAAGGTTAATACCTACTGCACCCACAAGCATGTTCTTTATAAATTTTTCGTGTCCGGGAACATCCACAACCCCGCATCTTTTACCACTTGGTAAATCAAAGTAGGCAAATCCAAGGTTTATAGATATTCCCCTCTCCTTCTCCTCCGTCATTGTATCTGTTTCAATACCACTGAGAGCTTTTATCAGTGTCGTCTTCCCATGATCAATATGCCCTGCAGTACCTATTATTACATTACTCATAAAATATCTCTCTTTCATTATCTATCTTTTTCTATAACGCCGTTGTCCTCATAAAGCAGTTCTACTTCTCTTTTTATACCTATTTTTCTTGAATAATATAATGCTTTATATCTCACATCTTCCTTTTCCAGTGTTTCTATCAGACCGCTAAAATTATTCCATGGAGTTTTCAGCATGAAACCGCATCCCAGTGAGATTGAAGGATGAACCGGAACCAGTCCCGCATCAATCTTTTCAGTATCACATATATTATCTGCTTTTATTGCATCGTGAGTGTTATGAAACACCACTATTCCTTCATCTATTATTTTAGTCATATAATAACACCTACGGTCTGACTACTCTGTTTGCTGTACGCATATCTTCAACTATGAAATACATGTTTGATGAATTTCCTATTGCAAGATCAACTTTGTAGTAATCTATACATGCTCCGCAGCACATAATTTCTACGCCGTTATCTTCAAGTTCTTTCAGTTCTTTCAGTACATGGCTACGATTTTTGTCTACCAGTAAGGCTCCTCCATTGTAAAATAATATTTTTTTAGGAAGCACTTCCTGCTCTGTCAGAGTGTACAGAAATGCCTTCATCAGTTTTTTCCCAAGTTCCTCATTTCCATGCCCCATTATCTGTTTATTTATAACTACTATATAACTATCATCCTTAATTTGTAAAATCTGTTCTTTTTCTTTTGTAACTTCTTTTTCCAGAATTACCTTATATACTCCGCTTTCAGTAACTTCACTTACAAATTTACAGTTATTTTCAGCAGCAAAGTCATGAATTTTTTTTACGTTTTCTTCATCATTTACAAGTAGTTCTACAAGACTGTTTTTTTCCAGTGCACGTTTTGCCTGAATCACAGGAAGTACACATCTGTCTTCAGAGGTATCTATAAATTTTGCCTTTTTCTCTTCCTTAACTGCTGCAGGATTTGATATTGTCACTATATATTCTTCATCACTTACTTTTTTCACATCTATATCATAACTAAGCTGTTCGGCAAGTTTTGTAAGATTTTCAGTTGCCACAAAATTATCTACCGTTGTTTCAACCACATCATATTCAGCCAGTAATTTTTTTGTCTGTACTACAGGTAATGGGCATGCCATCCCTTTAGCATTAAATTCATGTTTTTTCATTTTATATCATTCCCTTCGCTACAAATTTCATTTTGATTTTTTAATATATATAATAAACATAGTTTCAACCTAATTTACAGGACTATCACATCTTTTTCCTGTCTTTTTACGACTTTTCCCACTATGGCACTTTTTATTTCCAGTTTGTTTAATTTTTCAAGCAGTTCTTTTCCATATTTTTCAGGCAGGCTTATAAGCAGTCCTCCTGACGTCTGCGGATCAAACATTATTTCCTCCATTGGAAAATCATTAATCTTAAAGTCAACCTTATCCTTAAGATAATTTCTGTTTAACTGCCCTCCTGCGGTAATTACAAACTCACTTGCACAGTGATATGCTTCAGGAAGCATAGGAATATTTTCAGAAAAAATTTCAGCTGAATATTTTCCATCCAGCATTTCCACCAGATGCCCTAAAAATCCAAAACCTGTTATATCAGTACAGCTGTTTACAGGATATTCTTCCATAATTTCAGCCGCATATTTATTTAATGTCGTCATCTGCTTGACACACGCAGCAAAAGCTTCTTCAGAACATTCTTTTATCATATGTGCAGAATTTATAATGCTTACACCTAAAGGTTTTGTCACTATAAGTACATCTCCTTCTTTACAGTTGTTGTTTACCAATATTTTATCAGGGTGTACAACTCCTGTAACGGATAATCCGTATTTTGGTGTAGAATCATGTATTGAATGCCCTCCAGCAAGAACTCCACCTGCTTCGTGAACTTTTTCAGCGCCACCTTTTAATATCTGTTTCAATATCTCCATATCCATTTTCTCAGGAAAGGCAACTATGTTTAAAGCTGTTATTACCTTACCTCCCATTGCATAAACATCACTTAATGCATTTGTTGCAGCTATCTGTCCATATAAATATGGATCATTTATCATTGTTGTGAAGAAATCCAATGTCTGAATAATTGCCTTATCTTCAGATATTTTATAAACTGCCGCGTCATCAGATGACTCATAACCTACTATAAGATTTTCGTCTTTCTTTTTAGGCAGATCATCCAGTAGACCTGATAGAGCTCCCGGCCCTATTTTTGAGTTTCAGCCTCCACAAACTATCATGTTTAATTTTTTCTCGTCCATCCATCTCTCCTTCTGACTATATTGTTTTATTATATCATTTAATAATTTTATTATATCATTTGATACTAAAAAACCAAAATAACATAAAAAAATGCAGTATTATTTTTTATTATATCTACATAATAAAAAATATCACTCATGGAACAACTAAATTTCTACTAAGTGATACTGCTTTTTATAATTTATTTTTATCGTACTGGCGGGAATGTGTGGGAATCGAACCCACCTGAGAGGCTCCTAACCCCTCACACCGGTTTTGAAGACCAGAGAGAACACCAGAACTCATCCACTCCCATTCCAATACGATAATTATACAATATAAATTATTTAAAATCAATATCAAAAAATAGTAGGTACAAATTTAATATCCATGTTTATAGATTTATTTACTGTGTTATAAATATAGCAATATTTTAAAGCCTTTTCACAAAACTTTATAATTTTTTCATCATCAAATTCTGAATAAATATACATTACAATAGAACATTCTGATATCACAGGTTCTTCTTCATAACCCTTTACTCCTAATAAAGTGAGGGGATTTTTCAGTTTAATTTTTATTTTTCCTTCTATTTCACCTAAGAAAATTCCACTTCTTTTACCTGTATTCTTAAGACTGTGAATTATCCCGCCCACTATGGAGCTTGCAAAATAATTTAGGGAACTGTACTGGCTTTTCTCTGAATCAAATTCCACTTCGCTTGTAACTTCTATAAAATCCTTTTCAGTAAAAACTTTTACAGTTTCCTTATTTGTCAATATTGCCCTGTAAGACACATCATAATTTCTTGATTCATAAAGATTACTCATATTTTTCCCTCAGATATTTTTTTGCCTTATCAAGCTGAATGAGTTTTTTTTCTATTATTTCCATTGTATTTACAGGTCTGTTTGCAAATGTGGCAAATCCGCAATCAGGATTTAACCACACTTTTTCCTTAGGAAGCCATTTTAATGCTTCCTCCGCTCTTTCAACTATTTCTTCAGAAGTTTCAATATTGTCTGTTCTGGGATTAATAACACCCAGGCCTAAAATACAGTTTTTTCTTATAATTTCACTCTCCAGCAGGGAACTCAGCTCTCCTGCACGTGGAGTTGAAAATTCAAGAGTCAGGATGTCAGGCTTCACTTCTTCAAAAAGCGGTAATAGAGGAGTATAAGGCCCGCTTAACAGCGTACTTTCATTTTTACTCCAGTTTCCACGGCACACATGAAGGGAAACAGCAATATTTTTTCCTTTAGCATACTCTACAATTTCTTTTATTAATCCTGTGGCAAATTCTAGTTCTTCTTTTGGATCCTTCTTTTCAGAAAGGGCGGCACACATGAAGGAACGTGTATGTCCTTCTGAAAATACAACTTCTGTAAGTACAGGCTCATCAAACTGTACTATATCCGTTTTTATAATTGCCAGCCTGTCTATTTCCTGTTTCAGAACTTTTATTATATCCTGCCCCAATTCTTCCTTATTTTTATAATATTTCTTTGAAAGGGCAGGAAGCCACATAGACCTTGTCATTAGATAAGGTCCAGGCAAAGTAGCTTTAACAGGACTGTCTGTCATTTTCTTCAATTCAGCCATTTCATCTGCAACAAGTTCCTTGTCATATTCCACTTTCCCTGTACAGATTGCATTTTTTATACTTACAGCCGGAACATCAAGTATTTCCAGTATCTGCTCAAATGCCTTCTTATCCTCAATATATTCAAGCATATCTCCCATGTTCATCATTGTAACGCCTTTCAGCTTATCTGAAACAAATGAAACATAGTTATCCCTGCTTAATTCTCCATTGGTAATAATATCAACATTACAGCGTTTCTGCATTTCAATGATTTTCAACGTTTCTTCTGCCACTAGGCTTTCAAGTTTATCTGATGAAATTTCTTCCGACTGTACTTTTCTTCTATACTGCATTATTTTCTTGCTTCTAGGCATACTACCTAGAAGAGAAGTTGTAAAAGGTAAATATTTTTCCATATTTTACCTCTAATCTTCCTTAAAATAATTTAAATATCTATTTGCATTCAGAAGTTGATTAAATCCTTCCGTTCTTCCCGGAACCCATTCTTTAAGCCCTTCCATATCCATCATTTCTTTATGTTTAGGATTGTTATAATCCATTTTATGAAGAACTTCAAAGAACTTATTAAATTTCTCTTTATCCATGTCAGGTCTTCCTGAAAATATGCAATGATCAAAATTTGGTGTCTTATATAATATTTTTACCTGATTTTCATCAAGTGTACCATCTTTTATCCATGCTTCATAATTAAAGTCAAGCATCCATGTAGCTGCAACTTCTCCTGAAAGCATTGCTTTTGCAGAATCAAGTTCCCCACCTATATGGTCTCCCTGGAGTCCTACTTCCAGGTCAAATCTTTTTTCTTCATAGTCTTTACAATATTCAAGACCTTTTTCATGAAGATTGTATATAGGAATTAGACGGGCCTGTGGTGAATCTATCGCACCAAAACCTATTGTTTTTCCTTTTAAATCTTCTATACTTTCTATTCCGCTATCTTTTCTTACTACAAGATAAGTCTGTCTATCCCTGTCAGTATCACGCATTGATCCATCAAGAGCTTTTCCTTTAGTTCTGATATAAGCATCTACCCATGCCAGTGGAGAATTCCATGCAATATCAATTTCCCCGTTCATTAATCCATCTATTTGACTTACGTAATCTTTATAGAAAACCGGTTCAACAGGGAATCCTTCTTCCTTAAAAAAGTCTGCAATTATTCCCCATATTATTGTTACTTTTGGTGCATATATTACTGCTCCTATTTTTACATTATTCATTTTTTATCATTCCTTCCAAAATATTTTAACCTATACAAGAGGTTGTCCTGTTATTGCTCTTCCAAGCCAGATTGTAAGAACGTCAACACTTGGAGCCATTATTTGTCCTGCATATGAATCACGAAGCAGTCTTTCCATATTTCCTGCTTTGTTATAGGCTTTTCCTCCACCTATTCTCATTCCAATACGTGCAAGTTCGATTGCCGCTTCACTTGCAAATATTCTTGCGGCAAGTATTTTCGCCAATGCATCTTCTTTACCTTCCACAGCAGCTCTTGCAGCTTCTTCTGTTGATAAGATAGCGGCATTTGTCTGAGCATAGATTTTTGCCAGATGTATTTGAACTGTTTCTATTTCACTTAATGATTTACCAGTAGGGTATTTTCTATTTGTTGAATGTTCTACAGCTTCTGCCAGTATAGCCTGACATACACCTGTATAAACAGCAGCAAGTCCCGTTACAAAGTAAGGTGCAACAACATTAAATACCTGTTCCACTCCTGTTCCTTCTTCACCTATACGGTAACTCTTGTCAAGTACTACATCGTTAAGTTCCATTTGACATGAAACATTTCCACGCATTCCAAGTCCATGCCATGTATTAGTTTTGAAATTCAATCCTTCTGATTCCAATGGGAATACCCAGTTATCAACAGCTCCTTCTTTTTGAGATGGTGCAAGAACCAGATAATAAGATGCATGAGTCGCTGAAGTTACCATACTTTTCAGACCATTGAATTTTACTGTGCTGTCACTAACTTCTGTTTTTATATCTGAAATATAAAAATGTGTTCCTGTTCCAAGTTCACTGTATGCCAGTGCTAAAAATTTGTTGTTTTCTACAACATCTTTAAATATTCTGCTTTTTAATTCTTCACTTCCATTTACTAAAATAGTCATAACTGCCACATTATGCATCATATAGCAAAGAGCTGCAGTAGCACATTCTTTTGAGAAAGCACGGCAAATCGCCGCATGATCTTCCAGTGTTCCACCTTGGCCTCCATATTCTTTAGGTATCATCACTTTAAAATATCCTGCTTTTCCCATTTCTTCAAATGATTTTACAGGAAATTCCTGTTTTTCATCGATTTCCTTACTGTAAGGTAAAATGTGGTTTTTTGCAAATTCACTTGCTTCATTGTAATAGTTTGACATAACTATTCCTCCTAAAAATTCGTAATTTTTATATATTAAAGAACTACAAAAATAGAATTCCGAAAAAATAACAGAAACAAATACTCAAAATATCATATTTTATAATTAAATTATATTTATTAGATTTATCTTCATAAGAAAAACAGCTCTTTTTAATTAAATAGCTAATTAGATAAGAATTTATATGTTTTAATTGAAAGTCTTTCGAATTTTAACTTTTATTTATTTGTATAAAAAATAGAAAGAAATAACAAACAATATAAATTTCCTATCACATTTTCAGCATAAAGAACAGCCTGCTCTTTTACCAGCTTCAATGTTCAAGAGCATAAAACTATACCATTTTGTAATTTCTTTATATGTGATATCTTGAAATTATAGTTGTTCATGTTAGTTCTTCCTCCTTTTCTCAGTTTTATATCTTTAATATGTTTACATTTATTTTACCTCATAAACTTAAATAATGCAAGATTTTGAAACAGTCTTTTTTTGATTTTTTATTATCAAAAAAATATGGCCTCCAATGTTTTCCAGTTTCACAAAGTTTTTCGGTCATATTTTTTATTTAACTGCATCCTGTAATTTCACTTTTCTATATTTCTGGTTTTTACTGCTTGGTTTATTAGGAATTGTCCTTTCGCAAATATAGCAATATTTTTAAATCAATTATTGAACATAATCAAAAGTTTCCAAAGTTAAATTTCTATTTCCATTTCCATAAAAATACACTTTAAATACTGTTCCTTTGGAAAATTTATAATAAGTCTGGTCTACAAGTCCTGTAAAATTAAATATTTTTCCTGACTGAAGGCTGACGCAGTTTGCGAATTTTTTACCATCTTTTGCTATACCTCTTGAAGTTACACGACATTTTTCTACCGTTCTTAAAGTTTTTTGTGCTGCAAAACTATAGACATTTCCTAATATTAGAAATGTAAAAATAATTTTTTTCATAATAAATCATCTCCCATTATTATAATCTTTAATCATTCATAAAAATCTATATGCGTTTTTATTTCCATTTCTTTTAATTTTTCAGTTTTTATATTTATCTGATGTTCCATGATGATGTTACTATTTCCAGTAATTTCGTAATGTTGTTTGGCTTTGCAATTACTGCCACATAATATACTTCATTTTCAGCATCTATAAATATCATTGAAGCCTGAAGATTATTATTATTCACTGTTTCAGAAAATATCAGATAAGCCTGATGGCCATTTATACTGTTTTGATAAAGTTTCAGGTTTTCTTTTTTTTGACCCTGATTTACTAGCTCCGCTATCATTTGTGTTGCCGCTTTTCCTGCATTTACTCCTTCTTCAGACGGTACTTTATCCAGAATAATCATTTCATTCTCATCATTTTTTATTCCAGCACTTGTAGAATCTGTATTATTCTGGATTTCATTCCAGTTTCCCTTTGGATAATTCATAAATCCTACTGTTTCATTTCCAAATCTACCGTTATTTGTGTCCTGTATAACATCACTTTTCTGAAAACTGTTATTTTCTGGTACCTGCTGCACAGAACTGTTTTTATTTTCAGAAATTTCATTTTCAGGATTTTCATTATTTTTCTGATTGTCACTCTTCATGGCACACGATAAAAACATCAATATTGTTAAAAATATAAACAGAACTTTTTTCATTTGTAATCTCCTCTTTTCCCTTTAAAACTCTATATTTATTACCATATTACTCCCAGCCTTTCTGCAAGTTGTACATAATTTGCAGGAGGCATCCAGTATTTAATAATTTTTTTGTTTTTATTGAATACATCCAGTGCTTTTTCTTTTTCGCCTTTTTTCAGATAAACATCTATTATAATTCTGAACAGTTCATTCATCGGATGATTTCTGCTATTTTCATAAACAAATTCCGGATATTTTTTTGTATCGACATTTTTATATGCTTCAATTCCTTTTTGTGCATAATTCAATATCTCTGAATATTTATCAGGATAATTATGATAAATAAAATCTGTCATAATGAGATATCCTTCTGGATAATCAGGGAAATTTTCTATTAATTTTTGCGATATTCTTTTAAAGTTAATGTTATCAGGATTTTTTACCGGCGAGTAAAGCATTAGAAGCAGTTTATAATCATCAATTTTTGCTGTTTTATTTCTTATTTTTTCCTCTTTTTCACTGATTAAAAGTTTTCTATCATCATCATTTCCCGGCGTTCTTACAATTTCTCCTATGGTTTTATCCATTCCTTTTATTTTATAGCTGTCAAGTGAAAGAATATTTATAAATTCTATATTCTCATCATAAGGAATTTTCCATTTTTTAAGCGGATAGAAGTACTCAAATTTTACAATCATTTCTTTTTCGATATATTTTGTGTCATTTTTCTTTAATTCATTTTTCAAAAAAGAAGAGATTTCCTGTTCTATTATTTCTAGCTGTGTAGATCTGCTTTTTCCTCTTACCAACGAATTAAAGTCTTTGTTTTTATAAAATTTAGACATTGTATAGTTTAAATCGGGATATTTTAATGAAACATTTACATAAGCCAGTTTTATATCCCTTCCGTTTCCATTTTTCTGCTTCGTTAGTTCAATTTTATTTATTTTATAAGTAAGATATTTATAACTTTCTTGTGAAGTACGCCAGATATTAAACCACATTAAATGATATTCACTAACTTTTTTTGTATCTTCATTTTTTGCTGCATTGATATAATCGCTAAAAGCCGATGCTACTGCCTTTTTATCATCATTTTCAGAACCTTCACTAATTCCACAGCTTGTTATAAACATAATTGCCAGTAAAATAAATGATATAAATCTTTTCATGATTCCTCCTGATTTTTCTAATAATAAATTTTCCTGATTGCACTAAAAATGCTATATTTTTTAGCTTTTTAATCAAAAAGTAAACTATTTTTTTATACTTTCTGGAGTAGATGCCACATCTTTGGAAAATGTCATTGAAATTCCTGTATCCTGATTATACTGCACTTTTCCATTTTTTACAATAATTTCATCTGATTCCTTGCCATTTCCTACAAGAATATATCTCCCGTTGCCCTTACTTTGCATATCATAGGTTCCTGCCTTTGTTATACAGTTCCCGTTAACTACATTGTTAAGGCTTATATAAGCAATATTTCCTTTTATTTCAAAATATGAATTTTCAAAACATTCCTGACCTGCCACCTTTACAGTCTGCCCTTTTGTAGTCAGCGTTTCCACATTATATTTTCCTGAAATACTGCTTTGGGAAGCTTTCCCCTTTGCTTCACATCCCATACTCATTAAAATCATTCCTGCCATCATAGCTATATTTATTTTTTTATTTTTCATTTTTTCACCTCTGTCTGTATTTAACTATTCAAAATTCCATCAGCTATTTCTTATCCTATTAAAATAAATGTATATGTGCTTTGCTTCCATATAACAAAACGAATGTGATAATCGGCATAAAAGGTATAAAAAGAAGCATACTCTGCATTATCTTCATTTTAAAAAGCCTAAATTTTACTTTTGGAATCTGCTTTTTCTGAATTATGTCTATCATGTTGTCCACAATTTCTGAAATTCTGTTATTTTCTATCATTATATCTGTTTGCAAAGATCCTTTTAAGTTTTTCTCAGGCACAAAACAGATTTCCTTTTTTCCGTCAAGAAGATAAATGTGAGATTTAAGTCTGATTATTCGAGTGCCAAATAGAGGAAATAACTCAGTACCCCAGTTATAGCCTTTAATATCCAGTAATTTTCCATTTAAATAAAAATCTTCATTTATTATTTCAAGTGTATCTTTTGTTTTTTCTTTTGGATAATAATATTTGTTCCCGTATGTTATACTTATTACAGCACAGCTAAGTAAAAGCAGTATTCCAATTTTTATTCCGGAAAACATTAATATTTCTGTTATGGTAAAGCAGATAATATTTAGAACAACTGCTTTTTTCAGATTTTCAGGCACTTCATAAAATACCGTTCCTGTTTCTGTTCTTTCACGGTAAACTGTATCAGCTGCTAAAATTCCAAGTTTTATTTTCTCTTTAACCTCATCCTCATACTTTTGAATAATCTTATGTAAATTTTTTTTGATTTTTCTATTTTTCATATCAAAAATAATTACTATACTTAAAACTGCAAAATATATTAATGCAAAAACTAAACTATATAGCATTTTAAACTCCCTGAATTAATAAGATATTCCTTGCAATGTTATATGAATTCTGTCAGCATCCACTTTTAAAATTGTTTTCAGTATCTGTTTTTACAAAGATAATATTGTTATACACCATATATGCTACCATTATTTTACTAAAATAAATACATATATGCTTTGCTTTTATACAAAGAAACAAGTATCACAATTGATATAAAAAGTAAAAAAAGAAGTATGCTCTGCATTTTTTTCATTTTAAAAAGTTTGAATTTTACTTTTGGAATCTGTCTTTTCTGGATTACATCAATAATATCATCTATAATTTTAGAAATTCTGTCATCTTCTATTATTATATCTACTTGAGATCTTTTTAACTGTCTTTCAGGTACAAAACAGATTTCCTTTTTGCCATCAAGAAGATAAATATGGGATTTAGAGTATATTATTTGAGTTCCAAATATGGGAAATAATTCAGTACCCCAGTTATAGCCCTTTATATCCAGTAATTTTCCATTTAAATAAAAATCTTCATTTATTATTTTAAGTGTATTTTTTGTTTTTTCTTTTAAATAATAATATTTATATCCGTGTATCATACTTATTACAGCACAGACTATTAAAAGCAATATTCCAATTTTTATTCCCAGAAATATTAATATTAGCATTATGGCAAAGCAAATAAGATTTAGAACAACTGCTTTTTTCAAATCCTCCGGCACTTCATAAAATACTCTTCCTGTTTCTGTTCTTTCACGGTAAACTGTATCAGCTGATAAAATTCCAAGTTTTATTTTCTCTTTAACCTCATCTTCCTGTTTTTGATTAATTTTGCGAAGATTTTTTCTGTTTTTTATTTGTTTCACACCAAAAACGATTAATATAACAGCAACTGAAAGATATACTAATGCAATAATTGAATTCATTTCAGTCCCCTCCGTATTAATAAGATATTCCTTGGGCTGTTATACGGACTCTATCAGCATCCACTTTTAAAATAGCTTCAAGTATTTGTTTTCCTGCATCCCTTAATTGAGCGGTAGTCTGTGAATTAGGATTGCTCTGATTTAAGGACTGCCCCACAGCTAAAGTCATTCCGACCATAACCATCTGATCGTACATACTTTTTTTCTCCCTGTTGCTCATTCCGTCAAAAAATCCGCTGTTTTCAAGATGAGCCTTGAACTGATTTGCCATAGGTTTCACATAGTCATCATTAAGACTTATATTGTTATATGCCATGTATGCTCCTGCTATTACAGCCGCTACTGCTGAAGACAGATCATTTGTCGGTATTCCTACAGAACGTGCTACCTGTGGGAAAGAATCATACAGCTGTTTTAATGATGCCCTTATTTCCTTTTGCTGGCTTTTTGGATAAGTTGCAACCAATGTTTCCAGTCCATCGGTACTTCCGTCCTGTGTGAAAGTAAGTGATGATTTTCCGTAAGATTTACCTTGTGAAGATGAAGTTGTATTTAAAAGTTCCTGCATTATTTCATTTTTAAACATATCGCTGTAGTCAGCATGAGCTTGTCCTGAAATTCCAAGTCCCAGTGCTAAAATACTTAAAAGAAATATTTTTTTCATAAATTTTGCTTTCATAACTGTTCCTCCTGTAATTTTTTTATTTTACTGTTAATTTAAATTAGATAATTTTTTCTTGTTTTCCTCATATTTTTTACTATTAGTAGATTTTAACATTTCATTATCCTTTTTGGCATTTTCTAAAGCTATGTTATACAAAAGGGGATTATAGTTTTCTTTTAGAAATTTTTGGTTAATTATAAAAGTTTCTACTGCTTTTTCATTATTTCCTGATAATCTGTAAGCCTGTATCAAATTTTTTTCAATTATCTCTGAAAGTACATTATTTAATACTTTAATATCCTTATATTCAGTATAACTCTGTTTACCATGTTTTAAAATACCTATTGCTTTTTCATAATATTCAGCACTTTCCTTATATTTTTTTTCATAAAAGAGAATATCTGCCATCACTCTGTAACCATAAGAATAATCAGGAGCATTTTTTAAAAATATTTCTGTAATTTCCTTTGTTCTTTTAAATTCACGGTTTTGATAAAATGCCACGGTTACATAATTACGGTATTTCTCAAGATTTTTGCTATCCTTTAAAAATTCCTCTTCCGCTTTTTTTATAACTTCTTCTGATGAAACTTCCTTCTGTTTTTCTATTTCAGAGCTGTCTTTTTCTGAATTCTTTTTATTTTCTTCAGTTTTATTTTTATCGCTCTGGCTTGTATTAATATTATTACCTTTTTTTGTTTTATTTTGTTCCTGTTTCTTATTGCAGCTAAAAACAACAAAAACTATCATAGCTATTATTAAAATTTTTTTCAATTTTATCACTTCCCCAATGGATACAGAATTTTTTATGTTTTTTATTTTCTTAACAGTTCTTCTTAAACTTTTGCTTTTTAGATATTGGCTTCACTTAATTTCCATAATTCTTACCTATCAAAGAAATCAGATATATCATAAAAGAAACATAAATCGCCACTATCGTTAAAAGATGCAATGGATAAAAAAAGTAAAACATATATTTTGTAAATCTGTTATGAATACCCTGCTTTCCGTTGTAAAGCCATATTATCGGCAGTGAAAATATCGCAAATATCTGTGTTTTTATAAACATCTCATTTCCAAAAAAGTTAAACGGAAATTCAAGTCCAGGCATAATAAATACGTTTAGAAATACCATTAATACAGCCTGAAATATTATGTTTTTGTAATCTTTCCCCCTGAAAAAATAGAATATCAGAATAATTGCAATTCCATATCCTAAATAATCACTTCTTGCAAAATGTGCAATTGCGACAGTTAAAATGCTTATGGCAGCTTTTGCAAAAAATTTTATTATTTCATTCATATTTTCTGATTTTTCCGTTTTTTCCAGTAAATTCATTCCACATAAGGCAATTCCAAAAGTCCATAATACATTGTTATATGGATAAAATACCATTATTTCTCCTCTTAATGCCAGACTTGCAAAAAGATTGAACGGAATTTCCGAAATAGCTGCAAAAATAAAGATACGTATTAAATATTTTTTTCTGTTTTTAGTCCTGTAAAATCCTTCCGTAAGCATAAAGGCAAAAATAGGAAAGGCAAGTCTTCCAAGCACATTTAACCATATCTGATTAGGAAAAAATATATTCCACAGATGATCTGCCACCATAAATGCCATTGCTAGAATATGTAGTGTAAAAGAATTTATCCCTTTAGAAAATATAACTTTTTTATCCATTTTCACTCCTATTCTATTATTTTAATAAGAAAGCCCTGATGCCGTTATTCTCACTTTGCTTGCACTTACTCCAAGAAGTCCCTCAAGCACCTTTTTACCAGCCTGTCTTAATTGAGCTGTAGTCTTTGCATTTGGATTTTGCTGATTTTCGGACTGACTTACAGCCAAAGTCATCCCTATTATTACCATTTGGTCATAAATATATTTTTTTTGGCTGTCACTCATTTTATCAAATTCAGAAACACTTTGCATAGCTTCTTTAAACTGATTTGCAATAGGTTTCATATAACTGTCATTCAAACTGACATTGTTATAAGCCATATATGCTCCTGCTACAACAGCAGCCATTCCTGTTGATAAATCATTTGTAGGTATTCCTACAGAACGTGCTACCTGCGGGAATGAATCCTGTAATTTTTTCAATATAGGTTTCACTTGGGCTCTTTTATTTGAAGGATATTGAAGAACTAAATCATCTAATCCTTTTGTATTTCCATCAGGTTTAAATGTTATTTTAGCTTTTTTTGTAGAAGTAGCTGTCTTAGCACTTGTCGATGAAGATGTATTTTTTTTATTCGATGATGTTTTTTTTGACATTAAATTATTATATTCGTCTTCTCCATACATTTCCTCATATCTTTCTCTATTTCTTTTTTCCTGTTCTCTTGCATTTTTGAGCCCTTGATTAGCCATCCATTGTGCATTATAATCAATAAAAAAACCGTAAGCCTGATTTGAAATTCCAAAACCTAATGCTGCTATTATTGTTAAAAATATTTTTTTTATTTGCTTAACTTTCATAATTTCTTCTCCTAAATTGAATTATATATTTTCATTTTTTTTGTTTTTTATTATCACTATATACTATAATAAAACTTCTTATTTTTGCAATTATTTATTTTAAAAAGAAAGCCCTGATGCCGTTATTCTTACTTCACTTGCACTTACTCCAAGAAGTCCCTCAAGCACCTGTTTACCTGCATTTCTTAACTGAGCGGTAACTTTTGCATTTGGGTTTTGCTGATTTTGGTACTGATTTATGGTTAAAGTCATTCCTATTATTACCAATTGATCGTAAATGTATTTTTTATCACTGTTACTCATTTTATCAAAGTCATCTACACCTTGAAGCACTGTTTTTAACTGATTTTGCATAGGTTTCATATAATCATCATTCAGACTTACATTGTTATATGCCATATATGCTCCCGCTATTACAGCTGCCATTCCTGTCGACAAATCATTTGTAGGCATTCCTACTGAACGTGCTACCTGTGGGAATGAATCCTGCATCTGTTTCAGGTATGTTCTTGCTTCTCCTCTTTGTTTTGAAGGGTATCTGTTAACAAGATAATCAAGCCCTCTTGTGCTTCCGTCCGATTTAAAAGTTATTTTGGCTTTTTTTGCCGGTTTTGGTTTAGACGATGTTTGGGATGATGATGATTTACTTTTACTGCTTCCTGTACTCTTAGAGCTTGAACTTTTTCCACTTGAACTGTTGTTATTTGTATTATTACCAAAAACTCTATTATGATTCTCAAAAGTTCTTCTCATTATATCCTGCTGAATCCAGTCACTGTTATAATCATACCAGTATCCCATAAATGCGTGTGCAGGCTGCGATACAAATACTCCCACTCCAATAACTGCTGTAACAAATAGTTTTTTCAAATTTATTTTCATAATTATTCCTCCTGAATTATATATTTTCATATTTTTTTTATTTTTTTGTTTTGTTTGTTTTTTATTATCACTATATACTATAATAAAACTTCTTATTTTTGCAATTATTTATTTTAAAAAGAAAGCCCTGATGCCGTTATTCTTACTTCACTTGCACTTACTCCAAGAAGTCCCTCAAGCACCTGTTTACCTGCATTTCTTAACTGAGCGGTAACTTTTGCATTTGGGTTTTGCTGATTTTGGTACTGATTTATGGTTAAAGTCATTCCTATTATTACCAATTGATCGTAAATGTATTTTTTATCACTGTTACTCATTTTATCAAAGTCATCTACACCTTGAAGTACTGTTTTTAACTGATTTTGCATAGGTTTCATATAATCATCATTTAGACTTACATTGTTATATGCCATATATGCTCCTGCTATTGCAGCTGCCAGTCCTGAAGACAGGTCATTTGTAGGTATTCCTACTGAACGTGCTACCTGCGGGAAAGAATCCTGCATCTGTTTCAGGTATGTTCTCGCTTCCCCTCTCTGTTTTGACGGATAGTTATTAACAAAATAATCAAGTCCTCTTGTATTTCCGTCCGATTTAAAAGTAATATTTGCTTTTGTTGTTTTTGGGGCTGTAGTTGAAGTTGCTGAACTTCCCGTTGTTTTTGTAGTTGTTTTTTTAGAATTTGATTTTTTCTTTGAAGAAGAATCTCCTTTTTTAATGTGGCTTATTACTTCACTACCAAGTAAATAATTTCTTGTACTATTTATCACATTGTTTGTATAGTTAAAACTGTCTGACATATCATAATAAAATGCCTGTACAGGCTGTGATATAAATAAACCTGCCCCAATAACTGCTATAACAAATAGTTTTTTCAAATTTATTTTCATAATTTTTCCTC
>ERZ773068.245-NODE-245-length-29573-cov-22.459821_pt1 | contig 29573 bp, 24 predicted proteins | sample MGYA00580620_ERZ773068 | MGnify/ENA primary metagenome ERZ773068 (study PRJEB29015, sample SAMEA2737983) | human oral metagenome | biome: human oral; feature: human-associated habitat; material: dental | place: China | collected 2101 ... | reverse complement strand
ATCCGTGTCAATGAGAATGTCCTCAACGATCTTCGTAACCGCCTTGGCGACCTCGAAAATCAGAACAACGACCTCCGTCGTCAGCTAGAGGCTGCTCTCAACCGTGAAGTTACTCCTGAGAACGTAGTTTCGGCTATTCCTCTCCTCGTAACCTTCCCAATCAACCGCTGGACGCTCAGCAACAAGGATCGTGTCAACCTCGGCTTCCTTGCTGATGCACTCAAGGCTAACCCCAAGCTCGTCTACTCGGTCACTGGGTTTGCTGATAAGGGTACGGGTAGCAAGAAGCGTAACATCTTCCTCGCTCGCAAGCGTGCTGAAGCTGTCTACGATTGCCTCGTCAAGGAATTCGGTGTATCCGAGTCTCAGCTCAAGAAGGATTCTCAGGGTGGCGTAGCTAACATGTACTACAACGACCCACGTTGCAGCCGTTCCGTTCTGAGCAAGGTGGCTGAATAAGACTATCTCGCTATTCCTAGCCTCCCATTTGCTGCGTCTATCGTAGCCAGTGAGGCACGCAGAAGAATGATCTCCCTCTAGAAGCCTATCTAGCGTTTCTTGGGGGAGGTCATTCCTCTTTAATATGATATCTCATCTTGCTCTTCGGGTAGAAAATACTTCCCGATATGTCAGGATGAGGTGTAGATAAGGGCTAACTCTTGCATCTTATCCCTGTGGATGATCTCTGCGATATCCAGAAGGCTGGTAGTATGCCACTTCCAGAGGATAGAGCTCTTGTGAATAGCTACTCTTTCGCTAGTGCGAACTCACCCATCCAGCTACTTTAGATTCGCTTCTTATGACTCCCCTTGTTTCGATTATTATCCCTGTCTACAAGGCCGAGCAGACATTGCCGGCTTGCCTTGCTCAGCTGAAAGCTCAGACCTATCGTCATCTGCAGATCATCTTCGTTGATGACTGTAGCCCTGATGGTGGGCTTGTCTATTTAAAGGGACAGAAGCCGCAACTGGAAGAGTTGGGGATAGAGGTAGATATTCTCCACCATGAAGTCAATCAAGGGGTGGCTTCGGCAAGAAACACAGGACTCTCCGCCGTGCGTGGTGAGTACATCTATTCCGTGGATGCAGATGATGAGCTTGATCCTCGGGCTATCCAGCTTTTTGTGGAGCGAGCTCAGCAGACAGGTGCTGATATTATCGGATGTGAATATCACCTTTCTCAATGCTCTAGCCTACGTCATATTAGTCAACCTGAAGTGAAGACTGGAATAGAGGCGTTGCATCAGATCTTTGCTGGAAAGATGAAGTGGAACCTCTGGCTCTTCATGATTCGCCGATCGCTGATGGATGCACTCGGCGCTTCACCTTTCTTGCCCGGGGTGAATATGGGCGAAGATCTCATGGTCATGGGGAAGCTCCTCTATCGAGCATCTTCGGTCTCGATTATCCATGAGCCTCTCTATACCTATATCCGTTCTGATCAGCAGATCACGAATGTCTATCGCCCTGAGCATTGGCAACAGGTGGAGACGAATGTTCGGGAGCTAGAGTCTTACCTCACGACACATGAAGCCACACAAGAGTTAGAGCTCCTTCACTATCTGAAGCTCAACCTGAAGCTCCCTCTTCTTATCTCAACGCGACGTGAAGATTTTCGACGCTGGGGTGCGATGTACTCTGAGAGTAATGAGTATATCATGAAGAATAAAGAACTTCCTTTCCGCACCAAACTCCTACAGTATATGGCGGCCAAGAAGCAGTTCTGGTTCGTCGTACTCTACAATAAGGTCATCATGCGATGGCTATATAAAATCTTATACCGGTAGCCCTTAACTTCTATTGTCTATGAGGAAACTCCTCCTAATGATTCTTATAGGGGTACTGATCACATGCTCGTACTACTCCTTTGAATTAGCGGCTTTACCTAGTGGCCCCAATACAAAGATGATTGTGGCTGTCATGGGTCTAGTATGGTTTGCCTACGACAATCTCTTACGGCGTAGTCGTCGTGGTGTACAGTTACCTCAGGTGATGGTGGTCGGCTTGCTCTTTGCGGGGCTCTATTCCATCATCAATATTTTTGCAATCGAGTTTAATGCCACGGATGACTATAGCTATGCTAACTATGTCACGACATTCCTTGTTTGGATTTTCAGCGTCTATCCAGCCATTGCCTTAATTAGACTTACACATGGAGAGGTAACCCTTCCTCTTATTACCTATTACCTAGTCGCTGTGACTCTTTTCCAGTGTATCACGGGGCTTATCATGGATAATAGTCCTGCTTTTGATGAGTTCAATAGTAAGATTGTTCTTTGGGAGCGGGATTTCTTTGATAGGATTGGTCGTATTCGTTGTTTTAGTACAGCGCTGGACTTTGGGGGAGTGCGATTTTCTCTTGTCCTCATTCTTATAATGGGAATGCTGGGGCGGGATGAGTCTGTCCGAAAAAGTAAGGGTGCTATGTTCTATCTACTGCTCTCTTTCTTTGTCATAGCAGGTATTGGAAATATGGTGGCTCGAACAACTACAGTTGGAGTCGTCGTGGGATTGGTGATCTTGGTGATCTGTATGTTGGGATCGGGACCACGTTTGGGAGGTTCAAAATATATTATTGGACTATTCTTTGTCACTCTAGCCCTTGTTTCGGTTGTTGGAGTTTATCTATACAATACTGACGAATACTACTACAATCTTATACGCTTTGCTTTCGAGGGCTTCTTCAATCTCGTGGAGAATGGAGAATTCACTACGGACTCAACAGAAGTATTGGAGTCTATGTGGAAATGGCCTTCGGATACTAAGTCTTGGATTATTGGGACTGGCATATATGGTACTTGGGCTTATGGGACAGACATTGGTTATTGCCGTTTGATTCTCTACTCTGGTCTTACGGGCTTTGTGGTCTTTGCACTGAGCTTTGTCTACTATGCTTACTACTTCGCACGGAAGTATCCTCGTCATGTTTGGCTCTTTGTTGGCTATCTAGCGATGACATTTATTGTCTGGATGAAGGTCTCTACGGACATCCTGATGATCTATGCTTTCTTCTTCTGGTTTACCGCTGAAGAGAGTGACCGCATCAATGGTATCATCCCTGAAGAATCGACTGTCTCATGAGAATCGTCTACTGTATCCCCGCTACCTCCAACTCTGGGGGAATGGAGCGTGTCCTGGCACGTAAGGTGAACTACCTAGCCGACCTTGGTCATGAGCTCATCATCATCACGACGGACCAGCGTGGTGCAAAGCCCTTCTTCTCGCTTGACGAGTCTGTCCAGCAGTATGACCTTGGGATCAACTATGATGAGAACAATGGTCAGGGTATCCTCGCCAAAGCCTTAGCCTACCCCCGTAAGAAACGCTTGCATAAGCAGCGTCTACAGGCATTGCTCCTGAAGCTTCGTGCCGATATCGTGATCTCTATGTTTGGGGATGATTCCTTGTTCCTCCCCAAAATCAAGGATGGTAGCAAGAAGATCCTAGAGTACCACTTCTCCAAGCTAAAGCGCCTGCAGTATGGCCGTACAGGACTCTGGCGACTCGTAGATATCCTGCGCACCAAGATGGATGAATGGACAGTGAAGCCCTTCGATCGCTTCGTCGTGCTGACGGCTGAAGATAAGGGCTACTGGGGGGCACTACCCAATATTCGAGTCATCCCTAATCCCCTTCCCTTTACTTCTGAGGAGACTTCTTCCTGCAAGGCAACTAAGGTCGTCGCTGTGGGGCGCTATGACTTCCAGAAGAACTTCTCTAAGCTCCTTCAGTTGTGGGCTCGTATTGCGCCACAGTTCCCCGAGTGGACGCTGGAGATCTATGGCAATGGAGCTCTGCGAGGCGAACTAGAGCAGGAGGTGAAGGAGCTGGGTATATCCAGATCAGTGACCCTTGCTCAGCCGACCCATCAGATGAAGGAGGTCTATCTCAGTGCCTCGATCTATGCGATGACCTCTCGCTACGAAGGCCTTCCGATGGTCTTGATCGAAGCGCAGCAGATGGGGCTCCCTATCGTCTCCTTCGCCTGTCCTTGTGGGCCACGTGACGTGATCCATGATGGAGAAGACGGCTTCCTCACCCCTATGGGCGAGGATGATATCTTCCTCAAGGCCTTGACGACTCTGATGGCTTCAGAAGAGAAGCGTATCTGCATGGGTCAGCGTGCCCGAGAAGCTTCCGCCCGCTATGAAGTCGATGCTGTGATGAATAAGTGGCTCACGCTCTTCTCCGAGCTTGTCCCTACTAAGCCTACCACCGGACTATGAAGCAGATCGTCATCTCCGCAGTCAATCTCCGTAAGGGGGGGACACTCACGATCCTTCGCCAGTGCCTAGCCTTCCTCTCCGAGTGGGCGCCTAATAAGGGCTATGAGGTGATCGCCCTAGTGCACCAGCGTGAGCTCGCTGATTACCCGAATATTCGCTATGTCGAGATCCCCTGGGCTATTGAAGGCTGGGGGAAGCGCCTCTGGTGTGAGTACGTCACGATGGGGCGTATCGCTCGAGAGCTGGGGCCGATTGACCTTTGGCTCTCCCTTCATGATACGACGCCACGGGTGAAGGCCCGACGTCAGGCGGTCTATTGCCAGACTTCGTTCCCCTTCCTTCGGTGGCGATGGAGCGACTTCCGCTTCGACAAGAAGATCCCGCTGTTTGCCATGTTCACTCGCTTTGCGTATCGGATTGGTATTCACAAAAATCGCTATCTTGTCGTCCAGCAGCAGTGGCTTAGAGAAGGCTTCAGCCAGATGTTTGGGCTTCCCGAAGATCGGTTCATCGTAGCGCCTCCGCAGCGAGAGACCCTTCCACCACAAGCGCCCGGAGAGGGAAGTCCAGGGCGTCCCTTTACCTTCCTCTATGCAGCTACAGCGGATGTCCATAAGAACTTTGAGCTCCTCTGCGAAGCTGCTCAGCGTCTAGAGGGGAAGGTCGGTAAGGATGCCTTCCGTGTAATCCTGACGATCGATGGCTCCGAGAATAAGTATGCCTCTTGGCTTCGTAAGACTTGGGGGCATGTCTCGAGCCTAGACTTCTCGGGTTTCATGACTAAGGAGCGCCTTCAGGCCACCTATGCGAGCACGGACTGCCTCGTCTTCCCTTCTCGCATCGAGACTTGGGGCTTGCCGATCTCGGAGTTCCTACCCTATGACCGGCCGATGCTCCTCTCTGATCTCCCCTTTGCTCACGAGACAGCAGCGGGTGCTCGTGAAGTAGGGTTCTTTGATTCCACCTCTGCCGACTCGCTTGCCCAGGCGATGGAGCGTGTCCTCTCGGGGGATCATAAGGGGCTGGCACCTGTCCATCCTCGTCCCCTACAGCAGCCCAAGGCAAGCTCTTGGGTCGAGCTCTTCGAGCTCCTTCTCTCCGAGGATTGAAGCAGCTTCTCTAGCTGACGAGATCCCTCGTCTTAGTCCCCTATGCATGGGGTGGATCGCAGACCCATTCATGGGTCGCTCCAGGACCCCATGAATGGGGCACCCGTGGTACCCATGTATGGGTTCTTTTTCTGATGATGACAAAGGCTTCACGCCCTCATCCTTCCCGAAGCTCTTGAGCTAAGGTGGGGAAGTATGGAGTGGATCACTTGAGTGAGTATCTTACACGTTCTTCGAGGTGTAGTGATTAGCAAGGCTTTCTTCCGGCCCCACACCTGCATGCTCGTATATATGGCACAACATGATGAAGGTATTACAACTTGGTAAGTTCTATCCCATCAAGGGCGGGGTAGAGAAGGTCATGGAGATTTTCACCGAGGGCTTAGCCGAACGAGGCTTCCCCTCCGATATGCTCTGTGTCTCTCGGAATGGCAATACAGATAATGTCATCCTCTCCGAGCATGCTCGTGTCCTGCGTACCCAGAAGTTGGCTGAGATCGCCGCTACGATGATCTCTCCTCAGCTCATCTGGCGCCTGCGCTGTATCCGCCGTAAGTATGACATCATCCATGTGCACCATCCCGACCCGATGGCAGCCTTGGCTCTGTTCTTCTCAGGCTATAAGGGGAAGGTGGTCCTACATTGGCATAGCGATATCCTCAAGCAGAAGTTCCTCCTCCGTTTCTTCAAACCTCTTCAGAGCTGGTTGATACGGCGTGCGGATCTGATCCTTGGGACTACGCCTGTCTATGTCGAGGAGTCACCCTTCCTCAAGGATGTGCAGCACAAGACTTCCTTCCTACCCATTGGTGTGGATCCTTATCCCTGGCTTTCTGATGAGATCAAGGATATCCGAGCTCAGTACCCTGGGAAGAAGATCATCTTCAGTATGGGGCGCCTCGTCTCTTACAAGGGCTATGAGTACCTCATCTCAGCGATGACTCATCTGCCCGAAGAATATGTCCTCTTGATCGGTAGTGATGGCCCGCTCAAGGAGCAACTGCAGCAGCAGATCGAAGAGCTTGGACTGAAGGAGCGAGTGACCCTGCTCGGAGGGCTCAAGGAGGAGAAGAAGCAGGCTTACTTCGGAGCTTGTGATGTCTTCTGTCTCAGCTCAGTCATGAAGACAGAAGCCTATGCGATCGTACAGGTCGAAGCGATGTCGCTTGGACGTCCTGTCGTCGCTACTAAGATCCCAGAGTCTGGGGTCTCTTGGGTCAATGCCCATGAGGTGTCAGGACTCAATGTGCCGGTGCGTGACCCCGAAGCCTTGGCCGAGGCTATTCATAAGATCTGTGGAGATCCTGAGCTATGGAAGCACTATAGCCAGGGGGCACGACAGCGCTATGACGACACCTTCACTAAGGACGAGATGATCAACAACTTGATCGAGACTTATACCCAATTACTCAATAACAATTAAAGTTCTATGAATGCATTCGAACGCGTAATTAAGAGAGCATGTGACTTCATCTTTGCTCTTATCGCCCTCCTTATCTTCTGGCCTGTGATGGTGATCATCGCTATCCTGATCAAGAGGGAAGATCCATCGGGAGATGTCATCTTCCGTCAAGTCCGCATAGGCTACAAGGGGAAGCCCTTCACCCTCTATAAGTTCCGCTCCATGCGAATGGATGCAGAGAAGGACAATCGTCCTCAGCTCTATAGTGATGGTGATAGTCGTCTGACGCGTGTCGGAGCATTCATCCGTGCTCACCATCTGGATGAGTTCCCACAGCTGTGGAATGTGCTTAAGGGAGAGATGTCGTTCGTGGGTCCTCGCCCTGAGCGCCAGTTCTTCATCGATCAGATCATGGAGCGCAACCCCGACTACGTGCGCCTCTATGCTGTACGCCCAGGACTCTTCTCCTACGCCACCCTGTACAATGGCTATACAGACACGATCGAGAAGATGCTTGAGCGCCTCCGTATGGACCTGGAGTATCTTGACAACTACTCGCTCTTTACCGACGTCAAGATTATTACCCTTACGGCTATTTCCATTATATTTGGTAAGAAATTCTAAGCTAAATACTTTTCACGATAATGACCAAGAGATTACTTCGGATATGGGGGGTAGCTATGACGACCCTCGCACTCCTAACCCTCGCATCGTGTGACTCGGCTAAGCGTACGAACTACCTCCAGGATATCGAGGTAGCTAAGGCTTACGGCGTCAAGCATGATGTAGGGATCGTCGTCCAGAAGGGCGATAAGCTTCGTATCATAGTGTCTAGCCTTGCTTCTCCTGAGCTGGCTCTGCCCTTCAACTCTAGGCTTGCAGCTCCTCAGAGCACCGCCACGAGTGTACGTGCCGAAGCGCTCCTGAAGAACGGACCCACGGTGGCTCCTGTCGATACCCTCAACTCTTACCTCGTTGATGCTGATGGCCAGATCCAGTTCCCTATCCTCGGTAATATCTCCGTCACGGGACTGAGCCTAGAGCAGGTAAGCGAGCACATTAGAAATCTCCTCGTCGGAGGCAACTACCTCAAGGACGCCCATGTCGTGACGAGCTTCGATAACCTGCGAGTTTACCTCCTTGGTGCCTTCGAAGTCAATCGTACGCTCTCTGGAAGTCAGGCTCAGCTTGTGGACCGAGGCTCCTTCCACCTAGATAATGCTCAGACGAATATCTTAGAATTACTGTCTCGAGCTGGAGGCTTATCTGATCAGGCTGACTACTCTAAGCTGAGTGTCATCCGACGTGTCGGTCGTGAGTACGTCTACTACCGCCTAGATATGCGCTCAAAGAATATCTTTGATTCGCCTGCCTTCTACTTACAGCAGAATGATATTATCTATGCTGAGTACAAGTATCGTACTCGAGATACTGATCAGAAGGTCAGCATGGCTCTTGGCTATGTTTCGACAGCCGCTTCTGCTATCCTCTCTGCCCTAGCTATTATTTCGGTCCTCAAGCGATAGACGTCTCATTATGCCTGAACAGCAAATAACTAATCGACCGAGTGACAAGGGAGCAGACCTGAATCTCGTCGATATCTTCATGTACCTCTATCGGTACAAGTTCCTCTACATCCTCTGTGTGGGGATCGTCGTTGCCCTAGCCCTCTACCGCAATGCACGCCAGCCCTTCACTTACGAAGGTCAAGTCAAGATCTTTATTCGTGATGCTTCGCAGCGTACGATGGTAGATGACAATATGCTCCGCTATATGCGTAGCTCGCGCCTCAATGTCTCCAACGAGCGTATTCAGCTTTCTTCTCGTCGGGTCATGCAGCGTACGGTCAGACTCTCGGGAGCCAATGTCTTCTACAATGTCAAGAGTGGACTTCGCACACTGGAGCTCTATGATGAAGCGCCCTTCAAGGTTACCTTCTTGGATACACTAGATGTCGCTAATACTTTCCGTGTGTCTTATCAGGATGCTAGCCATGTTTCGATCAAATTTGGTAAGGACGGGCGGACACAGGTGATCCCTGTAGGAGAGCCTATCCGCATCGGAGAGACTCGCTTCATCGTAGAAGCAAGGAAAACCTTTAATGCTCCTTGGGCTTATTCGGAGATCCAGGTGAGTCGTATCCCCTTTGTTGATGCTGTACGCTTCTATCAGCACTCTGTCGCTATAACTCAGCCTGAGGCGCAGACATCTACGCTCACTCTGACCCTCCGAGATAAGACCTTGAAGAGAGCACTTGATATCCTCTCAGCTCAGGTGATGGCCTACAATCAGGAGGAGGTAGAGATGCGTAATCAGATCTCTAAGAATACGGCAGAGTTTGTCAACGAACGTTTAGAAGATCTAAGTCGAGAGCTAGGGCTTGTCGAGCAGGATATGGTACGCTTCTCAGCTCGCACTAAGACCATCGACTTTACCTCCAAGGTTGGTAGCTATAGTGCTCGCTCCCTTGAGGAGGAAGATGCTTCCATCAAGATCGAGAAGCAGCTCAAGCTCGTCTCCTACATGCTCTCTCAGCTGAATAGCCCGAGCAAGCGTAATGAGCTCATGCCTCTGAATATCGCTATGCCCGACCCCGAGCTAGATGGCTACATCACGCAGTACAACCAGCTGAAGTTCCAGCGGGACAAGCTTGTCGAAAGCTCTGGTGGCAGTACGCAGAATCCTGTCATCGCTGAGTATGATGCTACGCTGGATCAACTTCGCAAGAGTGCAACCGAGATCCTAAACCAGCAGGCAAGCGCCCTAAGAGCTCGCCTCAAGAGTGTCGAGCGAGATCAGTCTGCCCTCTTCTCTAAGCTCCCTGATGTCACTGAGGAAGGTCGAGCCAAGGCTGACATTGATCGTCGCCTGGCTATCCAGGAAGGTCTGTACACAGAGCTCCTTAGCAAGCGTGAAGAGTATGCTCTGCGTCAGTCTATGACCCAGGATAGTGCCTATATCCTGGATATGAATGATGCACCTAATACGCCTCCTGTCAGCCCCAATACACTCCGAACGATCGTCCTCGCCTTCTTGCTTGGGTTAGCCCTTCCTACGATCTTCTTGATCGTACGTCTCCTGACGGATAATAAGGTGCGTACCCGCAAGGACATCCTGGATCGTCTCACTATTCCTTTCCTCGGGGATATCCCGAAGGAAGAGCGAGCAAAGTCTGGTCATACTCGTGGTGTACGTGAGCAGGGCGCTGATGAGACGTCAGAAGCCTTCCGCGTCCTGCGTGAGAATATGCGCTTCATGATCGGATCAGCAGCAGGGAAGACGAAGAAGATCATCTTCACCTCCTTCGGAGAATCAGCAGGTAAGTCCTACGTCTCCTACAACCTGGCTAAGACGCTTACTTTCTCTGGTCATCGTGTAGTACTTGTTGACTTAGACCTGCGTAAGGGGACACTCTCCCATCGTGCCGGTATCGGTGGTAAGGGGGTCACCGAGTATCTCTCTGATCCGACGGTACAGGTCGATCAGATCATTCGCAAGGACCCCAATGCTCCTAAGCTCTCTGTCATCGCTTCAGGAGCAGTACCTCCCAATCCTGCGGAGCTCCTCCTGGGCGAGCGTCTCGACGAGCTGGCAGATAAGCTCAGCGAACAGTTTGACTTCGTCGTCTTTGACAACGTGCCCTTCGGTAGTGTCGCTGATGCTGCTATCGCCAATCGTGTAGCAGACCTCACGATCTTCATCCTTCGTGCTGCCAAGCTCGACCGCCGTGCGCTCCCTGAGCTGCAGCGCTTGTACGATGATCATATCCTGACGAACATGGCCATCGTCCTCAACGGTGCTACCGAGAGCGGACACGGCTATGGCTATGGTTATGGCTACGGCTATGGCTATGGTTACGGCTATGGTTACGGGAACAAGAAGAAGAAAAAGACCTTGCTCCAGCGCCTAGGCATCCGCCGTTAAGTTTACTGAAGAGATACACTCCTCTATCCACTGGAGGGGTGTATCTCTTTCTACTTTATAGCCTTACGAAGGGCTAATGCTTCGTCCATCTCGTGGGTAGAGGTGTCGTCTTCCCAATGTAGACGCCCAGTCTGCCTCAGAGATAGTAGTGTAGTCCCTTCAGGATCGAAGCTTCGTCTGTCTTGGCGATGAAGGTGCCGCCTGCTAAGGATTGACGTACCTTCCTTCTCGGGGCTATAAGTTCATTCTGATCAGGATCGAAGCATCCTTCATCACAGTTAGAAGCGCCATGGCTCACCGGCTTTACTCTTTCCCTGCGCTTAGCTCCGACGTCGCTCTCTTGCCCCGCATAGTACTTCGGGGAGGGGAGAACTCGTCTTGCTTCAAGGTAAGGAGGCGTAAGGCGTCTAGCCCGCTATAAATGCTATGAGTTCCACCCGCCCACTGCTCTCGGTACTCGTCCCCGTCTACAACGTCGCTCCCTATCTCGAGCAATGTCTAGACTCGATACTGAGCCAGCCCTATTCCTGTCTAGAGGTGCTCGTCATCGACGACGGCTCTACAGATGGGAGCGGAGCCCTATGCGATCGCTATGCGGAGCGGGACCAGCGTATCCGTGTCGTCCACCAGGCTAATGCTGGGCTCTCGGCAGCACGCAATACAGCGATGGACCTGATGCAAGGGGAGTTCTTCACCTGTGTCGATTCGGATGACTGGCTGACGGAAGATGCCTTCTCTACCCCTATGTCCTATCTCGAGGCGAACCCGCTCGTCGACGTCCTCGAGCTAGGCTATATCGAGGTGAACTGTCGGACGGGTGAGGAGTGCCCCGTCCTTGCTCAAGGGGCTGAATTTACCTCAGAAGAAGCCCTTCGTCACCTCGCTGATCTCTCTGGGGTCACAGGCATGGCCTGGGGGAAGATCTACCGCTCCGAGACGATGGGAAGACTTCGCTTCCCTGTAGGGAGGCCTTATGAGGATACGCCCTTTGTCTTCGAAGCTCTAGCTCGGGCACACCGCTACCGCTACCTCTCTTGGCTCGGCTACCACTATCGGATAGCACGCTCGGGGAGTATCACGGAGAGCTATGACGGGCGGATCGTTTACCTCTTCGAGAACCTCCTCGATCTACGGCCTACGATCGAGGCGCTACAGGCGGACTACCTCCCTCTGCTCCATGAGACCCTCTATCGTCGGCTACTCATCTTCTCGCTCTGGGCTATGCGCCATGCGCAGACGGCTCCAGGGCTACTCCCCCTCCTTCTCCCCTACACGAAGCGCTTACGTAGCCTTAGCTACCCAAAGGGCTCTCAAGCAGACCGCCTTCGTCGTAGGCTTTTCCTCTCCTTCCCTCGCCTCTTTCTCTCCATCAAGCGATGCACAGGGCATCGCCGCTAAAGAGACTCATATACTGTATGGACCAGCAACTAACTTATTGTATTGCTCAGGAGTATATCCGATTGATTACCCCTTCGGCAGAGGCTACACGAGCTATACTGCCGAACTATGAGCCTTTCCATGTAGACGCCCTCCCCGAAGGAGCGTCGCTACTCTTCACCTTCACGGGGGGAGTCGACCTCTCCGCCCTGCCTCGCAAGGCCCTCTTAGAGGATAAGCTCTTCGACGGGGTACGAGCCTCTATCTACCATACCTCTGAGTCTCGTCTCCTGCTGGAGCTATCGACTCAGGAGCGCACGCACACGATGGTTATCGACCGAGATTGGCAGGAAATCCAGTCCGACGTCCTGATGGATGATCCTTCGGACTTCTTCTTCATCAACCGCCTGGTCATGATCGTCTACGGAGTGGCGATAGCCCCGCACCATATGCTGAAGATCCACGCTTCTGTGACGGAGCTAGAAGGCAATGCCCTCCTCTTCCTCGGTACCAGCGGTACGGGCAAGAGCACGCACAGCCGACTCTGGCGCAAGTTCGTCCCCGGGGCGACACTCCTCAATGACGACGAGCCGATCCTACGTATCATGGAGGATGGCGAAGTGCGTGTCTTCGGATGCCCATGGAGCGGAAGTACTCCCTGCTACCGTAATGCCTCCGCTCACGTCACTGCTCTTGTCCACCTCCGACAGAGCCCAGAGAATAAGCTGATGAAGCTCCGTGGACGGGATAGCTTCGACTCGCTCTACTCCTCGACGGCCTTCCTGCATTCGGACAAGAAGCGCCACCTGGCTACCTTCGACACGGTAGCGGATGTGCTGGAGCAGATCCCCGTCTACCGCCTGGATTGCCGTCCTGACGAAGAGGCCGTCCAGCTATCTCGCACGCTACTGCCCTAAGACGTGTCGATGACTGGAGGAATAGGCCTAACAGCTCTGCAGAAGCAGAAGAAGATCCAGAGCGAACTCTTCTTCGCCGAGGTCCTGGATAGGATAGCGGCGGGGAAGCATCCTCGCCTCTTGCCTCGTGGCTCGAGTATGCGTCCCTTCATCCGAGGGGACAAGGATAAGATCGTGCTCTCTCAGCTGACAGAGGCTTCCTATGCAGTGGGGCGTATCGTCCTGGTGCACCTAGATCGAGGCTACCTCATCCACCGCATCACTCGCATCGATGGCCCTGTCTACACGCTCCGAGGAGACGGCAATCCCTACCAGCGGGAGCAGTGCACACGGGATCAGATCTTAGCGGAAGTGACCGTGGTCATCCGAGGCAAACGGGAGATCCTCCTTGGGAGTAAGCTCTGGAAGCGCTACGAGCGCTTCTGGCCGGCTAACGATACCCTCCGTCGCCTAGCACTAGCGATCTATCGACGAACGCTCTACCGCTGGGGACTTTAGGGTAGAAGGCTTTCGAGGTTTCTGTCGCTACTGTTACCTCGAAGGAGGCGCTACTGCTACCTCCGAGCAAGCGCTAGTTGTGCCTCCCTCGCCGAATTAGGGCAACGGCTCGTAGCCTACCCTTCGGCTTCTTCCCCCGCTTCACTACAGCTACCTGCAGACCTTCGGGGCCTGCAGGTAGCTTTTTTTAGTTCCGAGGTCAGGGGACTACCTCCTTTTGTGCGGGCTCATCTCTAGTCTTAGCTCCTTGTGGCTTCTTCGGTGAACAGCGTTCCTTTACCTCGCTCCTTCACCTGGTCTCAAGCTTACTTCTCTGCTCCCTCTTCCTACGGAGAGGGTGAGCTCGGGGAAGGGGGATTCCCCCCATGGTCTTAGGCAAAATGAATATCTTTGCTTATACGCTTAGAGGCATTTTCTCCCTGTTCCATGCACAGAGATTGCCTCGGGAAATTTCCTCCATCGACGGCAATTCATCCCCCCTCTGCTCCATGTATCGCTACATCTACCTCCTACTCCTCCTCGCTCTTGGCGGTGGTACGGCCTCCGCACAGCAGAGCTTCTCAGCTCCTGGGGGCTTCACTGTCCGTGTCGGAGACAGCCTACAGTTCGGACTTCCCGCTCCCGGTGAGAACTATACCTCTGTCTTCGATCGTCTCTCTCAGGAGCGAGTGGAGCTACCTTCCCGCATCAAGGATGCTCTCCCCTTCAGCCGAGCTAAGGTAGAGGGCTGTAAGCTCTTCGCTAGAGATACGACGACTTCCAAGCTCGATACCTTCCTCGTCCTTCGGCATCCTCGTTTCCCCGAGGACTCGCTCTTCCTTGATCTTAGCTGGGCTGTCTCCTCGGGGGAAGTGTTGGTCTCCGATCCCACGCACACGCCTCTCTTCCCCGAGGCCAAAGAGCTCACCCCCGACCTCTACGTGCCGGCCCTCCTCCGAGCGGGCTACCTTAGTCCAGGGGAGGAAGCGAAAGAACTCCATCTTGATATCCTCTCCATGATGAGAGGAGACAGCCTAGAGCCTGACTCCCTAGAGTATCAGCGAGTCGTGGCAAGGATCCCTCGGGAGCTCCAGCAGGTGGCCTCTACGCTCGACCCTGCGAAGGTATACTACGTGAGCTATCCCATCGTCTGTGTGGGCTACAATACAGAGTATGGAGGCTATCCTCTGGCAGATCTTTACACAGGTGGGTTGTTAGGGATAGCTCCCCGCTATCCGAGAGTCCTCTTTGCGATTGTTTTTGCTCTTCAGGGGTACATCCCCATTATACACGTACCTGCCGAGGTGGCTAAGCGCTATGAGGAGCGTTCACGTAGAGTCGGGAGCGATGTCCACTCACTCACAGGACGGCTCTACTTCCGTATGGTGCCCGTCTCGAAGACTACGCTGTCTGAGGTGGCACTTACGATCCCAGGTATGGAGATCGAGTGCCTTGGCTTGGATCTCTACGAGTTTGCTCACTGCGAGTACTACCATCTAGGCTCGGGTCGTGCCTTTACTCCCGATAAGTAGCCTGCCCGCTTACCTCCGTTTATTTCACCCTCCTTCTTCACCTTTCTCACCTATTATCCTCATGCCCCAGCGCCTCTTTCTCCTCGATGCTTACGCCCTGATCTACCGAGCCTACTATGCCTTTATTAAGTCCCCACGGATCGATACCAAAGGGCGTAATACTAGTGCTGTCTTTGGCTTCGTACTTATGCTTGAAGATCTGCTGGGGAAGGAGAACCCCGACGAGATCGCTGTCGTCTTTGACCCTCCTGGGGGGACGTTTAGGCATCGGGAATACCCTGAGTACAAGGCCCAACGAGAAGAAACTCCCGAGGGGATACGCATAGCCGTACCGCTCATCCGGGAGCTCCTTCGTGCCTACCGCATCCCCGCCGTCGAAGTCCCGGACTACGAGGCGGATGACGTCATCGGTACGCTCAGCGTTCACGCTGCCGAGGCCGGCCGTGAGGTCTACATGGTCACCCCGGATAAGGACTACGGCCAGCTAGTGACCGAGCAGGTGCGGATGTACCGCCCGATGCAGGGAGGAGGCTACGAAGTCTGGGGACCCGAAGAGATTAAGGAGAAGTTCGGTCTCCAGTCGCCCCACCAAGTCATTGACTACCTGGCTCTCCTCGGGGACAAGGTGGACAACATCCCTGGCTGTAAGGGTATCGGGGAGAAGGGAGCACAGAAGCTCCTCGCCGAATACGGTACGATCGACAGCCTCCTAGCGCACGCCTCCGAGATCAAGGGCGCTACAGGCAAGAAGATTCAGGAAGGGGCGGAGGCCATCCGTCTGTCCTACTACCTAGCTACGATCCGCAGGGATGTGCCTCTGGACTATACCCCAGGAGCATTTGCCCGAGAGGCCAAGGACGAGGAGGCTGTACGCAGGCTCTTCGAGGATCTGGAGTTCCGTACGCTCCTCTCTCGTGTCCTAGGCCCTGCCCGTCCCGCTACACCTAAGCCTCAGCCCGAACCGATGGGCGATCTTTTCGCCCAGCTCGAGGAGCGGGAGGAGGTCGAGACCCCCGAAGTCTCAGCCCTTCCAAAACTATCGATCGAAGTGCTCGATCGCTCTTCCCTCCCCGCCTTCGTTGCCCGTGCCCTAGAGGCAAAGACCCTAGCGCTTGACACCGAGACGACCGGCATCGACCCGCTGACCGCTGGGCTCGTCGCCATCACCTTCGCCCTAGATGCCGAGAAGACCTATTACCTCGATGTGCCTGCCGACCCCGAGGCGGCTCGCTCCCTCCTTCAGGAGCTCCGCCCCCTCTTTGCCCGTGAGGGTCTCCTCAAGGTAGGGCAGAATCTGAAGTACGACCTGCAGGTGCTCCGCTCCTACGGCGTCGAGGTCGCTGGGCCCTTCTTCGACACGATGATCGCCCACTACCTCCTCTATCCAGACATGCGTCACGGGCTTGATGAGCTGGCGGAGAAGTTCCTAGGCTATCGGATGATGCCCTTCGAGGAAATGATCGCCCCGCAGACTACTAAGTCCTTCGACCTAAGACTCGTCGAGCCAGAGCGCCTACAGTTCTACGCTGCCGAAGATACCCACATCACCTACCTCCTCTATGAGTACTTCTCGGCACGGATGGAGAAGGCTGGGCTCACGAAGCTCTTCGAGGAGATCGAGATGCCTCTGATGCTTGTCCTCCTCGGGATGGAGCGGGAGGGCGTGCGCCTGGACAAAGCGTGTCTTGCCCGCCAGGCCAAGGAGCTCCAGGAAGCTCTTGCTCTTCTCGAGGAAGAGATCAACACCCTCATCGGCCATCCGATCAATATCAACAGCAGCAAGCAGGTAGGCGAAGTGCTCTTCGACGAGCTCCAGATCGTCGACAAGCCCAAGAAGACTAAGACCGGTGGCTACACCACAAGCGAAGAGGTGCTGGAGAAGCTTCGGGATAAGCATCCCGTCGTAGGCAAGATCCTTGACTACCGAGGGGTGAAGAAGCTCCTCAGCACCTATGTCGAGTCCCTGCCCGAACTGGTCTATCCCGATGGCAAGATCCACACGACCTTCAATCAGACCATCGCTGCTACGGGTCGCCTCTCCAGCAGTAATCCGAACATCCAGAACATCCCCATCCGCACCCCCGAAGGGCGTGCTATCCGTGAGGCCTTCGTACCGGACGAAGGCTGTACCTTCCTCAGTGCCGACTATTCGCAGATCGAGCTTCGTCTGATGGCGCACTTCAGTCAAGACCCTGCGCTTATCGAGGCTTTCCGCTCGGGGCAAGACGTGCATCAGGCTACGGCTGCCAAGATCTACGGCATCCCGCTTGAAGAGGTCTCACCCGACATGCGCCGTCGGGCCAAGACCGCCAACTTCGGTATCATCTACGGGATCTCTGCCTTTGGGCTCAGCGAACGGCTCTCCATCCCCCGCAAGGAGGCTAAAGAGCTTATCGACGGCTACTTTGCCTCCTATCCTGGGGTGGCTCGCTACATGACGGAGGTCATCGAGACCGCTAAGAAGCAGGGCTATGTGACGACGCTTCTCGACCGCCGTCGCCTCCTGCCCGACATCAATAGCGCCAATGCCGTCGTCCGTGGTTATGCCGAGCGCAATGCCATCAACGCTCCTCTGCAAGGCTCTGCCGCTGACCTCATCAAGATCGCCATGATCCGCCTAGACGAAGCGATCCGTCAGCGGGGGCTCCGTAGTCGCATGATCCTGCAGGTGCACGACGAACTGAACTTCAACGTCCCCTTCGCCGAACTCGAAGAGATGACCGAGCTCGTACGCACGATGATGGAGTCAATCTACCCTTCGCTCCTCGTTCCCCTCGAGGTCAGCATCGGCCATGGCCCCACGTGGCTCGCCGCCCACTAGCCCCGTCGCCTCCTCCCCGCCCAAGCTGGTGCTCCCTCCCCCTCCCAGCGGGCTCTTGCGTCCCCGTCCCCTCAGCACAACAATTAAAGCCCCCGTAGCGAAAGCCCCCTTTCGCTACGGGGGCTTCTCTTTTCCCTCCGACTTCTCTCTCCTCGCCCTGCCTTCGGTGTCTCTTCCGAGGCACCAATAGCGCCTCCCAAGAGGCGCTACTGCTCCCTCCGAGGAGGCGCTACTGATGCTTCTCATGTGTCGCTATTACTGCCTCTTTTGCTTTCCCCCTGCTCCTCCACCCGAGGCAAGAAGCCCTCTGTGAATAAGGTACTTCTCCCGCCTTCTCCCCCTTACGCTAGCTAAGGCAAAACACCATAGGAAAGCACTTGCCTGCACGTAGCGAAACCGCTACCTTTGCTCTGATACTAGCCCCTCATTCATTACCCCCCTAATACATCTTCCTAGCTATGAGTCGCATCTGGACTTCATTCAGAGCATGGGTAAAAGACATGCACCAAGCGTGGTCAAAGCATATCATCCCCGTAGTCGTCGTAGCCGTGGCCTTCGGCATGCTCCAGAAGCCCCTCTTGTCGCTACTCGGCTTCATCGAGTCGACTTGCTTAGCCCATCTATCGCCAGATGGGTTCGGTGGATTAGTTCTCCTCCTTGTCGGCTACCTGCTTAAGCGGGAATGGGATTATCGGAAGATCTATGTCCCTCGCGCTGTCTCCTTGTGGCTCATCCTCTTGCTCGGGATCTATCTGTACTATAGGCATTGGGAAGGCTCTTTCTCGTTTTGGCCGATCCCTTACTTTGGGAAGCTGGCTTGGTCGGATCTCTTGCTGTTCCCTTGGGGCGGTGCTGTAGCTATTGCCCTTAGATCAAGGTTGAAGGAAGATTATTGGGGCATTGGTATTACTCTGGTTATGCTTTGTGCGCTTGGCTCTTTCTTACTCCAAGGGCAAGGGACCTCCTTATTGGGAAGGCCTCTCCGGAGTATTGCCATAGCAGTAGGGGCTTGCCTGCTAATGGATGTCATCCTATATCGATGGGGCGACAGACCTGAGCCTAAGAGTAAAGGAGAAGCTTCAAAGGAGACGAAGCAGAGTTCTCAGCCTATTGACCCTGATGATGCCATAGAAAGAGTGGAGGATGACTGGTTGGGCTTCTCTCCTATGTCTTGGGACGTGCACGAGTATCTGACCGTGTTAGATCTGAGTAAGGGATCTTTGACGGTCGGAGTCATTGCCCCATGGGGGAGGGGGAAGAGTTCGTTTATTAACCTCTTGAGAAAACGATTAGAGAGGGATGGTGGGATCATTATTCCTTTCAATCCTCGTGGCTCGAAGTCGATCTCCTCGATCCCAGAGGATTTCTTTGATACCTTTGCGAAGGAGTTATCCCGGCATTACTTAGGCTTTGGGCTCTTGCTTGCTCGGTATACCAAACATATAGGACTGCTGAATCAATATACGTGGACTCGTCCTCTAGGTTCGCTCCTCACTCTACTTCTTCCAGGGAAAGAGCAGGAGGCGGTCAATCGTACCCTTAGAGAGCTCGGTAAGCGGGTATATGTCCTTCTAGATGATCTAGACCGTCTCTCAGGAGAAGAAATACTAGAAGTCCTAAAGCTTATGGATCGTAATGCCTCCTTCTCGAATACGATCTTCATCACAGCCTATGACAAGGCGTATGTGAACAATGTCCTGAAGAAACACCTAGATCACGGGCTTGCTCATTCCTTTATTGATAAGTATATCTCCTGGGAGATTCCCCTGCCAGAGCCTGATAAGGAAAGGCGTGAGCGACTTATGAGGAGAGAATTGCAGATGAGGGTAAAGGATGGTTACCCTGAGGTATATGAAGAAATTCAAAGGGGGTGGAAGGAGGTCGGTAGTACGGTCGTAGAATCCTTGAATTCGGTGCGAGATCTCAAGCGTTACCTTAATCTGATGATTCCTCGCTATCGTGGGGTGTTTAGCGCGGTGGATTGTAGAGATTACTTCTTGCTCTATTTGCTTTGCTACAAAGATTTGGGTGTTTACTTAGCTCTGTATTCAAGACGAATCGTACAACTAGATGTTCCTACCCAGACCTATGTGCTTATCCCAAGTTATGAGGAAGAGCTGAAGCAAGTGTCTCAATGGGAAGGAAGTAAAAGTATCCTAGAGAGGTTGTTCGCTACGAGCCCAGAAGAGGAAGAGACGGATCCCTGGTGTCACTCTCTTCGCAGTGCATCGGAGTTTGATACTTACTTTAGGAGCTTTAACTTACTGGGAAGTATCCATATCGTTCCGGTTTTATTGGAAATAATCCATTCAATGAGAAAGAGGACCCTTCTTATGGATATTGATGACCTGATCGGAGAGGAAGGGGTAAGGCTTGTCAATTGATGCCTTCCTCCATCTAGTGAGCTCTCCTCGTCGATGGGGAGAAAATCGAGCAGAGGTAATTGAGAATATGGCATATATGGCCTTCACTGGGAACTTCCCCAAGTGGGGGGCTGAGAACCTGAAGGAAGAACTTTTCGAGTTCCTTTCTTTAGATCGGTATGAGAAGTATAAAGAGATGGATGTTGTTCCAGATCTTCCAAGCTATAAGTCCTTGTTGGAGCCAATGCTCACTTTTGTGGTTGAAGTGAACCCTCAATGGATATCTGATGTAATAAATAAGTTTAATCTTGAAGGGGGCAGATATTCCGAGCGGTATGTTTACACTGCCGAGGAGCTTTCTAAGCTATTATCAGATCATCAGAAGAGCAAAGGAGCTCAGTAGAAGCTCTGAAATGGTATTCGGGAGGATCTCCTAAGCCTTGTTTGTGAGCGGGAGAGTAAGAGCTCTGCCTAGTATCCGGCGTGGCTACCGAGCAACTTGCCTCCTTGCCCCAGAAGTGTCGAACGGAGTGCGTGTGGATGGTCGAATTTAGGGATAGGATCCTCGTCCTAGTATCGCCAAGCTTGAGCACGCTACTGCTCAGCGCTTGCTTGTCCTGCAGGAGGAGTAGAGAGGTACACTTGATGCGTGGATGGACGAAGAATAGTTCCCCCAGCTAGCTCTACCTTAGGCTATGTGAGGAGTATCCCCAAGGATGAGCCTTGTAGGAGCTTTGAGCTCTTGTCTGGAGAAAAGGCTGATTTGCATAGCATCTACTACGTATATCGGGCGGTCTTAGTCCAAGAGGAGCGGGAGCGTCAACGGGCTTGCTCCGAGGGGTAGGGCTATGGCGCTCCGGCGGGTGAGGTTATGGCGCTACAGCGGGGACGACGGGGCTCCCTCCTTCCCCTATGCTCGGGAAAAACAGTACCGGCCAGCTCGCGGATGCGGGCTGGCCGGTATTGTATGGGGGAGAGGGCTTGTGCGCCTTACATCTTCACCATGCCACTGAAGCCCATGAAGGCCATGGCAAGGAGACCCGCTGAGATCAGCGCAATGGGTATGCCCTTCATAGCGGGGGGCAGTTCGGTGCGGCTGAGTTGCTCACGGATGCCAGCGAAGACTACTAGCGCTAGGGTGAAGCCTAAGGCAATGGAGATGGCATAGACAATGCTCTCGAGGAGGTTGAAGTCCTTTTGGATGACTAGGATCGCTACCCCCAGCACACAGCAGTTCGTAGTGATCAGGGGAAGGAAGACCCCGAGGGCTTGGTAGAGGGCGGGTGATACCTTCTTGAGGATAATCTCTACCATTTGCACCAAGGCGGCGATGACGAGGATGAAGGTGATGGTCTGCATGTACTCCATCCCTAGCGGCTCTAGTACGAACTTCTGGAGAAGGAAGGTACACATCGTCGAGAGAGCTAGGACAAAGGTCACCGCTGCACCCATGCCCAGCGCCGTGTCTACCTTCTTAGATACGCCGAGGAAGGGACAGATACCGAGGAACTGCGAGAGTACAACGTTGTTGACGAAGACTGCAGCGACAAAGAGGAGGAGGTAATGTGTCATGGGAGGATTACTTCTTGCTGCTGAGCTTATTCTTGAGGGCGATGAGGTAGCCTAGCACGAGGAAGGCTCCAGGAGCGAGGACGAAGAGGAGTGCTCCGTATTCCTTGGGCAGGATCTGTAGCGTGAAGACGGCACCACTACCGAGGAGCTCACGTAGCAGGCCCAGCACCGTCAGGGAGAGGGTGAACCCGAGGCCAATACCCACGCCGTCGAGGCACGAGTGGAGGACACCCTGCTTGGCTGCTACGGCTTCGGCACGACCGAGCACGATACAGTTCACGACGATCAAGGGAATGAAGAGCCCCAGCGAAGCGTAGAGGCTAGGGACGAAGGCCTGCATGAGCATCTGCACGATCGTCACAAAGCCTGCGATGACGACGATGAAGCTGGGGATGCGTACAGCGTCGGGGACGAGGCTCTTGATCAGGGAGATGACGGTATTGGAGCAAATGAGGACGAACATCGTCGCCAAGCCCATCGCCATACCATTGAGCGCTGAGGTCGTCGTGGCGAGCGTAGGGCACATACCGAGGAGGAGCACGAAGGTAGGGTTCTCCGTCGTGATGCCGTTGCGGATGATATCTAGCGGTTTCATAGGATCGAGGACTGAGGGTAGGGGGTTACTTCGATGCCGAGGAGTCGGCTGGCGCTACTGCGGGTGCTGGGCTGGGAGCTTCACCTACACTGCCTTCGAGGGAGGAGAAGGTGCGCCAAGCACGATTGACTGCGTCGAGGAAGGCACGGCTACTGATCGTCGCAGCAGTGATAGCGTCTACCTTCCCCCCATCCTTAGAGACGGTAAGGGGGGCTTCCTTCTTCATGTCCAGCCCACGTACATCGCGGATACCAGAGCCTTCGCTCTTCTCGTGGTACCACTCGGGTATGCGAGACCCTAGACCAGGGCTCTCGGAGTGCTGGAGGATGGAGAAGTCTACGAGCTGACCCGTAGCATCGAAGCCGACCATCACACGGATAAGCCCGCTGAAGCCCTTCTGCGTGTAGCTCTCGATAGCAAAGCCTACTAGAGCCCCGCCCTTCTTAGCAGGGTAGACGGTGAGGCTGTCTGTCTCGCCTTCGGGGAGGACGAGCATCTTCTCTTCGAAGGGATTATTATCGAAGGCGGGGGCTACGGCACGGATAGCCTCTACCTTAGCCTTCATCTCTGCCTCGGCGATGGGAGCCGTCGTCACTTGGTTCACGACAGCGAGGATCCCCGAGACGAGGACGCATATCCCTCCGAGGGAGAGGAGCATGTTGGGGAGTGTCGAACTGAGCTTCTTCATACGGCTAACGTCCACCGAAGTGCTTCGGGCGGATATACATGTTGATCAGAGGAGTGAAGCTATTCATGATGAGGATAGCGAAGGACATCCCTTCGGGGTAGCTGCCGAAGAGACGTATGAGGATCGTCAGTAGACCGATCAGCGTACCATAGAGGAGTTGACCTCGGGCGCTCATGGGGCTCGTCACATAGTCCGTCGCCATGAAGATCGCCCCGAGCATCATACCGCCTGTCAGCAGGTGGAAGAGGGGCGAGGGATAGAGTGCTGGGTCAATGAGGTGCATGAGCCCAGAGAAGGCGAAGGCCGTCCCCAGTACTGCCACGGGGATGTGCCACGTGATCACTCGGCGATAGAGCAGGTACCCGAGCCCTAGGAGTAGAGCTAGCGCACTGACTTCGCCCAGACTACCGCCATGGATGCCGAAGAAGAGGTCCATGGACGAAGGGATCTGGTCCCAGCTCATGCCAGGAGCACCTGTCTGTATCCCCTTGGCTATGCCTAGTGGGGTGGCGCTGGTCACTGCATCGGTATAGCTCATGTACTGTCCGGGCTGTGGCCAGAGTGTCATCTGAGCGGGATAGGCGATGAGGAGGAAGACACGCCCCACAAGTGCGGGGTTGAAGATATTTCCTCCGAGCCCTCCGAAGCTCATCTTCCCTACACCGATCGCCACCACAGCGCCGATGAGGATGATCCACCAGGGAAGGCTCGAGGGAAGGTTCATCCCGAGGAGCAGCCCCGTGAGAATGGCGGATCCGTCGCCTATGGACGTGGGTCGCTTGTAGAGATACTTAGTGATGGCCCATTCGGTGACGACACAGCCAAGGACACTTACAAGTAGGACAACGAAGGCTCCTAGCCCGAAGATGAAGAGCGAGACTAAGCACGCTGGGGCTAGGGCGATGAGCACAGCATACATGTTGCGCTCGACGCTGTCACCGCTGTGGATGTGAGGGGAGGGGGATATGATGAGACGATCCATGAGGATTAGCTTTTGCGGGCACGGATGATGGCGGAGACCTTCTGCTTGCCTGTACGTATAAAGTCAAGGAGAGGGCGGTTAGAAGGGCAGGTGTAGCTACAGGACCCACACTCGATGCAGTCCACGATATAGCCCTTCTCGGTGGCTTCCCAGTCGGCGTACTGGACATCCCGCATGAGGAAGGCGGGGTTAAGCCCCATAGGACAGACGGAGACGCACTTAGCACAGCGGATACAGTTGCGCATGGGGCGACGGATGGACTCTTCACGGGGTAGGATGAGGATGCCCGAGGTGCCCTTGGTCACGGGGACTTCGGTGCTCAGTAGCGCCTTACCCATCATGGGGCCACCGCCGATGATCTTACCTGTGTCTTCGGGTAGACCGCCTGAGGCTGTGATGAGATGCCCTATGGGTGTCCCGATGCGAGCTCGGAAGTTCGAGGGAGTCTCTAGGTGCTTGCCTGTGACGGTAGTGATGCGCTCGACCAGGGGCTTCCTCTTTTGCACGGCTTCGTAGACAGCGAATACCGTCCCGACATTCTGCACGACAGCTCCAGCGGAGATGGGTAGGGCACCGCTCTTGATCTGCTTGCGAAGGACGGCATCGATGAGCTGCTTCTCCCCACCTTGAGGATACTGCACCTTCAGTGGGAGCACCTCTGTCCCCTCGTAGTCCATAGCGAGCTGGGAGAGGTAGAGGATAGCGTCCTTCTTGTTGTTTTCGATCCCGATGACGGCACGGCTTACTCCGAGGGCACGCTTGAGGACCTCTACGCCAACGAGGATCTCTTCGCCCTTGCTAAGCATGAGGGCGTGGTCACTGGTGAGGTAAGGTTCGCACTCTACAGCGTTGACGATCAAGACCTCGGCCTTAGCTCCTGGGGGAGGGGAGAGCTTGACGTGGGTGGGGAAGGTCGCTCCTCCGAGCCCTACGATACCAGCTGCGGAGATGCGCTCGATGATCTCCCGAGGCTCTAGGCTACATGCCTTGATGAGCTCTGGGGTGCGGTCGATGCCTTCTTCCCATTCTTCCTCCTCGGCCGATACGCTGATGACGATGGCAGGGCGCTTGTAGCCCCCGGCATCGAAGAAGCTGTCGATCTTAGTGACCTTACCGGTGACAGAGGAGTGGATGTTAGCGGAGATGAAGCCTCCGGTCTTAGCGATGACTGTACCGACTTTCACGAGGTCGCCCTTCTGCACGGTAGGGACGGCAGGAGCGCCGATGTGCTGGCCTATGGGGATGATGACCTCACGTGGTAGAGGGAGCTCTCTGATGGGCTGCTCTGCCGAAAGTTTGTTTTCGGGGGGATGGATACCACCGAGACGGAATGTACGTAGCATGTGTCGTAGGTGAGAGGTCTATAGGTTAGGCAGTAAGCGGTTCGGAGGGTGGTGTAGGAGTGGAAGGGGCTGTAGGCTCCTTCTCCTTCTTGGGGGCTTCTTCCTGAGGTTCCTTAGGCTTGGGGGGAGGGAAGCCTAGCTCATGGATGGCGTGGGTAGGACAGACGGAGACGCACTTACGGCAGAGGCGACACTTGGTGTGGTCGATGTAGGAGAGGTTGTCGGCGATGGTGATGGCTTCGAACTTACACTCCTTGAAGCAGAGGGAGCAACCGATACACGCATTGCTACAAGCCTTCTTAGCGACGCCGCCCTTATCCTTGTTGACACAGCTGACGAAGATACGTCGGCTCTTGGGGCCTTTCTTACGTAGCTCGATGATGGTCTTAGGGCAAGCCTTGACGCAGGCACCGCAGGCCACGCACTTGTCCTCCAGGATGACGGGCAGGCGGGTCTCTGGGTCCATGTACATGGCATCGAAGTTACACGAATGGACGCAGTCTGCCATGCCGAGACAGCCCCAGCTACAGTCGGTGTCCCCCTTGTAGAGGGCGGAGGCGATGGCACAGCTACTAGCTCCGTCGTAGATGTTGGTGCGGGGTCGAGCTTCGCAGGTACCGTTGCATCGGACGACGGCTACCAGCGGGTCTTGCTTCTGAGCAGCGATGCCGAGGATCCCGCTGACCTTGTCCATGACGGGCGTCCCACCTACGGGGCAGAAGAGCCCCTCGAGGGTCTCGCTCTTACAACAAGCGCCAGCGAAGGCGGCACAACCAGGGAAGCCACAGCCCCCGCAGTTCGCCTGGGGTAGGACATCTGCTACCTCTGCGATGCGAGGGTCTTCCTTGACCTCAAACTTCCGAGAGACGAAGTAGAGCAGGACTGCTCCTATCGCTCCGATAAGCGTCAAGACGATGATCGTGATATACATAGGGAAAGAGTGCTATTCGTGGTGAGGAGCTAGGGATTCGACCCGAAGGGTAAGGCGACGCCCTAGGCGGTGGCGCTGTGAGTAGAGCAGGAGATAGTAGAGGGTAAGGACACCGAGTGCTAGAGCCACCGAGCCCCCTTCACTGAGCTGGAGCAGGGATTGCCCTAGGGCAACCGCTGCTACGAGGAGCAGGAGGGGCAGGACGAAGGCCAGGAGCACAGCCAAGCGACCTACGCTTGTCCGAGCTACTACTCGGACGGGCTCGCCTATGGAGAAGCTCCGTCCGTGCGTCTTCAGCTGTAGATAGCGATCCTTGCATTCGGTGCTGACACACCAGTCCCGGGCGTGGCACTGGCTACAGGCACTCTGTTGCTGGATCTGGACGGTGACTTCGTCGGGGGAGATAGCTGTGACGATCCCCGGACGCTGATCCGTCTCTTTAATAGTTCCGTTCATGTGGTGAAGTGCTAATGGGTGAGGGGCCGTAGTTATCGACCCAATATCATCGGTGCTCTTCTCGTGGTCGATCCGCCTAGGGAGCGGGGCTGAGAAGCTGTGGCACCGGAGCCATCTTATTCACATGAACAAATGTATATATTCAAAGATAAAGACGCAAACCCTACGAATGTATGCTCCCACGCCTCCCGTAGCTAACCCTCTGATCCAAGCAGGGCTAGGGTACAGGTAGTACCGTAGGGGTATGTAAAAAAGCCCTGCCCAGAGCACTCCGACGAGTGCTCTGGGCAGGGCTAAATATTTTAGGAAGTCGCTCGGGCTCTACTCTTGACCGAGGAGGGTGACGTCGGAAGCGACGAGCTGACCCTTGTCGTTGCGATTCAGATGGACCTCTACGAAGTCTCCGACGAGGAGGTCATTGAAGTTCACTCCGTTCAGACTCTTGTAGTGGAAGAAAGCGTTCTCCTTGACTCCGACGTCGATGAAGCCGAATCCTGCCTTGAGGGTATTGATCTGCCCCCGGATGAAGCCCGAGGGTAGCTCTTCGCCGAGGATGATGGTTGGCTTCGCTTCGGGCAGGTCTATGTGACCGATGACCTTGACTTCGGGTGCTTCGATCGAGTCCTGCACCGAGAGGGTGACCTCAGGCTCGGGAGCCTGGGCTAGACGGGGCTTGTCGTCCTCAGCGCTAGCCTTCTCCTCTTCGGCGGGGGGCAGTTCGTCATCCTTGAGACGATCCACACTGGCCGAGTCGATGGGGCGAGAGTGAGCGGTAGGCGCCTGATAGGGGCGACCCTTGACTTCACGGCTACGCTCTTCGGAGACGCCCTTGTTGACGAAGAGCCCATTGATGATGGGGTCGCTCCGGAAGGCACGGCTATCGATCAGCTCGTTCATCATGATGGGGTAGGTCGCTTCCTCTAGGAGTTCGAAGGAAGTGTAGGTAGTCGTCGGCTCACGACGTGCCTCACCCTCGTGCTCGAGGTCCCAGCCGAGGATCATCACACGGGTGCCTAGGGCATGGAGCTTGCGCACGAGTGGGATGTAGTCGCCATCTGCGGCGATGAGCACCACGACATCAAACTCGTGCTGTAGGGCACGCTCATAAGCTTCGAGGGCGAAGAGTACGTCGACGCCCTTCTCCTTCTTCTTGTTCCCCTTGCCCGCACGAGACAGGGGGAGGTGGTGCATCGTCACGCCTTCGGCATTGAGCACATCATCGAAGAGACGCTCGTAGTAGAGCACGTCGCCCGAAGCACGAGCTGCCTCGGGAGCGGTGAGGCGACCACGGAAGTAGTGTGCATCGACGATCTTGCAGAGTTCGGGAGAAGTTCCCTCGAGTTGAGCAATTTGATATTTGAGGAAGCGATGCAGACCTCCTACGCTGAGGCGACTTTTTCGTTCGTGATACTGATAATAAAAAGTACTGACGTGCCAGAAGTAGTTGCCGTCGTAGAATACCCCAACTCGGGTGAGGTGTGATTTTTTTTCTTTAAGCATAATTCAATCTAATTGTATAATTAAAAGCGAAAATAGGTCACTACAAAGTTACTTCTTTTCTTTTGGACTAGCACGCTCCCCAGGCGTGATGGGCGGAGCTTTTGCCGATTTAATGTTCGCAGTCGTCAGAAGGGGTTCGTCCGAGGCGAGCGTTCGGAGGTGATAGGGCGATCTGATCGGTGGATATATATGCTCGTTTCGGGTGGGTTTGTAGCTGTTTTTATGGGATTTATACTAGGTGATTTATCTTCTATCTTATTTTTATAGATATATGTGATCTGTGTGATGAGGTTCGATGCTAGAGTCAGTCATCCTACCTTCTTCCTTTAGAGGGAGGATGGGGGCGGAGGTTTAATAGCTGTGCCTAAGTAGACCCTCGATGCTCGAGGGGGACGGAGCCCTTTGCGCTCCGTGCTGTGGGGGAGGCGTAGGGGCCAATTCGTTCGTAGTCGAGGCGTGGGCCTCTGTCCTACTAACGCCCGAGGGGGGACAAGTAGTTCAGCACCCCTCAAAAGGGATCCACGGTAGGTCGTCTCTGCGACCTACCGTGGGTCGTCTTGGCGACCTACAGTAGGTTTTTTCGACGACCTACCGTAGGGTCCAAAATGCCCCCTTCGAAGCTCCCCGACATGACCCCTCGAGAAGTCGCTCGGGAAGCCGGCTGTCGGTAGGTCGAGACCTCTGGGCTTCTCCGACCGAATTTCCCTGTATTTTTCCCCTCATCTGAATAGGCCAATTTCACCCCGAAGAATGCTCGGGGCGAAACGAAAACAGCCAGAGCTTGGGGGGCTCTGGCTGTAGGCTCTGCGGGGGATTAGACTCGGGATTTGTCGGGAGCTTCGCTACACTATTATGATGGAGCTATCGTGCCGTGCGTCTGCCGACCTGCTACTCCTAGAGGGATAGGCGCAGGGAGAGGATCAGCGAACGAGGACGCAGGTGATAGGTGCTCCAGTACTCCTCTAGTTCCTCCAGACGACGGATGGAGTAGCTACGTATGTCGCTGAGGTTGTCGCCGTCGAGGACAAGTTCCACTTGTTTAGAAGGTCTGTAGCTCAGGCTTGCCCCGAGGAAGAGGAAGTCTCGCCGACCAAGGTAGGCACCGCTATTGTGGCAGTGCTTGGCGTGGAGCTTAGCCTGCAGGCGAGCGGGGAGGAAGTCGAGGGTGAGCTGAAGGCGTTGATTCAGTTCGTTGCTTCGTAGTTCCCGCCCAGAGAGGTGTGAACTGAGTCCCTGCCAGCGGACGTCATACTCCAGACGGTAGCCCAGGATGAGGTCTAGGCCTAACGAACCCTGTAGGCTGTAGCCTAGAGCTCGGTAGCTCATGAGATCCCCCTGGCGAAGTAGCTCCTGCTCGGC
>ERZ773068.244-NODE-244-length-29689-cov-6.115071_pt1 | contig 29689 bp, 42 predicted proteins | sample MGYA00580620_ERZ773068 | MGnify/ENA primary metagenome ERZ773068 (study PRJEB29015, sample SAMEA2737983) | human oral metagenome | biome: human oral; feature: human-associated habitat; material: dental | place: China | collected 2101 ... | reverse complement strand
ATTATTAATATATTTAAATTGTTCTATTAAAAAACATAAGGTATAATTAATTCAGTAGAATTATAGAAAAGGAGGATATATGGCAGAAATAGGTTCTTTTGAAGTAAATATTATAGATATCCATTTAGATTGGGGTATCAAAAGAAATGGAAGAGAGCGAGAGCACGGAGAAGGATATATTAAAATTCCTATATCAGAGGCAAAAAGATTAAAACTTTATAATAGTAGACATCTTGGCAAAGATGAATTCGGTATAAATTTATTTCATGGAAAATTTATTGGTGGTTTTAAAAACAACGAAGATATAATCCTAAAAACAAGTGGAAATTCTGGAAAAGAAAGTAAAAATTATATTTATGCGAAAAATCTTCACGGATCAGGAAATCTCAAATTAATAAAAGAATGGTTTGAATATGAAAAAGTGAGTACTAAGAATAAAGTTAAAGTTTCAGTAATATCATATGACACTATACAATTAGAAATTATATAAAAAAATAGCCAACTTAAATACAAAAAACTATAATTCTACTAAGTTGGCTATTTTTTTATATATTATATTTTTCTGGAACGTTTTTATAAGGAATGCCGGCAAAAGTTTTTAAAATAGCCTCAAATATAACTTTAGCTCCCTTTGGCGGAACCGCCATACCTATCTGTTTTCTCACAGATTCCTTTTTTCCAAAGAATTCAAATTCATCTGGAAAAGTTTGAATTCTTGCTCTTTCCCTATTAGTTAATGCTCTATTTTCTTTCCAATGATATCCATGTGTACCACCTCCGCCACTTGCAGTAATTGTATACGAAGGTCTTTTTGAATCAAGCCTTCTGTATATTTGACTTAATTGTACTTTCGTCTTTATTTTTAATTCTTCCGGCACTTCATCACACCATATATTTTTACCTTCAGGGATATGTTTTAATTTTTCTATCACTCCTTTTTTATGAGTTGGTAATTCATTATTACTTACCCAGTCTGGAATATCAGAAATGGCCTCTTTTGAAGTAATATGTTTATCTTTGGTAGTAGGAGCTGGAACTTTAAATTTTAACTTTAAGTCTTTTCTTATCCCAACTATAATAATCCTGTTTCTAAATTGTGGAACTCCATATTCCTCAAATTTATACAAATGAGCCGTCAATTCATATCCATACTTTCCCGCATTTTCCAATTCATTCAATATTTTATTAAAATCATCACCATTATTTGTAGATTTTAATCCTGTAACATTCTCAGCTAAAAACCATTTAGGATTATGTTCATCCAGAACTTTTATCCCATATTTATATAATTTCCCATAATCCCCTTTTATACCTTTCTTTTTTCCTACATCACTATAATCATTACAGGGAAAACCAAATACAAAACAATCTATTTTCTCTAACTTTTTTATGTCAACTTTATCCACATTTTTATTTATAACAGATTCAGGATTTTCAGGACAAATATTTTTTCTAAAAGTTTTACATGAATCTTCATCATTATCATTTGCCCAAATATGCTCTATTGAATATTTTTCTCCTGTTTCTGTACTTATACTAGCTGATATAGCACCATATGACAATCCTCCTGGACCTGAAAATAACTCGCCTTTTTTAAACACCATATAAATACCTCCTTATTATATTATACCACAACTTTGTGAAAAAAGCAGCATATTTATATTAAAAAACACAAAAAAAGAGATGGCCATTTTACTGGCCATCTCGAAAAATAGAATAATATAAAAATTTTTAATTTTATATTCTTATAAAAATCACATTACATAATGCTACTATTAAAGTTTTTATTTACAATATATTATACCCTGTTTTTTCAAAAAGTCAATCTGTTAATTTATCAACTCTTTTATTTGAGCAACTAACTCATTTTCTATTGTCTGCATATGTGCTTCTACAGTTCTTATTGCTCGTTCATATAATTCTTTTTCAGTAGCTCCATCATCTTTTAAATCTGAGAGAATATTAGTGAGAATATTTTTTGTCTCAATAAATTCTTTTTTCAGAATATCATAAATTATTTTAAAAGTAATATCATCTATTACATCATGCATTTCCGTTTCAAAGTCTATCAATTTCACATTAAAAAATGTGTCAATTTCTTTGTTAATGATAACCCAATTTTCTTTTATGTGATTATTTTTTATGTATTTGATAACTCTTTTTTGTATGCTCCATCTCAGATCCTGAATTTTAAGTACGAGAGATATTTCTAATCCTTTCCCTCGCAACATATCATTATTCAGCTGATTTTCAAGTTTTGCTAAGACTGATATAACTTTCTCCTGCTGCTCAAAAAGCTTTTTCTGCTGTGTGATATATATATAGCTTATAACGCTCATTATACCTAACTCAACAATAGCTTTCACTTCATTAAAGTTAATTCCCACAACTTTCCTCCTCGACCTCTACAGTACAGCAGGATTTGCTTTCTTCTCAATATTAAAAATATCCTGTACAAGTTTTCTCGGATCAAGTTCCACTCTTAATATTTTAACAGCTTTATGTATTGCTTCTTCTCCTAAATTTTCAATCACATCAGGAATCCATTTTCTGTCAATTTCTTTTTCTTTAAGAATATATTCCTCTGCTTTATCCCAGAAATTATTTACAACTGTTTCAAATTTTTCGATTCCTGTCTTTCCAACATTTATTATTTCACTTCTATAGATTGCAGTCTTTGCCAGTTCTCCTATTTTGTTGATAACGTACATTTTTACCATTGTTTCTGTCATCTTAAATCATCCTCTCTTTTATTTTTATTTTAAGCCATCTGACAGGCTCAAATTTGCATTTAAACTTGTCAGATAACCTTTTATACCTAATTTTATTTTAAATTGATTGTAGGTTAAATATACAAGCCATTTTTCTATAGACTCAATTTTTTGTTTTTTTGAGCCTATAAAATTTTTTAAGCTCAATTTATTGGTTTTTTGTAACAAAAAAATCACAATCAAATTAATGACTGTGATTTATTTTTTAACAATATATTTATTTATTGTAGAAACAAATTCTCTGGCATCTAAAAAATAGTTTGGATAAGCTTTTTTCAATTTTTGCAAATTTTCAACAGATACTGATACTACATTATTAGTTTCTTCCTTATACGTTTGTTCATACATAAGATAATCTTTACTTATATTCTCTTCTGGAACAGCTATATATCTTATTCTATTTTCTAAATAATCTAATATCAAAATCAAATAATCTTTTCCTTTTACTTCATCTAGATGATTAGTTACTACTCTTAAGCTACTTAAAGTTTTCAATATTTTATAGTCTTCATCTAATTTTTTTATTTCACTTATCTCTTTTGAAATTTCAGAAATATCTTTTTTAAATTCTATATATTCTATTAGTTTACTAGATAATTTAAAAAAATCTTTGTAACAAGCATCTCCTCCTCCAGTTTTTAAAGATTGTTGTTTAATGCTGTCTATTATTTCTACAGAAGTAGCCCATTGATGTTGTAACTTAGTTCTTATTTGTAACTCAATTTGGTAGCCTCCTAATTTTTTTTCTTTTTTACCTTGATATTTAAATATTTGATGTACAGATCTATAACCATCTTTTTTAGGCTTTGAAATATAGTCTTTCTCTCTTACAAAAAGAAAATTATTTTTCTCAGGGTTTGCATAAAGTTTATTTTTTAAATAATTTCCTATTGTTTCAACATCTTTTATACTCGGTAATATTATCCTTGCACCAGCCAGGTCTTGCATTCTACCTAATCTTAATTCTGGAAATCTTTTTAGTTTACCTATTATAGAAGGTAGTCTTTTCAGTCTTTGAGATATAATTATGTTATCTGTTTTTGATATAAGTTTAAGCTTTAACTTTTTATTATTATTAATTGTACTTCTTAAACTCCAAACGAAGCTCCTTATAACTTTTGAATGCTCTGCTCTGAAATCAGATAATTTTTGCAAATCTTCTGATGTTTGTTTACTCTCAACTATTCTCTTGCTTATCCTATTCAATTCATTCTTAGATACTTCAATATCATTAATATATACCATATTACACCTCATTTCTACAGCTAAAGTATAACAATTATACCTTATTAATAGAAAAAAATCAAATTTTTCCACAGTCATTATTTAATTGCCATTGTCCTATATCTTTTTCTGTTATTTTATTTCAAAATGTGGCGTGTCGTGCATTTTCCAGTTTCCACCCCATTCAACATTTACTCCTTTTTCTTTCGCTATCTTTAAGATATGCTCGGATATAATTTTTAATTTCTTATCATCATATCCTTCATCAGATGTGAATTTTCTGTAAACTCCATTTTCTAAAATTCCACAAGGAAAAATATCCACTGCATAACCATATCCGTCAGATTTAATCTGATGATTTGATTTTGCCTTATATCCATCACAGTTTGTTACTTTCGGTCCTGGTTTAGTTCTCCCTTTTTGATACAAAGAAAATTGTTCTTCTGCTGTTCTAGCTCCATCTGTTATTCTGAAATCAAACGGACTGTTTTTAATAGCTTCTTTCATTACTTCAATAAGTTTCGGATGTACTTTAGACATTTTGTCCAAACTCGTCTGACTGAAAGAATAAACAGGTTTTATGAATTCTTTTTCGACAGTGCCTGTTTCCTCAGTAGTCAAAATGATTTCACCTCCTTCGACTCTGAATCCTGTAACTTTTAATTCTTTTCCTTCATGCATGAATTCACTTCCTATAAGATTTCCTATTTCCATCTACATCACTTCCTTTTCTTTTATTAATTCCATTTTTTTTAGATATTTAAACAAACGTGTTGGATTAAATTTATGATATCCTTTCTTCTCCAGTGTTTGCCCTTTGTAAGTCAATGTGAATTGTAATGCATAATCAATAGCGTTTAGACAGAACTCGCTACAGAAGAATTTCTCATTGTCCTGAGCATTAAGAAACCATGCAAATTGACTTCCAACTATTGCTTTATAGTCATACCCTTTACCCTTGTTAGCATTAAAAAAATCTATCACATCAGATGCCCATATGTTATTGTCTAACTCAAATAAATCCATGTTCTTTTTGTATTTGAACTTTTCATTTCTGACTCCCCCTGGATTTGCTAGATATATATTTCCATTATGCACAAATTCACAATGGCTATATTCACCTAGCGTCCAGGTGGAAATTAAAAACCCCACTATACCGCGGGGCTTGTGAAATGATATATACAGCTTATCTTTTTCAAGCATAAATACCTCCTAGTTTTTCCAAAGTTTTTCGAACTCTTTTCTTGAATTAAAATTTTTAAGTTCTTCATCTGATAAAGTTTTAAGTCTAGCAATAATTTCACTTTCTGTCTTTAATGCTTTTGATAACTGCGACTGCATATGAAATGCCATTAATTTAAAATCATCAAGTGTCAGAGTTGGATACACATGTTCTCTAGTATCCTTATCAATTAACTTCCATTCACTTGTTTCTTTTCTTCCAGTAATTGTCAGTAACAGAATTAAACTTGTTAAGCTATCCCTGTCACCTTTTTCTCTGTTTCTTTGCCAGTATTTTCCTTTGAATAAAAATTCGCTTTCAGAGTATTCAACTTTTAACTCAGATAATTCTTTCTTTATTTGCTCAATCTTAAAATCTCTATTAAATACAATCTTTCCGTCTTTTATTGTTTCGCACTCTTTAAGCTTAACTATTTTCCCGCTTACAAAATAGTTATCAGGAGCAATTTCAACTTCCTGATATTCTATTTCCTCAACTATGTCTCCATGCATTGTTGGAGCTATCATAGTAGCGTCCTTACTCATACTGAGTATCAGATGAGTATCAGCATTATACATAACTTTTAAAGTATCTTTATCAAATTTCTTAAGTTCCTCGTACCAGTCTTTATTGTCTTTGTCAAAAATAGCAATGTATTTCATGCCGTCTTCAAACTGTTTTATTTCTGTTCTTTCTACTATAAATTTCATTTCTTATCCTCCTATCCAAACGAAACATTATACCAGTTGTTTCCATTACCGCCTCGCCTTATCTGCACAGCTCTCATCTGTACCTGGTCGATGATGTGGTCACTGTTACCGTTCGCAAGTCCTGTAACTACATATCCTGCACGTTCTGTAGCCTGATTTGCATGCGCCACAATAGGAGCTATTTGCCCGACCATTCTTATATCCCTGACGGTATCGTTATTTAATATGTGCCAAACGCTATTCAAATTTGTGGAAATCGAATTCATCCTTTGATCTCTTGCGGCCATGTCGTAGTTGTCCATGATTTCACACCAATTTCCGCCATTCCTATTCGGTACTTTAAAATAAGCTCTACCTCCATTTGTATGAAATGACCCAGTATAATCCCCTGCAATATTGAACATTTCAATTTCCATCCCTATGTACGAATGTCCATTATCATTTGTCCCTACTACTTTTAATCTTGAATCAGGATATTTCCAAAAATTTGTTTTCAGCTGATAAGGCGACAAATCAGGTTTTGGTGCTATCTCTTTAATTTTTGCATATGTTATTATCCCTGCCTTATTCTCTTCCGCAAGATCGGTGTATTTCACCCTTTTTTCAAGTTCATCATTTATTATTTTGTTGTCCTCAACAAAATCTATCCGTTTTGGATATTCACTTCCTATCCATTGATTAAGGCCCAGTGTTGTTTTTTTCTGTGCTGGCATTTTTTACCTCCTACTCCTTATATTTTTCCCTATCATACCAATTTAAATTTAAGCTATCCCACATGTCCCAGGTTTTGTTGTATCTATCAAATTCATCCCAAGTCATGTAACTGTATATAAACTTAAACCCTAAATGTGCTGGCTTTACCCTTTCAATTGCTTCGATAAAGCCTTCCATATTTGCTGGAATTCCATAAATCCCTATAAATTTTATATAAAAGAAATATTCATTATTTACTTCTATGACTTCGCATTTTCCACCACTAAAAACTTCTGCCATTGTTTCCAGCATTTTTATTGTCGTTGTTTTTCCAGCTTGCATTTTTGCTATTATGTTTTCTCTTCTAGCTTCATCTGATAAAGATATATCCGTTGTTATATCAAATATTTGTTCCCAATTTTCAAGACTCCAAGTTGAGCTTTGCACGAATTTCTGCCTTAAAATACCTTTCAGAAACTCTTCTTCATCTACAACATCTTCTATAGCCTTCTGTAGATTCACAATTTCTTCAACTTTTCTATAATACTTTGGCATGTATTTTATTAATTTCTCCATTACATCACCTCGATTTTAGCTGTTCCAAAAGTAGGCACATCCTCTGCTCCTAGAGTTATATTTATCGTTCCATTATTCATTTTAAAATCAAGATAATCCTTTACTCCAGTCACATTTAAAAGTATATTCCCAAGCTTTGCATAGCTGAGATAATCATCTTTAAAAGCTGATTTTCTGAAGTATTCTATTACTTTCTTTTTAAATTCCTCATTTACTTTTTCAATCGTTGTTTCTGTTCCAATACTTACTTTCCCAGTGAAATTAATTATTTTAGAAATTGCAGCATTATAAGTAACAGTTGCACCGATTGGCCTTTGTTCTTCCACATAATCTTGTACATTTTTTAAAAGTTGTGTTCCTGGAGCTAGTCCGTTAACGTCCATTAACACTAGTTTTACAGTGCCATTTCCATTCCATAATGGAAACACTTTCACTCCACCTATTCCTGGAACGGCCAAGCACCATTGCCTGTAATGATAAATATTACCTGATGTTGCTGGCTCTCTGACTTTAATAAAATATCTTGTCCTCAGTTCTTCGTCAGTTTCTGCATCGTATCCTTCCTTAAATTCTTTTAAATTTGTCACTTTAGTAAGTCCCTGAATTGTGACTGGAAAATACTTTATCGCTCCAATTCCTACATTACATCCACTTCCTTTGTCAACTGATCTAGCAGGCACAATTACTTTTTTTGTAGCATCTATAACTTTCTTTTCAGTTGTTTCAAAAATAAAAGTATCACTGCTTATTTTTGTTCCGACTTCAACAACTGTTCCTGCTTCTCCTTCTATTTGTACTTCGCCAACAGAATTTACTGCTTCTCTTCTTGAAAGCCCTACTGTTGCTACAATCTTTTCAAGAAAAATTCCCTCAGATGTATCAGCAAATCCCATTTTATGCACATAATCTACAATATCTCTAAAATTGCTAAATTCAATTGAAACAGGTGCCAGATTATCATAAAATAATCCTCCTTCGGTTTTATCATAATCAGAAGGTAAATTATTTAACATAGTATTTAATATTTCTTCTGCCGTTTTCTTAATTATTACCGTCAACTTAAAAACGCCTCCCATTCAAACGATTCAAAATTATCCAATATTACCCGAAATTTTGTTTTCAGCCTGTTCCTTTCCATTATTGCTTCAAAGTTTTCGATTTCTGAAATTTTTGGATGTTTTTTCATTTCCTCTTCAATTTCCCTTTCAAGTTCTGCATATAAAAAAGGAGTAGGAAATCTCTTGCCTAATAGCATTTCTTTATATCCTAATCCATATGTTTTATATATTTTATATTTGTATTTTTCAGTTAATAATTTCTTTTCAATCCACATCCTTATACTTCTTATGTCATCCGTTTTTATTAACCTTCCATCCTTTTTAAGCATTTTTCCTGCAGTAAAATCAATCAGAAATGTTTTCCCAAGTGATGACTCTTTTTCCAGTTCTTTTATTTCATTTTCGCCAATAAATTTAACATTTGGAAACATCCACATCACTCCTTATTCTCAATAACATCACATATAAAATACATCTGTTCGCTTGTTGTTGGAATCACATATACCTTCTGTCCTTCTTCAAGCTGATAAGTCACTTCAAAATCAAATTCCACATCAACATCAGACCATTTTAATTCATCCGTAGTTTGCATCGTTCCATTTAATTTGATTGTTCCTAAATTACTTCCTTTTAATTTCCCTGTTCCTTTTGCTTTATAGTGCTTTGTTGTAAGCCCTCGGCTCACATATATCTGTTCAGGCTCTAATATTATTAAGCCTTCTTTTATTTTTACTCTTAAAGGATTTGTGGAAATCACGATGCCTTCAAGCACTCCCATTGGAATGACGTTATCCCTTTCCTTAAATGCTTTGGCAAATTCATTTTCCCAACTCATTTCTTTGCTCCTTTTTTATTGTTTTTGTCTTCACTCTTTTTATCCTTATCTTTCTTATTTTTTTTGCCTTTTTTACTTTTTTTACTGTTTTTCTTTGCCGCTTTTTCTGCCTTGGCCTGTTCTTTTGATTTTTCCTTGTCATAAGTTTCTGTTGCTTCTTCTATTTCATTCTCAATGTCACTTTCAGAATAATGAATTAAATTTATACTACATTTATGGTTATTATTTTCAAGACTATGCTCACAATCTTTGATTAAATACTCTCCATATAGATAGAGATTATCATTCTCAAGTTCCACAATTCGGCCAGCTCTTAATTTTTCATTTCCAAGTATTGTCAAGCTGATCTCCTCATTTATTCTGTTAAGTCTTTTAAGTTTATTATTTGCTATATTTTGAGCGTTTCCTTTACTTTTTTCATCAAATTTTTCTACTTCCTGCAGTAATCCAAATTCTTTAATGCTTGCATCATCTTTTGCTTCTGCTACTATTCTTTGAGTTTTTTCATCTCCACTTATAACTATTATTTTATTTTTTAAATCAGCAATACTTCTGTTATAGCTCACGCTATTCAAAAAATCTGTTGCTTTTACAAAATTGTTTTTGCTCAGTTCATAAGTGCTATCAATTATTATTTTTTCATAAGGACTTATTTTTACAGTTGCTTTTTCCATTTCAAGTACATATTTTTTCTTATTTTCCGCTGTATTAATATTAATGATATCTTTTATTATTTCACTTACTGTCTTATCATTATAAATTTTAGTGATAACGCTTGTTAATCCTGTTATTTCTACAGCTATTCCAAACTCAGCACATAATTCTTTTATTGCATTTTCACTGCTGATCTTGTTAAATTGCTTAATAGTAGTCGACTTGTTAAGCCAAAAAGCATAATCATATGCTTTAAAACTCCTTGTGTTATTCCCATTATCTTCTTCAACTATTATTACCTGAGTAATCATTTCATCACCTTTAAATAGTGATAATCCACTTCCAAGCGTTATATTATCTAAAAAATTAAAATTCTTATCATTAAAATCATCTGGTAAAGTAAATGACATTTCCAAACCCAAGGTATCAATGCTCTCACTCCATTTTAAGCCTGAAACAAAAGGCATTATATCCAATCCTTCATCCGCTGATACAAGCCTGAAATCCATTTTTCATTACCTCCTACCATTTCTTTTGCTTTATTCATTGTCTGCTGTTCTATTTCCTTTGCTTTTTTTACTACTTTTTCTTCAAATTCGGTCAACAGTTCTTTCCCTTGTGGTCTTTTATATTCAGTAACTTCAAGGCTATACGGAACGTCTCCTGCTCTATCTGAAATCCCATGCTGGAAGTTATATCTACATTCCATATTTAAAACAATCTTAAATTTACTGATTATAATTACTCTTACAGGTTCATTTGCATCTCTATATTTTTCGAAAAACTTTATATAAAATTTAGGATTTGGAACACTTCCCATTTCCATCCAATGATATACTTTACTTGGAAAATAGCTTTCTATTTCAAATTTTCTTAATCCTTTTTTCCCAATTAAGAGTAAAAAGCCTTTATCTACTGTTTCAAACTCTTCATCGGCTAAAGACTGATTAATCACATGAATATGCGGAACTACAGGGAGTATTGCATATTCATTTCCTTTTTTAAACATAACTTTCATATTTTACTCCCTCCTACATATTCTTATAAGCTCCCATTACCTTTGCTACAATTTCATTCCCTACATAGTTAGCATATTCCTCATTACCAATAACATTTCCTTCAATTGTAACATTTACCGAAACGCTTGGCTTTTCAGATTGCTTTTTACTCTGTTCATGACTCAAAATTTCTGTTCCGCTAGGCAATACTGCCACTTCGTTTCTCTTGTTTTCGTTTATTTGTGTAATTCCACCTTTAAAATAAGATGTTCCAAGAGCTTTTCTTCCAGGAACAGGCCCAGCTGAAACATTATTTGCTTGCACATTTACACTTTTATTTTCTGCTTTCGTATTATTCCAGTTCATCAGTTTTTGAATTGCTCCGCCTATAGAGTCTTTTACCCTGTTGAATCCACCTATAACTGCATTTATTCCACCCATAAGACTATTAAAAGCATTTTTTACTACATCTATTGCAGGCTTTAAGAAATTCATAAACTGATTCCATAGCGAGATTGCTCCAGCTTTTATTGTATCCCAGTTTTTATATAAAGCTATTCCAACTGCAATTAATGCCGTAACTGCCAAAATTACTATTCCAATTGGATTCGCATACATTGCCGCATTCCATGCCCATTGTGCAACTGTGACTGCATTAACAGCTATTGCTCCACCTACTAAAACTGCATTTTTTGCTACTTCTGCTGCAGTTAGTGCAAATGTTACCGCCTGAGTTCCTATCATTATTCCTTTGTAAGTAAGAAATGCTATTCCAATTGTCGTGAGAATAGGAGCAAATTTATCAAAATTTGTCACAAAAAATCCTGCAACTTCAACTATTTTTAGTCCTAATCCAATTAAAGTATCTTTTATTTGCAAAATCTGTGGTTTATTTTCAGTGACAAACTTTTTAAAAGAAGCAACTATCTGGAGAACTTTTTCCCTTATTGCTGGCATTTGAGAATTAAACCATCCTGCAAATTCTCCTAAAACTGACATGACTACAGCTCCTACTTCTTCTTGTAAATCACCAAAATCATTCTTTAATTGTTGAATTTTCCCCTGATCCGTCTGTGCCATCGCTTCATTAACTCCGCCAACCTTCTGTTTCAATAAGTCAGCAAGTAAGGCTGCTTTTTGAGTTTCTGTTCCTGATTTCATTATTTGTTCCTGATGTTTATCTAAAACAATTCCAGCTTTTTTTAATGCCCCTGTTTGCCCACTCATAGCTTTTCCTAATAATTTCCCATAGTTAGCCATATCTTCACTTGTTACATTAAGCCCTTTTTCTTTAACCGCAAGATCTGCCATTCCAGGAAGTAATTTCTTTATTGAGTCAGCCTGTAACCCAAATACCCCAGCACTTGTTATCCCAGCTTTTAGAACGTCATCTTCAACAACTCCTTTAGATTGTAGCACTGAGGTATAATCTTTTAAGCCATTTATTTGTCCTTTAGTCATTCCCTTTGTGTTTTTAAGCACTGTTTCCATTTTTGTTGTCTGTAGCTGAGCTTCATTATAGGCATCTGCTGACTGTTTCAAAAAAACTCCTGTTGCTGCAGTTAATGCTGCAGTTCCAACAGCAATTCCTTTAATTGCAGTTTTTGCAATCCCCGCTCCAGTTTTCTTTATTTTATTCATTCCCATTTTAAAGCTTCTTTCACTAGCTTTTGCACTTGCTGTAGCTTTTTTAAGCGGTCCTGTGAATTGATCCTTTAAATTCAGAATGACATTAATACTTCTTGACATCTTATGCACCTCCCATCATTTTCTGAAGTTTTTGAGATTCAAGCTTAATATGAAATTCCATGCTCTCATAAAAAAAGATTTTCTCCAGAGTACTCAAATTTAATAAATAATCCAAAGAAAATCCCTTTTGAAGATAATAAGAAATCAAAAATGTATCTCCATCATTCTCTATGAGTTTTTTATACCATCTCCAATTTCATTTTCTTCTTTTTTATCCTCATATTTTCCTAGTCCGTACAAAGATAAAATATACGTTGCAAAACTTCCTATTTGCCCTATATTGTTATCAAAAACTTTTAAGACAATATCATAAGGCTCAACGCAATTAAAAGCTTCCTGTAGCTCTTTTTTTGCAAAATCAGGACAATGCCTGTAAATTAGTTCAATATTTCCTTTAAGTCCATTTGTTGCTGCATTTTCTTCCATTTCAATTTTATCTAATATTTCTGTAACTTTATATGGACTTATTTTTTTTACCATTATACTTCCACCCAAGAACTCTGACTTGTATTCCTTAATCTGCTCTCCATTTTCCCTTCTTGCCTTCAATTCTAAAAAATCACTTAATCCCAGTTGTTTCATTCTTTTTCTCCTTCCTAATCAATTGAATCTATATAGTTATAATCTGCAAAGTTAAAAGGAACTTCTTCTTCAATTATTTTTTTATTTTCAAACTGCATTACCATTAGTTCATTTAATGTAACATCAAGTATTTCTACTCTTTCTGCTCCGTATGCAGTCGGATCAGCTAAAGTTGCAACTATTTTAATTGAAGGAAGATTCCCATTTCTAAAACCTTTTGCAACAAGCTTACTTACCCTGCTATCTATTTTAGTAGTTACTATTGTTCCTTCACCTGAAAAGCCTACATATCTTTTTTCAGTCCCAAATTTTCCTGGAATATTTACATCTTCGTATTCAGCTGAAACTTTAGCTTCAAATGATTTCACATTCATCCATTCATCGTCATTTACCCAAACTTTACCAAAATTTCCTCTGATAACTCTGTTTGTTTCCATTTTATTTGCCATAATATCCCGCTCCTTTCATTAAAACATGTGTATTGTGAATTCAAAGTCTTCCACTGCATTCAATATTTTTATATTCCCAAGCATGAATACTTTCTTTTTAAATGTCAGTTTCTTAATTTCTTCATCCGTCATTTCATTAACTTCTATCTTCCCAACTCCTAGCCACGCCAGTTTTTGGGATTCAATATCTACTTCAGCTCTGTTATTGTACTCAGGATCTAAAATATCTTCTCTTGTTAATTGTCTAAAGTACGAATTTACAGCAGAAAAGAACAACACTTGATTGTCATATTTGTTTTTATATTTTCCAATCCATGTTTTAAAAGTTTCTCTAATGTCATCTGTAATCAAATCCATAGACTCTATTATGATAATATCTTTCATATCTTCTGTAATATCCTGAGTTATGTCTTTTAATGAAGTGCATGCTCTAGCCACTTTTACATCGTCTTCATCTTTTATAAGACAGAATCCACCATTATCAATAACTGTATCAATATTCTCAAAAATAGATACATCTTCTAAATTTCCACATAAAAAATTAGTAGCAGATCTTGTCATTGGTAATCCGGCCAGAAGACCAAGCAAAGTAGGTACATACTCATTCCCATTTTTTTCACCTCTTGCAGTATCTTTGAATTTAACTTTTTCATTCATAAAATTCACTACATGCCTATTATTTGTATTTGTTCCTTTATACACTACTGCTTTATAAGTTTTTCCTAGTCTTTCCTGTTCTTTTATCCATGTAACTATGTCATCATGATCTGCTTGCAAAGCCGACGGAGTTCCCAGCCAGTTTACTCTTTCCTTTGCCACTAATTTTAAAGCATCAGCCATTTTTCCTTTTACTCCTGTTCCTATTCTAAATATTTTTACCTTTGCAGGAGTAAATTCAAAACAATCTTTTAAAAATCTATAATTTTCAGGAGTCCAATCTGATTTCTGTATTTCTGTATAGCTTTTATAAACTTTAGTGACAATACTTTCATTTGTATCATCCCTTATTATTATTCCAACTATACCCTGTTGACTACGCTTAACTGCAGTCACTGCCTTTTGTTTGAATAATATCAAAATACTTGGCAATCCCATAAATGCACCTCTTTCTAATTAAATTTATATTTCATTTGAAATCCTTCAGCCAGTTCTTCCTTTTTTTCTATTTTTACTGAATTATCAAGCACAACTTTAGTTTTAATTTCAAGTTCTTCCATATTTTCAGTATTAATATCATTTACTATTTCTTCCAGTGTCATTACTTCAAATTCTCCAATCAGAATTCCATCAGTAACATTGAAAATAATTTCATCAATGTAAATAAAAAAAGCTCCTTTAATCTTTAAATGACTAAAAAAAGCCTCTTCCAGTTTTTCCTGAATTTCAAGTAATTCAATTTTATTTTTCTCTCTGTTTTTTGAGAAATAATATATTCTGACTATAAAATTACGTTCTTTCATGCTTTGCATGAATGCTGAAGTTTTTAAATTATCTATCGACGTTCTGACTGAAGGTCTTTCAAATTCCTCTTCTAAATTCTTACTATCTACATTCATTTGTAGACTTTCATTTATTTTTTTGTTAATAGCTAACATAATTTCCTTCAAGCTTATCATTATTCCACCTTCAAATTATCCAGCATTTCATCAATATCTTTTGCAAATTCCTCACTAAATTTCTCTTTTATTCCGTCCAAAACATGATATCCTTTGACAAATCCAACTTCTTTTCCAGACTTTGTAACCATTCTGTGGCCATATTCTATTAGATGTGCGTGAGGTGCTGAATTATAAACTCTTACAGCATCCTCATCTCCTGCATATTTATATACCTTTCCACGTTTAAATCCCTTTATATAGTTTCCAGTCTTAGTTTTTACCAGTCCTTTTGCTTTTCCTACTACTTTTCTTCGAAGTTTATTACCACTTTTCTGTAGCATTTTCTTTACCTGCTTTGGATATTCTTTTGAGCATATTTCAACCATTTCTTTTGTAAATTCATCAAGTCCTTCTATTTCGACTGACATTATTCATCAATCCTCCTGCAGAACACTTCAACGAATTCTCTATTAGTAAAATCTTCATTCCAATAGATGACTTCGTATTTATTGTTTTTTTGCATAAAATACCAATCTTTTTTTATTTCTAAAATAGATTGCTTTCTGAAAGTTAGCCTATAAGTTTGTTCGTTATACTCTGTATCTGCAGCAGTTTTCGTTTCCTTATTTCCCTGAGATACTATTTCACAGTAAGCATTTTTGACAAACTTTCCTATCCTATCTTTTTCAGCAAGTTCATTTTCTGTTTCTATCATTCTATAGACTGATACTTCATGCCTTAATTTTGTACTCCTGTCTCTCATTTTATTCACTCCAATACTGCAACTGAGAAATCATTGAACGAATCACATAAGAAAAATCTGTTGTATCTTTTTTAGCCTGACTTCTGTTGTCATATAATTCTTGAATAAGAACTAATTGAACCATTTCAGCTTTTGCTTTGAACTGTTCATTTTTTATTTTCTTATCAAAATTATCTATGGCATCTTTTAGATAACTCTCTGATATTAATATAAAATTATCTACCAGAGAATCATCATAATCAAGTCTAAGATATTGTTTTACCTTTTCCTTATCCATGAATTAGTACCTCCTAAGAAGTTGCTAATTCTAAATAAACCATTGCAGCTTCATCTACTTTTTTAACATCAAATCTTTCTATTGCTCTCATATAAGTTGCATTTTTAGTAAATCCTGCTTCAGAGGATACTGCTAATTCAAGTCCTTCTCTGTCAAAGAACGATACAAATTCTGTTAAATCACCTACAAAAACTGGTGCTTTTGTTGTATTCATCGGCAATAAAGCATCAGAAAGTACAATAACTGGTCTCCCTTTATATGTCTTTTGTGTAGTATTTTGCAGATTTATTTCCAGCAAAGGTCTTCCTTGTTTATCATCCAGATTATCTAAAAAATTAAATCCTGTCTGATTTGTTATTATGATTGCATTCTGAGATATTGCAGGATCTAAATCTACATTTAAGGCTGTATTTACTACTTTAATATTTGCAGCAGGTTTTGGAGTTAGTCCTTTTAGCAATGCTATTATTTTCTTATTTTCTGTATTTACTGCTTTCTTAACAAATCTTCTACCTATATAAGCTGACAAATTAACATTTTCATCTGAAAGCAAAGTATTTGATATAGGAATTATATCTCCATAATCCGCCGTTGTATATTTAACCTGTCCAAAATCCACATCAGACTTATTTATTTCATTCAGTTCCTCAAATGATATAAGCTCTCCTGTATTGCCTTTTTCAATCGGTAAAGTTCCAGTCAATGAAGTTACAGGCACTACATTACACAATCCTTTTAACGAGACAAGTTCCCTTCTTAGTTCTTTTATTTCATTGAACTGTTCTACTGGCACTAGATATCCACCTTTTCCGTCAGTTGCTTCTACCTGTCCAGGTGTTCCTGCTGCATTTAAAAATTCTCTTTCCTCTTCTGTAACACTTTTTCCTAATAACACTTTATTAAAAATTCTATTAACGTCCATTTTATCCTCTCTTACTTTTATTTGATTCCCATTGAAGTTTTGCACTTCATCTTCTTCCAATGCTTCCTGTACTGCGATTGCATTTTTAAGCTCCGTTAATTCACTTAATTTCGCATGTGCTTCATCTATTTTTCCTTGATCATGCAACCCTTTTATTGTGTTCTTCAATTCTTCAAGTTTTCTTTTCATTTCTATTGATTTTTTCATTTACATCATCCTCTCTCTATAAATTTAATGCTATTTCTATTTCTTTTATTTTATGACTATTATCCACTACTACTCCAGTTTTTATTTTGAAATTTTCAGGTAATTTTTTAAAATTTTTAGGATATTCACCAGCACAGTTTAGTATTTCCTGTTTTTTACCTACAGTTATATCAAAATAATCACTTGCTTCTTTTCCTGTCAGCCATGTTTCAGCATCTATCATTTCAGTTATTTTTTCTTTTGCCACACCTTCAATTGTTTTCTTTAAGTAAGTATTCGTAATTCCTTCCTGTATCGTATCGAGTGTTTCAGCAATACTCCTAAAATTATTTGCATCGCCACTTGCCACAGTACTTGGTTTATGAATCATTAAAAAAGCATTTTCAGGAATTTCTATTTCATCACAACCAAAAGCAATTATACTTGCACCACTAGCTGCTAATCCGTCTATTATTGCCCTTGTTTTCCCGTCGTGTCTAGCTAACATATTTGAGATTGCAATACTTGCAAAAACATCACCACCACCACTATTTATATATACATTTAAGTCTTTACCCTTGCATTCTTTCAGCAACTCTCTCACATTTGAAGGATAAGTATTTTCATCTTCACCCCATGACCAGCCTTTCCAACCGTCGTCAAGAATATCTCCTGTGATGTACATGTCAACTGAAGTTTCTGTAGAATTTTTAAACTTTAAAAACTTACTCATTATTTTCACCTCCCTTCAAATAGGCATTACCTACGTTTTTCAGTTCAACATAGCTTCCATTTACAAGTATCTTTTCACCATCTTCCACTTTAGGAAGTCCCGCATAAGTTCTTGCTTCATTAATTGTATAAATAGAGCCTGTAACATATTTAGTTATACTTTCTGCCTGTGTTTTTAAATCTCCTCTTAAAATACTAGCTACATTAAATTCAAATCTTAATCCTTTTTTTCTTTCTTCCTCTGAAAGCATCTTATAGTTAAATTCTTCCTCATACTGATTCAGAATAAACAGAAGTGTGTCAATATAAAAAGTCAAGTTCTGCATTTCACTGTTAGCATAGCTTGACTTATCGTAATTATTTAAATGATTTGGTTTAACACCAAATGCCGCTGCAATTTGTAAGCTTGTAAATTTTTTCAGTTCATAAAATTGTGAATCCGTCAACTTAAGATCCAGGGGAACTAAATCCATTCCAAGCGGTATTGGAATAATTCCTCTACTGTCATTTCCAGAAGCAAAATTGGCTAGTTCATTTACAAGCATTGCTTTCTTTTTACTGTCAAAATCACCAGTGTATTTCAGAATAGCTTTTGCAGTAAGGCCCTTTTCATATAGATTATTTAAATACTGTTGACTTACCTTTACTCCTTTCAACGTGCTTGCTAAAGTTTCTCTAACCGATTTTCCAACAAGTCCATCTTCACTAAGTCCGCCTTTAAAATGCAGTATTTCTTTATCCTCAAATATATAAGTCTTTCCAGTTTTAGGTGCTAAATATTTATAATACATTTTATTTCCTCTTTGAAAGATATCTGCATTATCAATCAGTATCTGCATATTTCTACTTTCAAGCGGATATATTCCTTCCAGCTTTCCGTTTTTTTCATATTGCAAATAAGCATAAGCATTTCCGGAATGATTTCTGTGATATTCTATCAGAGCCTTAAAAGTCGTAGGTGTCATGAACTTATTAGGTCTGACTTTTAACATCTGCAAGCTATCATGATCATATATCCTATTATTATCACTATCCTTCAAATTGATTGATAATTTCCCTATACTTTCACTCAAAACTTTCAGGCATGTAAAATATGTTATTTCACTTAAATCTTTTCCGGCAGATATATTTTCACCTCTTAAAAAATTACTTATTTCTTCTGATGTTTCTTTTTCACGTTCATTATTTCCTTCTTTATTCAGTATATTTATTGCTTTTCTTACTATCCATTTATCTAGTATTCTCAAATATTTCACCTACTTTCCTTTTATCATTTCAAACCAGTCATCAAATTCAGAATCAGCACTATATTCATTTTTATTAACTAGCATTATTTTCCAAGCATCTATAACAGCATCCACTGGATCTATTCTGTATTTTTGAGCCTGTTTGTCTATCTTGATTTCACCAAAACTGTTGCTTGTTGTAGTTGCATTAGCAATACTCCATTTCAGTAAATCATTTTCTTTATCATATAAAAGTTGATTAGCTTTTACCGAAAGCTGGAAATCTACTGTTGCATCATTTAAAGATTTTGCTGACTGTTTTATTTCCGTCAAGTCACACGCTAAAAATTCTAAATCCTGTAAAAATACACTTGCATTGTGATTATCATAACCAACCTCTTCAATCTTAATTTCATACTTTTCAATCAGTTCTTTCAAATGATTTATTATAAATTTATAATCGGTCTTTACTCCAAAAGCTCCACTTGTCAATGTCAACAGTCCTTTATTTACCCACATTCTATATGGGACATCATCCGTTTTTTCATGTTCAGCAAGCCTTAATTCAGGCATAAAAGAATGCGAATAAATATATATTTTCTCATGCTCCAGGAGGAACACAAGAGATATACTTGTCAAATCTCCACCGCTTGATAAATCTATACCAAGATAACATTCCTTGCCTTTCATATCTTCTATAGTAAAATCACTTTCACACTCTTTGAATTTCTGTAAGTCAACAAAACCACCTACTCCATTTGTCACCCAATAATTAAGATGTTTTGTCATGAAGTTTAAAAGGTCTGCTCCACCTTTTTCTTTTGCTTCAACCGCTTTTTCGGCAAGTCTTGCAACCATATCTTTATTGATTGTATTATCTGAATTAAAAAGCAAGTACGGATTGCTCTTTGCCCAATTATTATAATCCCAGATATCATCGTCTTTATCCATTTCACAGATAAAAATAAAAAGTGATTCTTTATCAATCACTTTCTCCAATACTTTTTCACAGAATTTATATTGCTCAAAACAGAATCCATTCAGATTAAATCCTGCAGTTGTTATTGCCAATGTCAAAGCTCCGTCAACATTAATTTGACCGTCAAGCATTAACTTATACATCTGATTATTCGGATGTGCATGAAGTTCGTCACATATGGCCAAAATACTTCTAAATCCATCAGCACTTTTTGTATCTCTCCCAAGCGACTTAATAACATTTCCTGTAACAAATGATTTTATCGTTCTTTCATGCTCCGTAATTTTGTACATTTCCTGTAAATCATTATCACTCCGAATAAACTTTGCTATTTCATCCCAAACTATATTTGCCTGTTCCTGTTTTGTGGCCGCACAAAATATCCGTCCTAATTTATATCCTGAAAATGTTGCAAATTGATTTGCCATTGCACCGGATAAAATAGACTTTCCATTTTGTCTTCCAACTTGAATATAGGCTTCTCTAAATCTTCGTTCCTTTGTTTTCTTTTTAACCCAGCCAAATAAAGATCCTATTATGAAATTTTGAAATCCTCTTGTGCTAAGTTTCTGCTGTTCTTCACCTTCACCAATCACCAATTCATTGATTATATTTATTGCTTTTTCAGCAAGTTCCTTATTAAATTTATAATCAAAATTCTTTTTCTTCAAATCTTGCAAATGCCTTTCACATGCTAGGTATTCCTTTCTTCCTGCTATCTTTTTACCTTTTACAACCAATTTTGCATATTCTGTTGTCCTATCCATTTTTAGCACCTTATAAATATTTTAAATATTTGTTAGTGCTGCTCTCTTCTTTTTTCGGCACTATCAGTTTTAATCTGTCTGTTGTTGCAAGTCCAAGTTTAGTAGAGCATTGCATTATTTGCTTCACATATTTTTCCTGTGCAGAAAGTAAAGGATGCACTACCTGAAATTTATCGTTAGCAGTTTTCCTGATACCTAAATATCCAGTTTTTTGAATTTTTTCAGTTATATCTACATAGCAATCATAAGCATTGCAATACATAGCCAATATTCCTAGATCTAAATTGTCAAGTAACTCAACATGCCCTGCTTCTTCGACAACTCTATTAAATTCTTTTTTTCCATTTTCACTCAACCAACTAGGAGACTCTGCAAGATGTTCACGTCCCACTTTTATTTTTTTCTCCTGTTCCAGTCTAGCTTTTATCTTTTCTTTTCCTATTTTTCCTTTGCTTATACTTACCACTTTTCGAGGCCTTCCTGCCATTTCTTTCACCTCCTAATTGAATGAATTTTCATTTTTGGCATTTTCTCCTGAGAATGGGGGGGATGCGGTCTTGAGCAAAATTTGAAAAACTTTTTTTGCCACCCCCTCATTAAATTTTTTAAATTTTTAATAAATAATTAAATAATTTTATTTGCAAAGCTTTCTTTTCTTCTTTTGAACGGGCATAGACACTATGAATAAAGTTATGTGTCTTCTGACTAACATAGATAAGATTGTCAATGTCAAACTTCTTCCCAGCATCATCTTCAACTGGGACGATGTGGTGACTCAGTTCTCCTTTAACTATCTTATTATTCTCGTAGAGTTCATAAAGATCTAAGCCATTGCATTTGCTTTTGCATAATGCCGTTAGCCTCCCCCATTCCTTAGAATGATAGAATTGCTTAGCCTTTTCATCTCTGCTAAACCTGTCATACTCCCTATGTCTATTACTATTACAACTACATTTTTCGCTTTGATTCAATTTCCTATTACATCTTGTGCATACAGTCTTTAACATCTCATTCCCTTTCAAATAAAAAAAGACAGTCTCTAAACTGTCTTAGATAGTCAGGTGTATGGCTTGCAAAACCCACCTCGACAAAGCTATCTCAAATCCTAAAATCTCATTCTGACATATTATAACATATAAGAAATTTTATACAATATCAAAAAAGTATCATTTTTTTAATTTAATATATTTTTTATAACATCATCTGAAAAAATAACAAGTTGTAACTGTCTAATCATATAGTTTTTATATCTTTTTGCAGTTATAACACTTATGTTTAATTTTTCTGCTATATGTTCAAACGTTAACTCTTCAAAGTATTTCATTACTATTATGTCATAGTGTTTGTTATTCTTGATTGTTTCTAAGGCCCTTTCAACCATATTTACTACATTCTCTATTCTTAAAATTTCTTCCTGCAATTTTTCTATCCTGTTTTCTACTTTTTCTAATTCAGAAAGATAAGTTTTACTTGATTGAACATTTACTCCTATTTCTCTTTTCTGAATCGTAATTCCTTCTTTTTTTAAATCCTCTATAAGCATATTTTTAGAATCAATAGCTCCTTTCAATAGCGATAGTTCTGATAGTAACTTCTCTGTTTTCTGAAATGGCGTTAATTGTTTCTCTGCTTTCATCTTTTTGTCATTCCTTATTTTTTCCAATATCTTATCTGCTATTCTGTCTATGTCTTTTTTGTTCATTTTACTTCCTTTCTTTTTTTAGAAAAAAAGACCAGTTTTTATTTGGTCTTTTTTTCTAATTCATTTATTCTCTTTTCATAATCTAATTTTTTTATCAAATCACTGTTTTTCTCTTCTAAAATTTTTAATCTTGCCTCAAAGTCTTTTACTGTTTTATTTTCTGTGGGATATTTAATTATTGCAACCGTTCCTATGCAAAATAACAGTATTCCTATTATTACAGGTAGCACTACTCTCTTATTCATAGTGCTTTCATCCTTATAATTTATCATATAGAACAGTCCTGACATTGTTATTAAAATAACTCCACAAATCATTGACCATATGGCAAAATGATTATTTTCAATATTTAGAATGCTTGATGTTCCTAACCCTATTATAGAAAATATTGATAAAAATATTCCCATCATTTCTAATATTCTTTTATCATAAGTATTTATTTTTTCTGTATTTTCTTCTAATTTTTGATACTGTTCTTTTATTGCAATATCAATCTTACTAGTATTGGAAAAAATTGTTTCATTTTCTATTTTGCTTCTTTCTATAAAACATTGACAATAGTGAAACTGTGCTTCTCTTCTTAAATCTTTTAACTTTTCTATTATTATTTTTTCTTTGTTAAAAAAATTTGTTATTTTAACCAAAAAATTATAAAAGTCTTCTTCCTCTTGCATATATTTTTTTCTAAGAGTAGAAATAATTTCCTGCACCTCTTTAGATTCGTAATTTTTTCCTTCAGCATATAATTTTTCTTTTTGTGCAATTAATTCTTTTAATTTTTCATAATACTTTTTTATAATTCCATTGAATTCTTCCCATAATTCACTATACTTTTCTTCTTGGTTCATAATTTTCTCCTTTTGATATAATAACTGTAATACATTATACCCCGAGACCAAAAATATTCAATTCCCATTGTCCAATTTTTTCTATAAAAACTGTTTCAAATTTGGCGGAAAATAATCAGGCCCTTTTATTACTTTTCCATCTTCTCGTCTTAAAATTACTCCGTCCTTATTTTTTTTGCTCATATTACTTCTATGCACTTCGCTAAATGCTTGAAATAATATTTCTCCAAATCCATTTTCTTTTACAAATCCATATATCATGTTTATTTTTTTATCTAAACGATAATCAAGCAAGTTTTTTAAATCATATTTACTTGTCATTGACTCCAGTAATGTTCCAAGTCTTATATATAACATATCACATATTGCATCCAATCTTTCAACTTTATCTTTTGCAGACCTGTATTCCCTAAATTCTTCTTCAAATAAATCAAACCTTAAAATCTTTCTTTCCGAAGTCATTTCTTTCCCTTTGTACAGATATTCAGTATCTCTGATTTGTCTGTAAAATTCTTCTACCATATCAATCATTTTTTCTGTCTTATTTTCCATTATTTTTCCTCCTCAATTTTCATTAAATGTCATTTTATTTGCACCTCGTTAAATAAATCGTTTTCAATTCTTTTTTTTGCAATTTGTATATATTCCTGATTTAATTCAATTCCTATACCGTTTCTATTTAATCTTTTTGCGACTTTTAAAGTTGTTCCGGAACCTAAAAATAGATCTAAAACAATTCCATTTTCAGGACACCCACTTAACAAACATCTTTTTACTAATTCTTCAGGAAAAGTTGCAAAATGTGCTTCTGGTATACCCTTAGTTGCAATCTTCCAAACTGTTCTCATATTTCTTCCTTTTTCATTGTATACCGCTTTCCAAGGCTTATTTACTTCACGCATTCCTGTTCTACTTTCCCCAGCTCCAAGCATTTTCTTTTTTCCAGTCGGCATTATTCCGTCTTTAAATGCTGTTAAAGTTTTTTCTGAAAATGCTTCATATTGTTTCTCAAAAAAATATTTCTCGTTTTTAGTAAAAAAATATATTTTTTCAAAGTCGTTAGTAAATCTATCTTGCACAGCTTCAGGAACCACATTTGGCTTATGCCAAATGATTTCATTTCTCAAAATCCAGCCCCTTTCAATCATTGCTATTGCAAATCTTTCAGGAATCATCATTTTTGATTTTCTTCTTATATCTGATTTTCTCCTAGTTTTTGCTTTTTGATTGTCAATATAATAATTTTTATTATTACTTCCTGATATAAATTTAGAATTTACATTTGAATAAGTATCTCCCATATTTATGAATACCGTTCCTGTTTCTTTTAATACTCTCCAGCATTCATTAAAAATTTCTATAAGTTTTTCAATATATTCTTCTACTGTATCTTCCAAGCCTAACTGTCCCGTAACTCCGTAATCTCTGAGTTGCCAGTAAGGCGGAGATGTCACTATGCAGTCTATGCTTTTATCTTTTAGCAATTTTATTTTTTCAAGTGCATCTCCATGTAATATTTGAATCATAACTCACTCCTATATGTCAAAGCACATTCTTTTTACCATTTCTTCAATACTTAGTTCCTTTTCTTGTTTTTTGATTTTGCATCTTATAATATCTTCCTTTCTTCTTTTGTACATTCCCTTTTTCTTTTCTATTTTTCTAATTCTGCTTTGAACGCTCATTATTTACTCCTTTTTCCTTGAAAGCTCTAAAATGCCCTGGATATATTTTTTTAAGTTCTTTTACTTCTTCTGCAGTTTTTATTATGAATGGCTCAACGTAGATTTCTCTAAGCTTTGCCATCAGTTTTTCTCTTCCACCGTTTACTCCATGATCCACTCCAAGATGCCATTCAGCAGACAACGGAAGATACGAATTCCCTATTCCTTCATCAAACTTATATCCTCCTAAGGCTCCCGCAGATTTTGAAATATGTGCCAGTTGTGCATTTGGTTTTCCTGTAATAACACATATTTTCTTTTTTAACATCCAATAGACCCATTTCCTGTTATTTTGCTTTCTGTACAACTCATGCATCTGATTCCACATAGGGATTTCATTATGCATAAAGTAGTCAAACAAGAAATTCGTAAATCCTACAGCTTCTTCATTCGTCACAAGTTTTAAAGCAAGGCTGAAAGTCCCTTCCAGCTTTATCAATAAGAGCTGCATTTCTTCAATCACAAACTTCATTAGCATATCTAGTATTATTTTAGCCTTGTTTTTATTTGTGTATTTTTTTTCTAAAACCTCAATTATATTTTTTTCCAGCTTTTCATTCAGATTTTTAAAAGGCTCATACCCTTTCAAACTCTTTCCACTTGCTCTTATGTAAAGCTTCTTTAACTTTTCTTTAGCCTGAAATCTATAATAATCTGATATTCCAGTTTTTTCCTTGCTGGATAAATTGCTGATATCCTTATCAGCTAAATAATAAGCAAAGCAGTCTATAAACCAGTAAATCAATTTCTGATTTTCCCAGCTCATCATTTTAACTGACATACAAGCCCCCTTATATTCCTAGAAATCTTTTCCAGAAAGGCTTTTTATTTTTTTCCATGTATTTCCTTTTTTCTTTTTCACTTTCAAACCATACAAAGTTTCTTTCAGCCATTAGAAAATCATTTTTTCTTTGCAGAAAGTCAATCACTCCTTCAAGAACTTCAATAATTTCTTTTTTCTGCTTTCTATCAACCAGTTTTATCTCACTGTTTAATAATTCATTTACTCCCTTGATGTTTATGAGATTATACTGATTTCCATTTACTCCATCCAACGGAAATTTTAGTATATTTTCTTTGCTGACTTTTTTATTGACCGTATTTTTACCATTTTTATATCCAAAAAGGTCTGTCACATCTTTAGCCAGTAAATAGACCTCAAAGTTGTGTATTTTACCCCTTATTACTTTCCCTTTACATTCAACACTTTCTAAAAATTCTAAGCTCATTCTTTTTCCTCCTGTTTTTTTTATTATTCCAATACTCCTGCATATTCATCTAACATCGAATTAAGTTCTTCTTTTTTTACCTGAAAATCTGTAAAAAATGCTGAACTTTTTGTAAAATGTTTATTTTCTTTAGTATGTAAAAATCCATTTGGAATTAGTAATATGTAAGAGTTTTCTAATTTATCCTCTTTGTTTCTATTTTTTTCATTTTCTAAAAAAATCACATATAAATCTGCACTCCCATTGCATCTTGCAGTCCAGTGTCTTGCTTTCGATTCCTTCCTTCTACGACTTCTGTAGCATGAACTGAATTTCACATCTATTGTTATATTTTTATACATAAAATCATACTTTGGATTATTTACTTGCCAATACTTGTTAGTATCCACTGCTGCAGGCACTAGTTTCTGAAAATATTCCTCTGCTTTTCCTCCAAGTCTTGCACTTTCACTTCCATATTTTATTTTATCCTGTATTTTTAATACACCACTTGATAACAGCTTTATATGTGCCACTAATGTAGGTAATCCACTTTCTTTTACAGCCTGATGGAAATTCCCGCATTCCTTGTATATTTCCACAATATCTTTTTTCATGATTTTCCTTTCTAAAATAATTTTAATTCCTCAGCTTTATATCTCACAATTCCTATTTTTTCTGCTTCCATAAATTCCTTTTCAAAATCTCTTAAAAACTTCTTACGTCTTTTTATTTTGCCTTCAATATCTATTTTTGCTCCAAATTCTATTTTAAGAAATAAATCTGTTCTCAGACCCTTCTTAAAATTTTCAAATTCAACCTGTTCAATTTCATCATTCAGCAAAGTTTCATCTATTTCTTCTTTTTCTTCTTCTTTTACAAGATAAGTACTTATGCTTAAATTAAAATCATTTTCTCTGATTTCTTCAAAACTAACAAATCTTTCTAATCCATTTTCCGAATCTATCATCCGTATATCTTTAGTTTTTTTATTTTTTCTAAGAATAAATACTAATGTTGCAATCTTCGTATCTGTAAATTTATTTCCTTCAACATGAATAACTGTATCAATATAATTTTTTTCAATCAGATACTGCCTTAAATCTTTTTCCCGATTCTTTCTATACGCTATACCTGGAAAATTTAATACAACTGCCACTCCATCATCTTTCAGTTTTGCTAAAATATGAAAGATAAACATATAATCTGCCTTACTTTCAGGAGCAAAGACTGGCATTTCTCTAAATCGTTCATCCAACTTTAAATTTTCTGTCAACTCATACTTTATACTAAATGGAGGATTTGCAACTATCGTTTGAAATTTTTTACCCTTGAATTTATCTTCCTGAATTGTATCGCCAATTTCTCCATTAAAATTTACAAGAGTTTCTTTTGCAGAATTTAGAGCAAAATCATTTATTTCTTGTCCATATTTTTTGATATTATCCGGAAATACCGATAACAGCGACCCATGCCCACAAGTTGGATCATATACTTCATCGTATTCAATGTCTATAAGACTTTTCAGATACTCTCCCAGTTCAGGCGGAGTATAAAAAATTCCTTTATTTTTGAACTCTGATTTTATATTTTTAAGATTAAAATCATTCATTAGTCCTCCAATGATGTCTGTTTGTTGCTATGTGTTCCCTGCAGGTCCTCTCAGTTAAGAAAGCATTCACATATACATGCTCATAATCTCCGCCATAGCACTTTAAATCTAATGGATCATTGTCTAGTTTTTCTAATTTCAATGAATTGATTTCCTCAACATCTTCTGAATATTCTTCATCATAATCAGCAAGCAGGACATCTTTCAACTCTTCCAGTCCTTCGTCGTCATATGTGTATATTCCAAGACTTTCTCCATCACGGACTGCTTCAAAATAATTTCCATCTCCGTCATATGAAGCTACAAACCTGTCATGCTGTATCTGATAAAATCTTGGATTTGCAGTCATTCTGTTATCCTGTGTATTCAATTCATGTTTCAGTTCTTTCAGAAACTTTACATCTTCTGCTGTTAAATTATTTATTTTCATTTATCCTCCTTTTTTAAAGTCATCAGATCTTCAATTCTAACATTGTCTATGCAATGCTGCAATCTGTTTTCGGGTACCATTCTACTTCCCTGGTTGTATCCGCTTACTGATCCACCATTTCTCTTCATGAAATTACTTAATTCTTCTACAGATGCAGTTTTAATCTCATGTAAGTTTCCATTTTCATCCCATACTTGCCGATAGAATAATCTGACTTTTGCCATCAATACCACTTCTCAATTTCTTCCTTGTACATGCCAATTCTTCTATCTTCCCAGTCAAATTTATAATATTTACATTTGCACTGCAGTCTCGAAAGAAGCTTGTTGCTTCCAAGAATTTTAAGAAATTCTTCCATCTGCTTATCAGTGAGATTAGTGTTTATTATTACCGACTTTTTCTCCCTGAAAATGAAATCAATTATGAAATATAAATTTTGTTTTCCCCAGTCCTTTATGGATTCATTTCCTAGATCCTCAATTATTATCAGTTCAGCTTTTCCTAATCTGTCCCGAAGAAATGATGTGGCCGTTTTTTCTCCGAAAGTCTCAATTATTTCATCAAACAGTGTCATTATACTTGTCTTGAATATAATGAAATCATCTTTCAGTCTGTTATAAATGCAGTTAGTATAATGACTTTTTCCAGCTCCTACTTCTCCACTTATGTAAATTCCGAGACCCTCATGTTTAAAATTTGCAAAATTTTCGCAGAATCTCTCAAATGACTTTTTATATGCCTTTTCTGTCCTGCTCTTTGCATAAGAGCTTTCAAAACTGCATTTATAATCATCTTCACACATCATTTTTTCAGATAGTCTTTTATATTTTGCTATATCTTCTTTCCTCTGTTTTCCCCTGATGTCAACTGTTTCAACAGAGCTAGTTCCAGTTTTTACCGTCACCGGTTCTGTCCGCCTTTTGATTATGCTTGTCATTTTTTGATCGATAAGCTTTTTTATATCCGTTACTTCCGTTTCCATCATTTACCTCCTTCAGTGGATATATATCCTGCCAATTATTTAGTATTGACTGTTCAAGAATTTTTATGGCCAGTTCCTCATTATTTTCATCAGTCAGCTTCTTAAGCTTATTCAAGAGTATCTTTTCTGCTCTTTCTGTCATTGGTTTTTTAATGTTTTTTCTCATATTCTTAAAGTCAGAATATGTTTCCAAAAATTTTTCGCTCTTATAT
>ERZ773068.242-NODE-242-length-29810-cov-33.290405_pt1 | contig 29810 bp, 26 predicted proteins | sample MGYA00580620_ERZ773068 | MGnify/ENA primary metagenome ERZ773068 (study PRJEB29015, sample SAMEA2737983) | human oral metagenome | biome: human oral; feature: human-associated habitat; material: dental | place: China | collected 2101 ... | reverse complement strand
GACCGTTCATGTTGAGCGATATCGACTGAGGTGAACCTGATCTGGCGTCCCCGGACATCGAGCAGGCCGTGCAGGGAGAGTCGCCGTGACCTCGTGACCAACGTACGGTGGAGCCATCAGGCACAGCGGTGAAGAGGGGATGGGGTAGTGATCCTGCAGCGCATCTGGCTCGATGTCGCCTACCGTGAGAAGGACCAGGCCAAAGCTGCTGGTGCCCGCTGGGATCCGCAGGCACGCCGCTGGTATGCACCCCGGCCTGGAATCCGCGAACTCGAAAGGTGGCTCCCCACACCACCGCGACCTGCTCGACCGGCGCGCACAGAGGTCTCCCCGCTGTGGCCAGACGATCCCGCCGTGCTTCTCCGAAGCGCCACCGGCGCCGTTCCGCTGCCGTGGGCGATCCGGGCGCCCTACGGCTGGTTCTGCCATATGTGTGACTCGACCTGCCGAGCCGGGGAGATTCAGATAGCGACGATCCAGACCCGCTGGTTGCGCCGACCGATGATCGTTACACAACCGATCGAGTGGCGCCATCACCTCCAACGCCGCGGGGATGTCGACTGGCAGCTGTTGGCCCACATCACCCGCGTCCTCGAACAGGCCCTCGCCCCGGGAACCGCGATCCGCTGGAATCCCGACACTCAGCAACTCGACACCATCACCGGCCCCATCCACGACTGGCGCGATCTCCGTGACCAGCAGAAGCGACGCCGCTAACCATACCCCAGCCGCACTTCTCTGCGCCTCCCCGGTTTCCTTTGCCGTCAAGACGAATGAACGCATGCTTGCTGAGGTGCGTGCGTACCTCCTCCGTGAGTTGCGTGAGGAGGCCGAAGCTCACCCGCTGGGGTGTGCTTTCTATCTGGCGACGAGGTTCACGGGACGACAGCCACGCCCTCGCCTGGGCCGTGAGGTTGAAGCTGGCAAGGCGTCACGTGTCTCGGAATTGTGTCTCGGTGCACGTTGCTCTTCAGCGATGGTCCTGCTGCGCCTTCAGGACTGTTCCGCGACCGTGCGTGCCGCGCATCACGACGCCAGCGATGATCAAATGTTTGCGAACTGTCCCCGCTGTGTAGCCGAACTTGTAGCCCACGCGCTCCAGCGAAGCCCCTTGCTCATACATGGACCGCATCAGCCGAATCTCGCTGAGCGACGGGGGAGTGGTTGCGGAGGACGACACCGCGTTCTCGCAGGAGGCGAGAGAGTCGCTCGTGCCCAAGGCCAACCTGTCGGGCCACAACTTTCAGGGACCTGCCGGCAGCGTAGGCAGCCTCCGCTCGTTGGAGGAGGTCTTCGGATGCTCGCGGCGCCTGCTGTGAGTGGCGCCTCCGGCGGTGTGTCCTGTGCCGCCGAGCGCGGATCGACTGGTGTGCTCGCGCCATCTGAATCACCGGCGGGGCAGGTTTCGACAAGCCTCCCGCTAGCTCCACCCTACGTACAAGGTTCGAACCCAAGACATCGTCGATGGTTTCGGTTCTGGCCTTGTTGCTGTTCTGGGCCCAGGTGCGGGCGTTGGTCTCGGGGTCGAGGAGCATTTTGAAGGGCTGAATTGTTCTCGACGCGGAGTTGGTCGTCTTCGTCGATGCAGATCTTGGTGAGGAAGGCTTGATTGCATAACCGTCGGTTCGCGTCGTTGCAGCGTGCATAGACCTCGGCACAGTTGGCGAGCAGGTTGAGGGCGTCATCGAGGTGGGCTCGGCGTAGTCACCGTGGTGAGCTTGGATTCTGCGGTTAGTGGTGTCGAGTTTGGTTTGGATGCGGTCGTGCTCCCGCTTCAATACGGGAGCGGGACAGCTCCGGCGTAGTCACTGGGCTTGCATGAGGCGGTCTTGTTCGGTTTCGAGGCGATCGCGGTTGGCGGTGAGTCGGTTGAGTTCGTCGGTTTCGCTTGCCACGAGGCGGTCGAACTTGTGGTGGAGCATTCAGATCGTCCCGTTCCTGGGGAAGCGCCACAACCTTCAATACGTCATGGGGAAGCGGAGTGTGCGGTTCGGCGTCAATGCCCAAGTACCACCCAGTCGCTAGCCCATCCCACGACGGCCCCTCGGTAGCCGTCACAGTGCGTCATAGCGCCGGCGACTCCCGGTGGCCATGCCGGCGTCCCACGCCAACCAGAGATTATGGGGACTCGCTCAATTCCTAGTCCGGAGAGTGTCTTCCGGGTGCATCCGCATATTGTGCGGAACTCTCGCCGATGCTTGGGTATGGATGCACGATAGCTGCCATTTCCTCAGGGAACAGCTCTTAGTCGAGATCACCGAGGCACTTTGGGCGGGTGCTCTAGCCAAACATGGACTGGCGTCGCTCGTGCGCTGATCGACCGTCTTGCGTCCTCACCCCCGTCAGTACTGGCACCGGCCCGGCACGGCTGTCGGCGATGGTCGAGGAACGCCCGAAGCAGGCGGTCAAGACCTGGCCCGCAGCCCAACCCGAGACCTGCGCGACGGCATCCGAATCATGACGATGGACGGGTTCACCGGCTTCAAGACCGCCACCCGCGAGGAGATCCCCACAGCTGTGACGGTGATGGATCCCTTCCACGTGATCCGGCTGGCCGGTGACGCGCTGGATGCCTGCCGCAGGCGCGTCCGGGTCGACCTCCACGGGTTCCGGGGCCGCAAGAATCACCCGCCCCACCAGGCACGCAGAACACTGCACACCGGCGCTGAACTGCTCACCGACAAACAACAACACCGCCTCGACGAACTGTTCGCCGACGACCAGCACGTCGAGGTCGAGACCACCTGGAGTGTCTACCAGACCATGATCACCGCCTACCGAACCACCAGCCGCGCTGAGGACAAGACGGCGATGGTGAAGCTGAACGATACGCTCGGCAAACCCATCCCCACCGCCCTGGTCGAGGTCGCGAAGCTCGGCCGCACCCTGACCAAACAGCGCGACGACATCCTCACCTTCTTCCACCACACAGATTCCAGCAACGACCCCACCGAGGCCATTAATATGCGCTTGGAACACCTACGCGGCACCACCCACGGCTCCCGCAACCCGACCCATCACATCACCCGATCCCTGCTCGAAACCAGCGGCCTCAGACCCAACCCACACCCTGAATCGCGAAGAGCCGGCTAAGATCTCGTAGTTGCCAAAGAACATCAGAAGGGTGAGCGTCGTGAGCACAGCGCCCAGCGAGCAGGTCCGATCGACTTTCCTGGATTTCTTCCAGTCACATTCGCACCAGCGCATTTCGGGCACCTCGGTGCTGGCTAAGAATGATCCGAGTCTTCTTTTCGTAAATGCCGGAATGGTGCCCTTGAAGCCTTACTTCAGCGGTGCAGCAACCCCGCCAGCGCGCGAACTCACCAACGTGCAGCCCTGCATTCGAACGATCGACATCGACGACGTCGGCGATCGACACCACCTCACCTTCTTCGAAATGCTGGGGAGCTGGTCGATCGGAGGGTACTTCAAGCGTAGGGCCATCGAGCTCGCCTATGAGCTTCTCACCAGCGGCTTCGGCTTCAGCCCAGACTCGTTGTACGTGACCTACTTCGAAGGCGATGCGTCACTCGGCCTGCCCCCCCGACGAGGAGTCGGCAGCCGCGTGGGAGGCAGTCGGAATGGCGCGCGACCACATCGTGCCGCAGCCGATGGCCGACAATTTCTGGACGGCTGGCCCCACCGGGCCCTGTGGCCCCTGCACCGAAGTCTTCCTCGACTTCGGCGAGAAGTACGGCCCGGCATGGAAGCTGGGCATGGAGTTCGACACGAAGCGCCGCTATATCGAGATTTGGAACGCCGGCGTCTTCATGCAGTATGACCGCCGCGCCGACGGGGTGCTCAATCCCCTGCCGTTCGTCTCCGTCGACACCGGCTCCGGCTTGGAGCGGGTCACGATGGCGATGAATGGATACGACTCGATCTTCGACGTCGACGTGCTGGCACCGATCGTGGCTACGGCCCGCGACTTGTTCCACGACACGAACTCGGTCGAACGTCATCACCGGATCGTCGCCGATCACGTCCGTGCCTCCAGCATGATCATGGCCGAAGGCATCCTTCCCTCCAACGAAGGAGCGGGCTACGTACCGCGGCGCCTGCTTCGTCGCTGCGTCACCGAGACGGTGCGTCACGGCGTCGACCACGTCGATCTTGGGTCGTTGGTGGCGACGACCGTCGATGTGCTGGGCGCCCACTACCCGCTGCTGCGCCAGAACTCCGCCAGGATCACGTCGGCGATCAAGCGCGAATCTGATGAGTTCAGTGGCGTGATTCGCCGCGGCCTCAAACGGCTCGACCTCGTCATCGAACGCGAGGGGCACGTGTCGGGCCACGATGCTTTCGACCTGCTCACCACCTACGGCCTGCCGGCGGAGATCACGCGGATGCTGGCGGCGGAGCGCGGCGTGGATGTCGCGATGGACGACTTCAACGAGGCCTTCGGACGGCACCGCGAGGCCTCCCGCGGCCGGCTGAAGGGCGCATCGAAGGCGTCCGCGGACGGCGCCAGCCCGCTGGACACCGTCATGCAGGTGGCCGCGGCCGAAGGGGTTCGACTCGACCAGGCTCAGATCGACGAGTTGATCTCCATGCAGGCATCGGGTCAGCGTCCGGCCAAGTTGTCGTTCGACGCGACGGACGCCTATCAGCAGGTCCGTCGGCTGGGCGAGACTCGTTTCGTCGGCTACGACGACACGACCGTCGAGACTCGGGTGGCCGGTCTGATCAAGGGTGGTCAGCTCGTCGACGTCGTCGAGGCAGGTGACTTGGCCGAGGTGGCGCTGGCCGAGACCCCCTTCTATGCCGAATCCGGCGGCCAGGACGCCGATCTGGGCGAGTTGGTAGGGCCAGAAGGCGCCCTGACCGTCATCGACGTCCAGTCTCCTTTGCCGGGCTTGGTCTTGCACCGCGGCGTAGTCGCTCACGGCCGGCTGGCGGCCGCCAGTTCCGTCGTCGCCAAAGTGGACGCCCCGACACGACAGGACGCCGCCCGGGCGCACAGCGCAACCCACGTGCTGCATGCGGCGCTCGGCCAGGTGCTCGGCGATCACGCTGCGCAGGCCGGCTCGTACAACAAGCCAGGCTATCTTCGCTTCGACTTCACCTCGGATCGACCGCTCAGCGCCGACATGATGGCCGAGGTGGAGGGCATCTCCAACCAGGCCGTTCGCGACGAACTGCCGGTGACCACCCGCACGCTGGCGCTCGAAGAGGCCAAAGCCATGGGTGCGTGGGCGATGTTTGGCGAGAAGTACGGTCCCGTTGTGCGCATGGTTGACATCGGCGGGCCGTGGTCGCGCGAGTTGTGCGGCGGCACCCACGTCACGCATTCGGGCCAGATCGGCTTGCTGACGCTGCTGTCCGAGCGGTCCGTGGGCGCCGGCGTTCGTCGTCTCGAAGCCCTCGTCGCGGGCGACGCCTATCGCCGGATGGCCGCCGAACGCTCGATCGTTGCCTCCCTGACCGAACTCCTGGCGGTGAAGCCGGACGAACTGGTCGACCGCGTGGGCAAGCTGGTGGCCAACCTGAAGCGGGCCGAGCGTGCGGCGGCCGACCTGGCCAAGGCCAACGCAAACGCGCAGGCCGCTGGTCTGGCCGCGGCGGCCATCCAGGTCGGTTCAACCCTGTTCGTTGGACGCCGGGTCGCGCACCAGGGCAACGAGTTGAGGGCGCTGGCCAACGAGGTACGCAGCCACCTGGGCGACAATCCCGCCGTCGTCGCGCTCGTGGGAGGAGAGCCTGGCAGCGCGGCGATCGTCGTGGCCACGACGCCCGCCGCGCGGGCGCAGGGCCACGCCGCGAATGTGCTCGTGGCGCACGCCGCCGCCCTGCTGGGCGGCCGCGGTGGTGGCCGTGACGACATGGCGCAGGGCGGCGGACCCAATGCGGACGCCTCCGATGCGGCCATCGCCGCCATCGCCGCGGCCATCGGGCAGACCACCACCGGCAAGCCGGCGAAATGACGACCAGCCCCACACCCAACCAGCGTCGCGCGACGGGACGGTTCGCGCGACGCACCACGGTGGTGACGGGGCCGGCTCCGGTATCGGGTTGGTGACGTCGGTGATGATCATTCGGGACGGGGGATCGGTGCTCGCCGTCGACAAGGTCGAGGACAGGCTGGTGGCCGCCCGCCAGCGGCTCGGCGAGGCCTACACCCCTCTGGCGATCGACATCACCAGCCCGACGGCCCCCGCCACAATCGCTCAGGCGGTCGACGGCCCAGTCGACATTCTGGTTAACAATGCGGGTGTCATGGATGGCTTCTTGCCGTTGGCCGAACTCGATGATGAGACGTGGGAGCACGTCATGGCGGTCAACATCACCGCAGCAGTGCGTCTCACTGCCCGCCATGATCTCCGCGGGCCACGGAGCGATCGTGAACGTGTCGAACGAGGCCGCGCTCAGGTCGACCTGCGCGGGCCTGGCCTACTCGATCTCAAAGGCGGCAGTGAACGCGTTCACCCAGCATGTCGCGGCTCTGTATTCCTACGACGGCATTCGCTGCAATGCGGTGGCGCCGGGGCGGTCAACACCACCCCCACTGACATCTTGTCGAGCTTGGCCATTGAGCGACTGGACCCGATCATGATGTCCACCAGTTGTGGCCGACGGGCGGAGCCTGACATGATCGCGAATGCGATCTGCTTCCTCGCCGACGACCACGCCGCCGTAAATATCAATGGCGTCGTGCTGCCCGTCGATGCCGCCTGGTCGGTGATGTGATCGACAGCCGGCTCTCCTCCCGCCCATGGGCCACCTGAGAGTGGGCTTCCATAACGACCACGACCATCGTCGCCTCAATCAAGGTGTCCTGGCCAGCGGGGTCACTTCAATAGCCTGCTGCACAGCGCCCACCGCCCACCGGGCGCAGGAACACCGCTGACTAGGGACAGACCCGTTCGACGCATGTGGTGAGACGCGAATCAGCGCCCGAACCGGGCCGATCCGGCAGCGGCGGGCTGTCGTTGCCGGGGTGGTGAGCGTGGGCAGGAGTTGTTCGGCTACGGGCTCGTAGTTAGCGTAGCGGTCGGGGTAGGCCGACACTTCCACGGCTTGCGCGGCTTCGCCCTTGGGCATGGTGTGCCAGCCGGGGATGTCGAGCAGACCGCGGGGTGAGGGGTGGTTGGGGCCGGTAGGGCCGCCGAAGAACGCGCGGGCCTGGTAAGTGGGGTCCATGAGGTCAGAGACGGTGCCCCACCCGGCCTGGGGCCGCATCTGGAACAGACCGAGGCTGTCGTGGTCGGAGGCGTCCCCGTCGTTGGGGTAGTTCCCGGAGTCGGGGTAGACACTGGTGTTGGCCAGCATCCGCAGATTCGACTCGGTGAGCGCGGCCATGAGCGCGATCTGCAGCCCGTCACGGGTGACGCCCTCGATCTGGGATCCGGTCTGGATGATGGTGGCAGCGTGGGTGAGCTGGGTGGTGTTCAGCGTGAAGGTCTGCCCGTCAGCGGTCGTCACTTCCAGCGAGTCCGGCACCGGCCCCACCACCGACGGGCCAGAGGTGCTGGTGGTGCAGGAGGCGTTGGCGCCGGGGCTGAACATCATCCCAACCCCCAGCAGGAGCAGCGCGGGGCTGAACAGCACGAGCACGGCAACGATGACGGCTAGCTTCTTCACGACACGTCACCGCAGCGGGTTGTCCAGCTGCGACAGGCGCAGCAGATGGCAGGTGTCGTAGGTCGGCGCGCAGACCACGAACACCGTGAACGCCACAGGGTGGGCCGAGGTGACCGGTTCACCGCTCCAGGTCCCGGTGCGGTGCCGGGTGCCCTCGATCGTGTAGGCGACCGTGCCGGGCGCGAGCTGCCCTTCGGGCGCCTGGGCAACGGCTTCGCCCCACTGGTCGGGGATGTAGGCGCGGTGGATCGTCAGATGCTGACTGGTGCCATAGGCGCGCAGGTCCTGCCAGGCGGTCCGCGAGGGCAGGTAAGTGGCAACGTCGGTGGCGAGGCCGGCTTGCTCGGCGCCGCTGGGGTCCCCGACGGCGAGGATCGCGGAGGTGTAGTCCAGGGGCAGCAGGCCGGTGGTGGTGTCCCACGCGAACAGCGTGGTCGCGACATTGCGAGCGAACTGCTCCGGATCAGCACTGCGCGCAACGGGCGGCACCGCCGGCGCCCCCGAGGCCGAAGGCTTGGCGGTGCTGGTTGCGGAGGGTGACGGGTTGGTGGTGCTGGTCGGTGAGGTGCCCGGGATGCTGGTGGGGGTGTGGGGGCCGGTGGCCAGACCGTAGATCCCGACCCCACACACCAGGGCCGTGACCGAGCCGGCGACGATCAGCACGAGCCGGCGACGCGACGAACGATCAGAAGTGTCCATGCCCAGCAGGTGCACCCACGCACCCCACACACCAGCCAGCGGAGGCGGTTAGATGGCGCGCAGTTGCGGACGCCCACCCTCCGCCTCGTCATCGAGCTCCTTGTCAAGGTCCTCGGGGTCGGATGCGGTGGTGTTCCCCGGGTTGGTGAGGGCTGCTTGGAGGGCGTCGGCGAACGCGATGGTGTGTTCGATCACGCGCAGGAACGTGGCGACTTGGCCGTCGGTGAGTTCGACGGCCAGCACGGCCGGGTCGTAGTGGGTCCACCACTGATCCAGCTCGGTCCACGTCACCACAAACGCACGCACCGGATACTGCACCGGCCCGCTCTCGGGGGTGCTGTTGGGTTTCTTGGCCGGGGCGGGCTTCGGCCTGCCAGCGGATTGGATGCGGGCGAGGGCGTCGGCCGCGGCCTGATGCAACGCCTCATCGGCCGGGCCGGGGCTGGTGGCGTGGTTGCGGATGGTCTCGTAGATCGGGTGCACAGGGCTCCCCGTGTCAATCTGCTCCAACCCCCGCTGTGCCGCGGCCCTCACGTGTTCGGGCAGCGTCTCGTCGGTGGCGGCCTGTTCGAGGTAGCCGATTTTGTCCAGCGTCTTGTACGAGGCCCCGCCGGGGATCATTCCGGCCGCTTGCTCACTCGCGCGGCCGGTGGGTGTTGACGGTGCGGGAAAATTTCCCACACCGTCGGTTCCGGGCTGGTTATCGCTGCGGAACTGGGTCGCCGCCTGGCGACGCGCAGCGTCCTCAGCCATGAGAGTTTTCAGCTCGCGGTAGAGGGCGGCAGCTTCCAGCGCGGTCAGTGGTTTGTGCAGGACGTTGTCGTCTTGCTCGGCCAGCAGGTGGCCGAGCCGGTCGGAGATGCCGGAGCGGACCCACACGTTGACGGTGCGCCAGCCGAGCTGCTTGATTGCCGCCAGCCGGCGTGCCCCACAGATCAGCACCCCGTCAGGGCTGACCGTCAACGGCTGCAACAACCCATCCCGCTCAATGGAGGCAGCCAGCCCATCGATATCACCCAGGTCGGCACGGTGACGTCGGCCGACATGGAGGGAGTCGACGGTACGGTCCAGCTCGATGTGCCCCGGGGTAGTCATGACCGCACCCGTTCTCGTCCCGGTGTGGCGCGGACGATGGAGGCCACCAGGGCGTCATCACCCAACAGGTCAGCCAGGGTTTCCCCGAGCAGCAGACGCAGCAGGATCCCCCGCCCAGCCGCCGTGGTGGCGTAGGAAGGTTCGGGATGGCCCAGCAGAACCCGCAGCAGACACGTCCAGGCCGGGGCAGACAGATCGAGCAGGGCGCGGGCGTGCTTGTCGCGCCGCAAGGCTTCGTAGGTGCCACGCCGAGACCCGATCCGCGCCAGGGCATTGGTGACGTGATCCACCCCCTCCCGCGCCGAGGGTTCCGGCCAGCCCAGCAGCACGAACAAGCGGATCGCGTCCGCCACCGCTTCCTGCACGCTCGCATCCACATCTACGTCCTCCTGCTGGTCGTGGTGGTGGGGGTCTGTGAGATGGAAGGCCGGGTGGTACTCGTACAAGGGTGTCTCGCGGTCGGAGAACCGTTCCGGATCGTGGTGGGCGGAGATGTGGGCGCGACGGGCCTGATGGACCGAACACATGAGCCCTTGGGCGCGTTCTTCGTAGATGCAGGTGATCCGCACCGCATGCGTGACCACCGCCCACGGGTCTGCTGCCTTCCGCGCCGCCGGCGTCCGCATCACATCAAACGCCGCCTCCCACACATCCAGGCCATGTTTGCGGGCCAACGGCGCGAACCGCTCCGCCGCGAACTCCAGCAACTCTCTGGCTTGGGGGTTGTTACGCCATCCGTGCTCGGCCAGATGCTCCAACAGAGCCCGCAACCCCTCACTGGTTCGGAAGTCAGCACTGTCGGGGCGGGGTGCCGACGGCGTTGTCGACGACGTCCCGGTCTCAGCGGTGCCGTTGATTGTGGTTGATGTGGTGTGGGTCATGGTGGTGCCTCCTGACAAGCAGGTGCGCACCCCGATCACCCACGTGCCGCGCACCCACCGAAATGCCGTGGCGGGTCCTCTGGCCAAGCGCGCTCTGGAAGTGGATGCCCCGCCCAGCGACCGTGGCACCATGCCGGCCCAGCAGATCGGTCGGACGCACCCACTCCACAACCCGCCCCACCTGCCGACCCACAGGCCGGCCTGTTGTCCGGGCAGTGTGGGCCTTGACCGCCTCCGGCACCCCATCCGCACCCTCACCCATGCCCAGTGAGCCCGCGGTTGCTCCGTCGATGTCGGGGGCGAGCTGTTCGTCGAGGTCCTCTGGCGGCATTTCGGGCGGGACAAGATCGCCTCGCTCACCCACCGCCTCCTGGTCGAGGTTCTCGGTGGGGTGGTCGGGGTGGTCAGGGCGAGTTCTTCGGGATCGGGTGGGCCGTAGTCGTCGTGGACCGGCGGCTCCGAGGGGTAGTGCTCGTGTTCGTGGGTGTTCATGATTCCTCCTTTATCGATGGGCTGATGTCAGGTTCCGGACTCCTCGTCGGTGTGGAGGTGAGCCAGCGGCCCACCGTGGACGGGTGCACGCCTAGCTCGGCGGCAATCTGCTTGTTCGACCACCCCTGCCCCCGCAACCCGGCAGCCCGCTCCCGCCGACCCACCCCAGCCGTCTCGGGAACGCTTCGAATGGTCTCCTCATCAGGAGCAGGCAGTACCGAAGCCCCGGGCGCGGGCTTCTCCTCGACGTGCTTCATCGGAGACGGACCGGATTCCGGTGTGGTTGGTCGTTCATCGTCAGGGCCGACCTGTCGCTGGCGTCGGGCTGCAGGAGTGCTACGGGTCCACCAGGCTCAATGCCTGGCGCTGGGCCTAGTGTGGGCTCGTCGTGCTGTTGGGTGACGGTCTGCCAGAACACGGCCTGCGGCTCGGGGCTGGTGGCGCGGGTGAGGATGACGGTGAGGTGAGTGATCGCCAGCAACACCACGGGCGGAACCGCAGCAATCGCTGCCGCCAACACGGCCGGGACGTCGGCATCGGCGGCCACGATGGCGTGCAGGGCGTTCGCGGTGACCGAGACGACGGCGCCGCCGATCAACAGAGCCCAGGGATACCAGGCAGCCTTCTGCCCAGCCAGAGCAACGACGGCGACGGTGGCCACCACGATGATGCCGTCAACGATCAACGGCCACGCCCACGCCTGACCCGACCCGATGCCCGAACGGGCCGCGAGATCAGCCAAAGAGGTGAACGACAGCCAGAACGCCCCGATCGCGATGAACACCGTCCCCGCGACCGCCGTCCACACCGCCCACCGCCGCGCCCTCACACCAACCCCCAACCCGCACCCACCGGCACCCGCACCGGCCACGCCTCCGCCGGCCCAGCAGTCCTGGATGCAGGGGACGTGGCGGGATGGGTAGTGCGGTAGGCCGACCGCACGGTGGCGGCGATCTCCCGCGGACCCAACCCCGCCTCAGCGGCAGCAGCGCCCAGCACATCCACCGCCGTGGCAGGTGCGATGGCGTGTTCCGCGGCCCGACAGGCCGCCCAGAACAACCCCCGATTCCGCTCGCCCTCACCCAAACCCGCCACCCACGCAGCCAGCCGCGACACAACCACCCTAGGCTCGGTCTGAGCCATGCTCCGATGAACAGTGCGCGGTCGTGGAGAGGGGCGGGGGTCGAGGAAGTCCCGGAGCGCGTCGCTGTCGATCCCAGCCGCCGCCCCTTGCCGAACTGTGGCCAGCCGATACGACCCGGCAGCGGTGTGTGAGGGTGGGATGACGATGTAGCCGCCATCCCCACGGAAATCCACACCGGCCCGGGCAGCCTGCCACGACCGCTGCACCACGCCCGGCGTGGCCGGGTAATAGCCATGCCGACCACCCGAGGGAGAGACCACCGTGAACACCGGCATCCCCACCCACCCCGCATCAAGGGCGCGGCGCATACTCTCCCGACCATCCACGTCCTCGCGGACATCAACATCCACGACCACGACACCGGAAACCGCCCCGGCGGGAAGCCCGAGATTCGCGCCCGGCCACCGCGCCCACCATGTAGCCGGAGGTATCCATGCCATGCGCAGCACCCACCATCAACGCGACCGATTCGGCCTCCACCTCACCAATCCCACGATGCTGTCGCGCCTCGCTGGCGTCCGGACCATGCAACAGGACGTGTCCGAGTTCGTGGGCCAGAGTCTTCACCTGCGCGGCCGGGTCCATGTCGCTACGCACCGACACCACATGGTTGGCGTAGTCGGTCAGCCCGTTCGCCCCGAAAATCTCCGACGCGTCAGCGACCAGCCGCAACTCGAAGCCAGCCTTGGCGACTTGTATAGCGAGGCCCTGCCACAGCCCGGCAGGAGCCTGCCCCTCCAACAGCTGCGGAGCCGGCGGCTCAGGGATCGGGTCACCTGTGGTTTGTGAGGCGTCCCAGACGTAGGCGAGGCGGACGCCGACCATCTTCGTGCGCACCGTCTCATCCGCACGCGGCTTCTCACCCTTACCCAGCCGCCGCCACGACTCAGCATCCTGCGGGGTCGCCGACGCGAACCGTCCCGTCACCGGCGCCAGAATCTGATACCCCGGCTGCCCCTTGGAGACCTGACGGCCCAACTGCTACCACTGCCGATAGCCCGCCACATGAGACGGCACCGGGTCCGGCACCAGGCCCAGCTCATGGGCTTCTTGGTGCTGGGTGAAAATCAGGATCGTGTTCGCGAACGACCGCGCCCTAAACCGGGCCGCGAACTCCACTGCTCGGGCCCAATCCTCACCCGAGACCAGCTGCTCGACCGCCCCCGTCAGCCGCTCATGCAGCGCATCAAGCTTCGCCTCCCGTGCCGCCCGAACATCCTTGCCCGACGTTGCCATGCCGGTCTCCTTCCGCGAACCTGCCCACCGGGCCGAAGAACCGACCCGGTGACCATCAGGTACGCCGGAACCACCAGCACTAGAAGACGGACAACACAAACCCCTACAGTGACCGTTAGGAACCACAACGAACCCGATGTGTCACACCCGGACTAGCAGCACAAGCACTGACCTGTCAGCTGAGACGGCTTCACATGATCACATCCCCGCCGAGTTTGCGATGAACCCCGATCTCAGCACCCGCATGACCGTTGTTGCTGGGCCACCGCACCTGCTGCCCGCGTGACCGGAGATGTCACGCATCGACGTTGGTCCTCACGAATGCCTGCCGCAACCCGATGTGCTGCAACATGGGACGCGTTCGCAACCATCCAGACGGGTTTACGGCGCCAGCGGCGGGTCAAGTCCCGGGAAGGGCTCCAGGGTGGCGCATGCTTCCTCGATGGGCCCGTGCGAGTCGCCGGCGTCGCAGGCATGGTGTTGCAGCTCGCCACGAACCCTGTTGCCTTGTGTCTCGCAGGTGGCGCATATTAACTGGTCTACCAGAAGCGGGAGTTCCCAGTGAGGTCAGGGCTTGTGCGCTACAAGATGCATTCCGAGACACCACCAGGAAGTGACGGGTGCCCACTAAAGCAAGCTTGCGGGCCAAGCGATGGATCCTGGTCCGTCGGTCACGACATGGATGAGGAGCGGAAGTTGTGATGGTGGGCGCGTAGGTGGTGGCGGCTGCGGAGTTTTTCGGTCAGCCAAGGAGGCGCTGGGGGTGGCTGAGGCTTGCAGCAGTCCCCCCAGCGGAGTACTAAGGTGAGTCCACAAGGCAGGTTCTTTGCCGGCTCGACACGGATGAGGTGATTGGTCTCTTTTCATCCCTTGCAGGGGAGGGGCTGCCCGTACCGCTACCCCAGCTTCACCGGCCTGTCACTCACCTCCTACCCCCCAATAACTAGCCAGCGCCCCGTGGGTCTGAGTCGCGTCCATTGCTGGACCGTTAGCAGGCTCTTTCAGAAAGGACATCATGACGATCACGATGAGCGGTGTTCTGTCTGCGCTCCAACGACGCCTCATTTTCGCGGAGAAGAATCCAGACATTGATTGGTTGAATCTTGTCGAGAATGTTCCGCAGTGGCCCGCCGGAGAAGTTCCTGCTGGAATTGTTCACGTTCCTGGTACGAGTTATGAAGCATCCGCCGGTAACGAGGCCTTGCTCGCTGCTATCGCTGACCGTGAGAATTCGCTCCACGATGCCTCGGTCTCGCCGTCCATGGTGCTGGTCACCTGTGGCGCCATGCACGGGCTCGGTCTCGTATTTCGGCAGTTGAGGGCGCAGGGGCTCTGCGAGATCCTTGTTGAGTCCCCGATCTTTCGCGGTGTCTACGACGCGGCCGTGGCTGCGGGCCTGACCGTCACCACGATGGATGGTGCCGCCGTGAAGGGCGTCGCGAATTTTAGCGCGCGCTCCGGTCAATCTGGCCTCTACCTAAACCGGCCTGCCAACCCTCACGGAGCGGTCCTGAGCGAGGAGGAAAAGCAGGGACTGGTTGACCTCGCCGCAGCGGGCGTGCCTGTGGTCCTCGACGCCACCTATGACGGATTCAACTACCGCGAGAACCCCGTCCACCTCACGGCCGACGCGGCCCTGCCTGGTCTGTACGTCGTCAACTCTCTATCGAAGAACTACGGGTTGCCCGGCGAGCGGATCGGCTGGATCCTGTCGACGCCCCGCAACGTGGCGGTTCTCACGGCGCAACTGGAGTGGGAAACGGTCTGCGTGGGACGAGCGGCACAGGCGTTCGCAGCTCAGGTAATCCGCTCGCACCCGGCCCCCCTGCGCGAACGCGTTCGCCGAGGTCGAGAGAGCTTCGCCCAGCAGGTGCACCTGCTGGGCATCGACGAGTATCGCCTCCCCGAGGGTGGAACCCAGGCGTGGCTGGACCTCGGCATCACCCACGTGGAGGACTTCGCAGATGGGCTGCTCCGTCATGGGCTCATCGTCACCAGCTCGTCGAACTACTACCCGAGCACCGACGGCTTCATCCGATTTCCACTGGGCGTCGACGACGACGTGATCATCAGGGGTCTAGAGGCCATCAGTATTGCGAAAAAGGAGTGGCAGCACCGATGAGCAGTCGAGTCGTCGTAGATGCGTTCCGCGAGCAGGTACAGAGGCATCCTGACCACACGGCGGTGGAGGCGGATGACGTCAGTCTAACGTTCGCTGAGCTGGCACGGCAGGCGATCATGCTGGCCGACGAACTGACCAGGGCTGGCGTCGGCCGCGGCGAGGCCGTCGCGGTCAGCTTGCCCCGCACATCCCGCCTCATTGTGGCGATGCTCGCCACCTGGCAGGTGGGCGCCGCGTTCGTCCTCATTGACCCGGGCGAGCCGCTGGAGGCCAAGGAGTACAAGTACCAGCTCGTGGACGCCGTCGTGTATCTGTGCGAGGAGGCCGACCCCACTGTCCCTGCCGGAGCCAGGATGCTGGTCTATCCGCGCCCGGCGCCCGGCCGCGGGACGGTCGGCGGGCGCGCGCTACGTTCGCCGGCCCCCGCCGACCGGGCCTACTACGTGTTTACGTCGGGCTCGACTGGCCGACCGAAGGGGGTCACGATCGACCATGGCTCCCTGATGCACCACTGCCGCCACCAACTGACGGACATCTACGCCGGGTACTCCGACGGAGAGCCCCTGCGAATCGCGTCCGCCGCGCCCGTCTACTTTGACTCGTTCCTGGACCAGTTCCTGCCGATGCTCCTCTTCGGGCACACGATGGTGCTCCTCGGGGATGCCCAGCGTTTCGATCTGGAGCGATACGTCGCGGGGCCGGGGTTCGACGTCGTCGACTGTGCCCCGTCCCAGCTGGAGCTCCTAGTGCGGCACGGCCTCCTCGAGGGGGAAGCACGACCTAGACTCATCGTGTTCGGCGGCGAGAACCCGAGCGCCCACCTGTGGTCGACCCTGCGCGACCATCAGGTCGAGGCGTACAGCGTCTACGGCGTGACGGAGTGCTCGATCGGGACCCTGACCGCACCCGTGCTCGCCCACGAGCATGTGTCGCTGGGGCGGCCCACGCTCGCGGACCCGGTCTATGTCCTCCGTCCAGGGACGACCGCCCTCGTCGAGGTTGGCGAGGTTGGCGAGATCGTGATCGGTGGAGGCAGCGTCGGCGTGGGCTACCTCGGCGAGGACCCGACGGGCGGCGGGGTCTTCACCCCTGATCCCTTCGGCGCCCCTGGCGAGACCTGTTACCGCACGGGCGATCTCGGCCGGCTCATGCCAGACGGTTCGATCACGTTCGTCGAGCGGCTCGACGACCAGATCAAGGTGAGAGGATTCCGCATCGAACCCGTCGAGGTGGAGCGCACGCTGCTGACCATCCCTGGCATTCGGGTCGCGGTGGCGCTGGGCGACGTCCACGGGAGCGTCGCCGATCGTCTGCTGGTGGGCTACGTCGACGATGAGAACCGCCCATGGACGGAGATCAAGCCTCTGCTGGCCGAGCGCTGCCCGAAGCACCTGATGCCCGACTGGGGGGTCGCACTGAGTGAGGTCCCCATCACCGACACAGGCAAGATCGACCGCCAAGAACTCCGTCGCATCATCGCAGCGAGCCACGAGGGCGGCGAGGACGACGAGGACGTGAACTCCTACGAGGACCTCATCCGGCAGATCTGGAAGGACGTCCTGGGCGTCGACCGGCTCCGCGTCACGACGCCTCTCGTCGACCTCGGCGCCACCAGCATCATGGTGCTCGACATCGCCGCGCGGGTGGCCGATCTGCCGACACCAGCCCCCATCGACTTCAGTCAGCTGCTCGCCGCGACGACGATCCGCGAGCAGGCCATGTCCTTTACCAACTGACAGATCCACCGAAGGAGACACACCATGCCCAACCAACTCTTCGAGACCGTTCGCGATATCTGGACCAAGGCGCTGGAGACCGATGTCGACGCTGGTACTGACTTCTTCCTCGCAGGTGGCCACTCGTTCCTGGCGCTCGACATTACCGCCGATGTGTCCGAGGCGTGCGGCGCGGAGGTCCCGCTCCGAGCGATCTTTGAGCATCCCGTCTTGGCCGACTACCTCACTGAGGTCAACCGTGCCGCGGCGACCACTGAGAGCCCGGCTGATGAGTATCACTGAGGGACTGCTCCGGCTGGGGACGTCGACGTGGGGGCTCTGGCCCATCGCGGTGCTCCGAAGCGCAGGCTTTCCGGCCAAGCTCGGGTTCTCGACGAGTGATGACGCCCTGCTGGCGGCGGCCGACGCGGCCGAGACTGACGACGACGAGCGCTTCCAGGACGAGTTCGAGAACGCCAAGGGTCGTCACGTCGACCATGTCAGCGACCTGGCGCAGCATCCCCGACTCCGCGAGGCGGTCGCGTGGCAGAACCCCGAGGTCCTGTCGCACTGCTTCGACCCGCTGGCGGCTGGCTACTCCCGCAACTCCCGCAACCGAAACCGGGAGCGAACGCTCGTCTCATACACGAAGCGATACGCGCTGAAGAACGACACGATCTCCTTCTTCGGCCCGGTCTCGTGGTGCGGCTTGTCCCCGGACATGCCCTCGCACGTCAAGGTTGAGGAAAACCTCATACGCGGGCGCAAGACGCATTGGGAGAGCTGGGCGGTCGACCTGCTCGCGAGCACTATGTCCAGCCGCATCGCGAATCGCACCAAGCTGCCCGTCCGGCGCAGCCCGGGCTCGGCGGTCGTCGACGGCCAGGTCCGGACTGCATCCGGTCGCATCCTCGCCACATCTGACCTGGAGCGTGAGGTGTTCGCGCTCGCCGATCCTGGACAGACCGTCGAGACGGTCGCCGCACGTGCAGGCATCGCGCCTGCGGAGGTGCTGGAGGCGGCCGGGCGCCTGGCAGACCGCAAGGTGCTCCATCTCGGGTTCGAGGTCCCTGTGTCGGACGATTGCCTGGGGGATCTACACCGCCAGCTGGTGGCCGCCTTCGGGCCGGCCGACGCCGAGTCGCTCGTTGCGTTCGAGCGGCTCGTCGACCTGACGGGGGTGATCGGTGGCGTCACTGACGACGAGCAGGCGAGGATCTTCTACCAGCAGGTGCACGACGCCTTCACCGACGTGACTGGGTCCACCGGCACGCGGCGTGCCGGCCAGACGTACGCCGGGCGCACCCTCCTGTACCAGGAAGCGATCCGCGGCGTCGATGTGACCCTGGGGGACCGTGTATGGGCCGCGATGGCTCCGACGATGCCGAGCCTGCTGCAGGGAGCCGACTGGATAGTGGCCGAGCTGACCCGGCGGATGGGCGAGTTCCTGACCGACTGGGTCGCTAAGGAGTGCGTGCGGACCGGAGTTGACTCGCTGCCTCTCGGCTACGTCCTCATGCGTAACTCGATGGCCTTCACCGAGTTCGACGGTCAACTCCCGCCGATTGCAGAGCAGGTGAAGCAGGACTTCCAGGAGCGCTGGATCCAGATCCTGGACTCGGCGCGACCGGGGGAGGCTGGCGTCGAGATCACCCCTGAGGAGTTGGCGGAGCGCACCGCCGAGCTGTTTGCCGTGCCGGGAGCCGCCCCGCGGTTCACGCGCGTCCACAGCCCGGACGTCATTGTCGACGCAGCCTCTCCCGAGGCGCTCGCCAGGGGAGACGTCCGCCTCGTGCTGGGCGAACTCCACGTCGGCGTCAATACGCTCGATGCCCGCGCCTTTGTGCAGCAGTTCGACGATAAGATGCGGCTCAGCCGGCTGACCCTCGCCGCCGCTGGTCCGAGGGTGATCGTCGTACCGGTCAAGGAGTCTCCCTACTTCACGTCGCGTGCCGCGCCGCCTTGCGTGCTCGGGACCGCCGCCGACGACTTCCTCTTCATTCACGACGGGCACCAGTCTATTGAGACGCCCTCGCGCCCGCTCGCCGCGACCGAGCTGGTCGCCCGGATCGTCGACGGTCGACTCACTGTCATCAGCCCCGGCTCGGGCCGGATGTTTGATTGGTGGCACGTGCTCGCCGACTTCCTCTCTTCGATGAGCGCCAACCTGTTCCACCTCGCACCGCAGGGGAGCAACCACGTGCCGCGGGTCACCTGCGACAGGGTCGTGCTGCGGCGTGAGACGTGGCGCTTCGAAGCCTCGGAGATCGACTGGGTCGATCTGAAGGGGGAGGACAGCCTCTACTGGCACGCCGCCCGGTGGCGGCGTGCGCAGGGCCTGCCCGATAAGGTGTTCGTCAAGTCGGTCCAGGAGGTGAAACCGCTCCCGCTGGACTTCTCCGACCTGTCGAGCCTGGGCGTCTTCACGCTGGCAGTCCGCAAGCTCCGCCAGGGTGGGGCCGGAACGGTGACGCTGTCGGAACTGTTGCCGGACGGTCGCGGCTACTGGTTGACGGATTCTGCAGGCGACGGCTATACCTCCGAGGTACGGATGCTGGCCAGCCGCGTCGACGGGTGGCGATGATGAACAGCACGGGCTTCATTCAGGACGTGTCGCGCGAGCTCGGGATCAGCTCCGACGCGCTCGTTTCCTCTTCCTTCTTCGTCCTGGGGCTCGCCTCCATCGATGCCTTCCGCGCTGCCGCTATCGCCGAGACCTACGGCGTCCGGCTGGACCCCACTGACCTCTTGGCGGGGTTGACCCTATCGCAGGCGTTCGATCGGGGACAGCCGTGCGCGGTCCGCCTATCCGTGGAGAACACCTGTACATCGGCACCGCTGACGCATCAGCAGAAGGTCATCTATTTCCAGGAGGCGCTCGACGGCGACCCGTCCCGCTATCTGTTCCATGCGGTGCTGACGTTGGAACACGCCCCTCGTGTCCTCCGGCTGAGGAAGCGGTTGGCCGAAGCCCTCGAGATGCATCCCATCCTTCGCAGCACCTACCGGTGGCGCGGCACTCGCTCCACCCAGACCTTCCACCGCGGCCCAGTGGGCCCGGAGTCCGTGCCGCTCACGGAGTACGACGTCGCGGCAGAGGTCAGTGAGAGGGAGCTGCTGGATCTCGTTGACGCCAACCGCCCGTTCGATCTGAGCACGGAGATGCCTATCCGCTGGGCGCTTGTGCGGGACGCCCGCGGGGGAGCGCGTCTGCTTCACACGGAGCACCACCTGGTGCACGACGGGATGTCGTTCATGAACTTCGTCCGATCGCTCGACGATGCTGCCGACCGGACGAGGATCGACGACGCGTACTTTCAGTACGCCTCCACGCAGACGTCGCCCGACCGGGCGCTCGTGTCCGCGGGGGCGGCCGCCCTCAGCCAGGCGTCGCGGCCAGTCTGGTCGGCCCGGCAGGCACAGGCCTCCGACTGCGACGAAACGGACCACCAGTTGCGGCTGACCGTGCCGCCTGTGCTCATGGCCGCATGCCGACGGCAGGCGGCCCAGCGGGGCAGCACACTGTTCGCACTGTTCTTCGCGGCTTTCGCCGACGTGGTGTCCGCTCGCTTCGACGGCGACGCGATAGCGCTCGGTACCGGAATGGCGAACCGGGCACCGCGTGATCTGGACGCCTGCGGGATGTTTGTCTCCATGGCACCTATCGTCATTCCGCGCGAGGAAGCTTGCTTTGCGGACCGGCTGGCCAGCTGCGCCACGGCGCTCATCAACGCGGAGAAGCGCTCGGGGGTTAGCCTCGCGGAGATCAGCAAGGAGATGCAGGGCCGCGACCCTGGTCGAGAGCCAATTGAGATCGCGTTCAGTCTGTTCCTCCAGGATCTCTCTTCGATCGAGCTCTTCGGTAACCGGGTTCCCGTTGACTCTGGACTCTTCTCAGGTCGGGCCAAGTTCCCCCTGGACTGTGTCCTCATCCTGCACGGCTCTCAGGGACAGGACGGGGGAGAGCTGCTCATCGAGGCGCGCCGGGACAAGGTCACACGGGCCGAGATGTGGTTGGTCTGGACGCGTCTGGTGCGCAGGCTCCAGGAGATCAGCGGGCTCTCGGCGCCCGAGCTGCCGGCGACGTCGTTGTTCCCCGCGTCACTGCCGTCCGATCGTGCCGCGGTGCTGGATGCCGAAGGCAACGGTTACACCTACGGCGACCTCGACCGGTTGTCGCGTGCGTTCTTGCAGCGGGTGCCGTCCGGCACTGTGGTCGGTGTCCACGGCGAGGCCGGCCCCACGATGGTGGCCGCCATCCTCGCCGTGGCTCGCGCCGGGTGCACATACGTGCCGCTGATGGCCAACCAGCCCGCCGCCCGTCTGAAGTACATGCTCGACCAGGCTGGCGTCGAGGTCATCGTCTCGTCTGGCGGCGCCACCGACATGCCCGGGGTCACGATCATCGACTGGGCAGAGCTGGAGCGGGTGGCCGCCGAACTGGACCAGGGGATGGACCCGGTGGTGACCTCCGTCCCCCTCTACTGCCTGTTCACGTCAGGGTCGACCGGTAAGCCGCGCGGTGTCATGGTGGACCGGGCGGCCGCCGCCGCTCGTGCGGACGCGTACGGGCGGCTGACGGGGCTGCGCGCCGATTCTCGGGTGATGCAGTGGGGCGATCTCGGCTTCGACGTCAGCGTCATTGAGATCTGGGGCTGCGTCCGTGCGGGCGGCACTCTTGTCGTCCCTCCCACAGCCACACGTGTGAACCCATCGCTGCTGAAGGATTTCCTATCCACGCAGGTTGACGTTGGCTACGTCTCGGCGTCGATCTCGCACGTCCTCACCACGATGCCCTGGGACGAGAGGCCGCGACTGCGGGTGTTGACCACGGGTGCAGAGCCGTTGGCCCCGGTCACGGCGGTCCTCCCGTTCGAGGTTCTCAACATGTACGGACCAACCGAGATCACCGTCTTTGCGACGGCTGACACTGTCGACCAGGGGTCGACTCGACTGCCTGCCATCGGCCCGGCGATCGACGGGGCTGAGGTCATTCTCGTGAGTCACGACGGGCGTCTCGTGGAGGGCCCCGGAGAAGGGGAGATTTGGGTCGGCGGGCCGTTCATCGCACGGGGATACGTCAACGACGAGACCGCGACCGCCAGCCGGTTCGTGCCCAGTCCGCACGACCCATCGGGCGCGATCTTCTACCGCACGGGCGACATGGCTCGCCGTGACCCGGACGGCAGGTACCACTTTCTCGGGCGCATGGACCGTCAGGTCAAGGTGTCGGGCGTGCGTGTCGAACTTGGCGAAATCGAGGCGTCCGCCCTGGCCGTGCCCGGTGTCGCCCTCGCCGCCGCTGGCATGGAGCGGAACGTGGCTGACCAGGAACGGCTGCGGCTGGCGGTCGTGCTGGACCGCGGCGTCACCCAGGACGCGATCGACGCGGGCATTCGTGCCAATCTCCTCCCACAGTTGAGGCACCTGCGCATCGAGTTCCACGAGACCCTCCCGACGCTGAGCAGCGGGAAGGTCGACGTCGCGGGGGTGTGGCGTGAACACCAGCGCTGAGCGGCACGTAGGACTGCCCACCTTCCAGCAACTCGACCTCTACGAGCAGATCAGGCGCGCTCCCGCCCTGTCGGCCGCGTACGACGGTGGGATACCGCTCGTGTTCGCCCCGGGTCAGATCGATGCCCATCTCTTGGAGGCTGCGATCGGCTGGGTAAGGCGCAGGCACGCGGCGTTGCGGACCCGGATGGCTCTCCATGGCGGTGCGCTGGTCCAGGTCATCGACGCGGTCGAGTCTGACTGGCACCTCGAGCGTGAGGAGTGGGCGGGCAGTCCACAACAACGGGTGTCCACGCTCGAGGCTCGCAGTATCCAAACGATCCTCGGGGGCGATCCGCTCTTCGGTGCGACGTTGGCCCGGTGCGAGGGTGGCGATTTGCTCGTCCTGCGGCTCCACCATTTCGTATCGGACGGGTGGTCCGACGAGCTCCTGCTGAAGGAGATCTCGACGCGGTACACGGCGCTGGAGTCAGGTGAGTATCCGGACGCGGACGAGCCAGCAACGAGTTATCTCGAGTTCGCAGAAGCCCAGCACGAAGAGTGGATCGCGCGGCGGTGCGGGGCGATTGACCGGCTCGGCAGCGTGACCGAGGGAATGATCGTGCCCTCCCTGTTCCCGCACGGTGCCGGGCGTCCGTACGACGCGGCGGTGGCGCAGGTGACGCGCACCCTCTCGGACAGGTGCGCCGTACGGCTCGAGGCGGCCGCGGGGCTGCACCGGATGACGCCGTTTACCTTGCTGCTCGCGTGCACGGCGCTGGCCGTTATCGACGAGCGCGACGTGCCCGGGTGCCTCATCGGGTCGAACGTGGCGAACCGTGTCGACCGTCGTTTCCGAGGCACGGTTGGCTACCTCACTAACACGCGGGTTGTGCCCGTCGAGGCTTGGCGCGAGGCCGCCTTCGCCGAACGATTAAGGCTGGTCCGCGACGCCTGGTTGGACGCCTCTCGCTGGGATTCCGTCTACGCCAAGCCGGTACTGGACGCCTTGGACAACCCGGAGGTGCTTAAGATCGATCTCCTAGGGACGTGCAGCAACGCGAGTCGCGCCTCGTGGGGCGAGGCCGTGCCGGTCTCCGTCCCCCTGCCCAACTCACCCTGTAATCACTGGCGAGACCTGACTATCTCGTGGGAGGTCTCGCCGGCCGGGATTCACCTGTCGTTGCGGTACCGCCTAGACACGGTGCCGCCCGCCGACGCCGAACGACTGGTCACCAAGGTGCTCGAACACCTCGAGCGCGGATGTGAGGCGTGAAGGGCATGAGGGCGACGAACATCCAATTCACAGAGTTGGCCGCGACGGATGACGCCCCGAACATCTTGGTCTCGCACGACGTCATGGTGGTGTCGGGAGCTCCGGAGGAGGCTTTGGATACGGTGCTGGCCCAGTGCGGCTTGCACGTGCGTGACCGCGTCGAGATGACGACCCCGCGCGATCGAGCCGGCCGGGTATTCGGGCCGCTGGAGTGGCCCGTGGGTGAGGAGATCTGCCCTACGCAGGACTCTCTCGGGCCCGACGGACCGCCCCGCCTAAAAGCGGTCCGTCTCCTCGACGACCCAGACTGGGCATACACTCTCGCCCCGACAGAGAGGATCTGCGACCTGCTCCCCGGGGCCTTGCTGGACCGTCTTCGCGACGGCGGATGGGAGCTCGAGCGCAACTTTCACAAAGGCTTCGGGATCGGCTGGAAGGAGGCGTTCGGCGTCCCCGACCTCGACGCTCTGGAAGCGCTGCTCAGTTCCCAAGCGGCCCGCTTAGAGCAGGGGCCGGGAAGGCTATCGACCATTCGTCATCTCTCTGCCTTTGTGACGGACGCCGCCGGGGACGCCTCCTGGTGCAACCAGTTCCTGTTCCTCAACTCGTTCAGCCTAGGCTCTCGCCGCTCCCTGCTCGCCCGGGCCTTCGCTGGCAGATTCCCCATCGAGACCCGGTTTGGGGACGGGAGCCCCGTCACCGAGTCAGAAGTCGCGATCATGCAGGCCGCCTACGATGATGCAACCACCACCCTCCAACTCAATGCCGGCGACCTGCTGGTCGTCGACAACCACCGAATCGCATTGGGACGGACCCCGTCGCACGCCGAGATCCGTACCGAGACTGTTACTGCCGATGCCGCCGTCGGATTGATGAAGGAGATTTCTGTTGATTGATGTGAGCAGGCGTGTGGTATCTGCGCTACAGCCCGTCCGAAACTACTTCCTGGCCCAGGCCCTCTGGTTCGCCTTGGAGTCGTCGCTTCTTGAGACCCTGCACTCTAGCCAGCGCATGACCGTCGCACAGATCAGCGAGGCTACCGGCTGGGCACCCTACCGCGTCCAGGGCCTGCTGAACTTTCTGAGAACAGAGAGTGTCGTTGTCGGACCCGCTGCCGACGACACCTACAGCCTCACCCCGTTCGGGTCCGACGTCCTGTTCGCTCGACCCTGGTACGAGTTACTGATGGGGGGCTATGACAAGACGCTCCAGCCGCTGCCCTCCCTCATGGCTGACCGGAATACCCTCTCGACCCGCGACGGCGCCTGGGTCGGCAAGGGCAGCTGCGGAATCAGCCAGTACGATGCCATCCCCGTGGTCAGCCACCTCATCGCCGAGACCGGCGACGTGGGCGTGCTCGTCGACATGGGCTGCGGTGACGGCTCGTTCCTGATAGGCCTGTGCGAGGAGTTCGGCCTGCCTGGTATCGGTTTCGATCCTCACGCCTCCGGCATGGAGGCCGCCAACGCGGCTGCCGCGGAGAAGGGGATCGCAGATCGCGTCCACTTCGAGGTCGGTGGGATCGAGGACGTCGATCGCCTGCTGCCCGCGAACTGTGACCGCCCGTTCTTCATCGCGGCCTTCACACTCCAGGAGCTCCTCGAGCAGCAGGGGCGAGACGCGGTCGTCCAAGCGGTCTCGCTCGCGCTGGCCCGGCCAAGCGCCCACCTCGGCGTCGTCGAGGTCGACAACCAGTCGGCCAACCCGAAAGCCATGAGCGACGACTTCGCTAAGGCCTACTACAATCCCTACTTCCTGATCCACGTGCTGACCGAGCAGCGCCTCTTGCCCTTGGCGCAATGGCGCGACCTGTTCGCCGACGCCGGGGCCACCATCCTCGATGAGCGCACCACCGCGCGCGAGATCGATCCCACAGGCTTCATGGTGGGCTTCCTGCTACGGAGCGCGCATGCCTGAGTTCATGCGCCGCGCCGCATGCCTGCTCCGGCTCTTCGGTGACGTCGGTATCCCCGTCACACTCGTCTTGGTGATCCTCGAGCTGCTGTCGGCTCTTATACCCACGGCCGTTGGGGTCGGCCTGGCCGGGGTGGTGGCCGCCATCGAGGGCGCGCCAGACAAACAACTGCTGTCTGCCACCCTCATGCCGCTGGTGGCGTTCACCTGTTTCCTCCTCCTCGGCTACCTCGCCGACTCGCTCGTGGCGCCGCTGGAGTATCTGGCGCAGAGCCGCATCGACGGCGCCCACCGCTCCCGCCTGGGTGTCGCCATCGCCGCGTGCCAAACGCTTGAGGTCCTCGAGCTGCCCGACGTGCAGACGAGCATCCACATGGTGGAGGCAGACCCCCGGCTCGGCCTGGACGGGACTCCCGGCCAGGGCGCAGTCGCCCAGGTGCGGCTGCTGTCGAACCGGGTCGGTCTGCTGGGCGCGCTCGCGATCCTGTTCGCCGTTGCGTGGTATCTGCCGCTCATCGTCCTCGTCCCCGCGATGTTGCTCCAGAGGTGGCGTACCCGCCAGACCATGAAGGTCGCCGACCTTTGGCAGAGCTCGGTGGAAGAGGAGCTTCACGCGGACGTGTGGCGTCGGGCCACAGTTTCTCCCGGGGCCGCCAAAGAGATCCGCATCTTCGGTCTGTCGCGCTGGTCTGTGGACCGCATGCAGGATCACATCAGCGCCGCAAACCGTCCGCTGTGGGACTTCATCGATCGCATCTCGCGGTGGCACTGGGTTCAGTGGTCGCTCGCTCTGTGCGGCGTCGCGCCGGCGATCTGGATCGCCGCGCTCGCCTCCAGCCGGACGGGCAGCGTCGCTCTCCTCTCTGCGACCCTCACTGCGGCTCCCGCCGTCTTCAGTCTGGTGGAGAGCGGCGGCGCGACGCACTGGATCATCAAGGGCGCGAGCGTGCTCGAGCGCTTCGAACAACTCCTGGAGCGCCTCGCCGAGTCGAGCGGAGCCCGCACGGGCGCCAAGCCGTCGACCGGCAGCCTGGCGGGGAATCTGACCTTCGAAGACGTCTCCTTCACCTACCCGGGGCAGGAGAACGAAGTGCTCCATTCTGTCAGTTTCAGCATCGGGGCGGGTGAGCGCGTCGCTCTGGTCGGAATCAACGGCGCAGGTAAGTCGACCCTGGTGAAGCTGCTCTCCGGCTTCTACCAACCGTCTTCGGGACGGATCGTCGTCGACGGGGAAGATTTGTCGACCCTGGACCTTGAGAGTTGGCGTGCGCGCACCGCCGTCATCCTGCAGGACTTCGTGCACTACCCGCTGACCCTGCGCGACAACGTGACGTCTCTGCAGGAGATGTCTGACGCCGCCCTGGACACCGTCACGGATGAGGCGGGGCTCCGACGGCTCGTGCAGCGTCTGCCGCAGGGGCTGGAGACAAACCTTTCGACCGGGCGAGTGGGCGGCACCGACCTGTCCGGCGGCCAGTGGCAGCGCGTCGGCATCGGGCGCGTGCTGGCCGCTGTCCAGCGCGGAGCGGGCCTCATCGTCTTGGACGAACCGACCGCCCACCTGGATGTCGAGGCCGAGGCGGAGATCTTCGAGAGCCTGGCCGCGACGCGCGGAAGGGCCAGCATGTTGCTGATCTCGCACCGGCTCAGCACCGTCCGCGGCGCCGACCGGATCCTCGTCCTAGACGGTGGCCACATCGTCGAGGATGGCAACCACTCCCAGCTCATGGCGCTTGGTGGCCGCTACGCGGAGATGTTCAACCTGCAGGCGGCGCGGTTCCGCGACGGCTCGAACGAATAGGAACTCACTCATGCTTGAATCCTTCAAGATCTGGTGGAAACTGTTCCGGCTGTCCTTCCGGACCGCCCCGTGGCTGTCGTCCGGCGTGCTCGCCGTCTATCTGTTCGACCTCGCCGCGTTCACCGTCAACGCGCTCGCCATCCGTTGGTTGGTGAACGAGGCAGGACGGCCCGGAGCGCAGTTGACCGTCGCGGTCCTCGGCGTGGCCGTGTCGTTCGCGCTGGTGCTCACCTTCCGCGAGTTGCTGTTCAACATGGTCGGGACCCTCACTGACCGTGTGGGTCGGCTCGGCCTTAACCCCGAGCTCCACCGGCTGATCAACGATCTTCCTGGCATCGAGCATCTGGAGCGGTCGGATTACCTCGACCGCGTCGTCATCGTGCGCGGTGGCGCGGGCGCTCTACTGCGCGGCACTTGGGGTGCGGTCGGCACGCTCTTCGCGGTGCTCAAGATCGTGGTGAGCGTGAGCCTTCTGGCGACAGTCTCGTGGTGGATGCCGCTGCTGCTACTTTTCGCGCTGCTCCCGATCCTTGCAAGCCGCAAGGGCCAGGGATGGGTCGCCAGCGCCGAAGCGGCGTCGACCGAGCGGTTCCGGCTACAGCAAGACCTGTTCGACCTGCAGATCAACGAGGCGGGCCGCAAGGAGCTGCGCCTTTTCGGCGCGCTGCCGGCCGTGCGTACGATGCAAGACGACACGTGGCGCCAGGTGACCCGCACCCGGTTCAGGTCCCGTTTCGCGGCCGCCGCGCTCAAGTTGGCCGGCTGGACCGCGTTCGCGGCCTCCTTCTCGCTGGCCATCGGGCTGCTCATTCTTCAGGTGCAGAACGGACGCGGCACCCTGGGCGACCTCGTGCTGGCGACCACCGTCGTGCTGTCGCTGCAGCAGAGCGCCCAAACCGTGATCGCCAACGCGACTGAGGCGACCAGCAGCTTACGCGTGCTCCGGCCCTACCAGTGGCTGCTCCGCTACATCAGTGAGCAGCGACGAGAGCCGTCCGACGAGCAGACCGTCGTGATGCCCGACCGCCTCGAGACCGGCCTGTCACTCAAGGGAGTCAGCTTCACCTACCCCAACGCCGAGCAGCCTGCCCTGGACGACGTCAGTATCGACCTGCGACCCGGCACCGTCACGGCCATCGTTGGCGACCACGGGTCTGGCAAGTCGACGCTGATTAAGGTCCTGGCGGGCCTGTACCAGGCTGACGAGGGCGAGGTGCTCCTCGAGGGCCGACCATTGTCGGCCTACCCTGCCGCGGACGTTCGGCGCCGCACGGTCGCCACCTTCCAGGACTTCGCCCGCTACGAGGTCACCCTGGCGACGGCGGTGGGCATCGGCGACATCGATCAGCTGGATTCCCCGGGCGCCGTCGCCCGTGCAATCGACCAAGGGATGGCGCGCGAGGTGGTCGACAAGCTGCCCTCTGGCGAGCAGACCCAGCTGGGGACGGAGCTCGGTGGGGTGAACCTCTCTGAGGGCCAGTGGCAGCGCGTCGCCCTGGCGCGCGCCGCCATGCGCGAGACCCCCGTCCTCTGCCTGCTGGACGAGCCGACCGCCGCGCTCGACGCCAAGAACGAGGACGCGATCTTCAGCCACCTGACACGACGCAGCCAGGCTCTGGCCGCAGCGTCCGGCGCCATCACCGTGATCGTCTCCCACCGGTTCTCGACCGTCGTGGACGCCGATCAGATCCTCGTCTTCTCGGGGGGACGTGTGACAGAGGCCGGGAACCACGCCGAGCTTATGGCTCGCCAGGGGTATTACGCCCGTATGTTCGAGCTTCAGGCCGCGGGCTACGCCGCCGAAGAACTTCCGCTTGAGATGGCCGACGGGGCCTAGAACGGACAAGAAAATGAACGCATACATCGGAAGCCGCAACGAGTGGGACCCGCTTGAGGAGGTCGTGATCGGGCGCATTGACAACGCTCAGATCCCCCGTCCCGCCGTCGATCTCCACACGATCGAGTACGCCGACCGCGAGCTCGAGTCGCAAATCCCCTCAGGACCGTTCTCCTCCGAGGTCGTCGCCCAGACGCGTGACGACCTCGAGAAGTTGTGCGAGACGTTGACGTCGCTGGGCATTAAGGTCCGCCGTCCCGACGTCACGTCGCACGCCACGGAGTTCGGCACGACCGAGTGGAAGACCGACGGGTTCTACAATTACTGCCCGCGCGACGTCCTCCTCGCGATCGACGACCACGCCACCGCGCACCCGGGCGACAACCCCGACGCCACTGCCCGCTCCGTGCTCTACGGCGTCCTCCAACACTGCGGTGCTGAACTGTCGGCGCACGAGACCATCACCGCCGAGCAGGGCCGGTGGGGCTCGATCGCCCAACTCGCCGCCGAATACGAAACCATCG
>ERZ773068.233-NODE-233-length-30428-cov-5.501268_pt1 | contig 30428 bp, 13 predicted proteins | sample MGYA00580620_ERZ773068 | MGnify/ENA primary metagenome ERZ773068 (study PRJEB29015, sample SAMEA2737983) | human oral metagenome | biome: human oral; feature: human-associated habitat; material: dental | place: China | collected 2101 ... | reverse complement strand
CAGCAGCGAGTCGTTTAGGTTGCCGTCATGCCACCACATGTTCCATCCACCGTCCTCGGCTCTTCTGACCCGACGCCGCCGGCCGTACCGACCTCCCGTCCACGGATGTTCAATGGCGCGACCATTCACGGCTTCAAGGGCATCCGTCAGCTGCGTCACCCTGCCGAGATCCCGCTCCTGGTCGTGACCAGCCTGGCGACTGCACTGGCCTACCTGGCGTGGATCGCCCTGGTGACCTGGCTGGTGGCCGTGCCTGAACCGACCGGCCTGGGGGCTCAGGTTCGCGACTTCTTCCTCAGCGAGGCGGGCGGCGGCGCGCGGTTCCTCCTGCTGGTGCCCGTCATCCCGATCATCCTGTGGGTGGCGCGCGCGATGCTGTACGCCAAGCTTCGTGCGACCGCGGTCCAGATGAGTCCCACCCAGTTCCCGGAGGGCTATCGGATGGTGGTCGAGGCGGCCCGGCAGTTCGGTCTGCGCCGGGTTCCCGATGCCTACGTGACCATGGGCAACGGTCAGATCAACGCCTTCGCAGCCGGCCACGGCTACCGGCGCTTCGTGGTCGTCCACTCCGACCTGTTCGAGATCGGCGGCCGGGCCCGCGACCCTGAGGCGCTGCGCTTCGTGATCGGGCACGAGGTCGGGCACCTCGCCGCGGGTCACATCTCCATGCTGCGTCTGCTGTTCGTCACCCTCGGCCTCAACGTCCCGCTGGTGGGCAAAGCGCTGGTTCGGGCCCAGGAGTACACGGCGGACAACCACGGCTACTCCTACGCGCCCGAGGGGGTACCCGGGGTCGTGGGGGTGCTCTCCGGGGGCAAGTACCTGGGGGCCGAGGTCAACACCCACGCCGTGGCGGATCGCGCCACGCGGGAGAAGGGACTGTGGCTCCACATGACCGTCTGGCGGTCCACGCACCCGGTGATCACCTGGCGCGCCCACGCCCTGCGCGACCGCAGCCGCCCGGGGCGGATCATGATCCGCCCACCGGAGTCCACGGCATGGTTCCCGCCGTCGGCTCCCAGCGGCAACGGGCGGTCCGGTTCGTGGCCGACGCCGGAGCAGATGCTGGCGGTGCTGAACTCCACCTCCTCGGCCGTGCCCAGCGAGGAGCAGTTCGGTCGCTACCCCGGCGTAACCTATGAGGTCCCTCGCGATGAGCTGCGCTGGGCCTCCCCCGTTGCCGTTCCCGTTCCGGTGGGAACCGCACCTGTCGGACAGGACGCCTTTGGAGCGCCCCCGAACATGACCGGTCCCGTCGGGCCGCAGCACCGACAGCAGCGGAGCCAGGAGCAGGGTTATCGAGATAAACGAGACGTCTGCGACGACGAGGTCGACAGCTTCACCCTCAAGATGATCCAGGCTCAGGTCTCGCAGGTTGACCCCTTCCCGGACCGCTACCCGCGGGTCGCGACGCAGTTCAGGCACCAGCTGGCCGTGTCCGACGTCGATGGCGTAGAGCCGCCGTACCGGCCCGGTCTGTCGCAGCAGCACCTGGCAGAAACCACCGGTACCGGCGCCGGCGTCGAGGACCCGGGCCTGGGCGGGGATGGTGGTCTTCGAGTCCAGCAGGGCTCCGGCCAATTTCTCGCCGGCCCGCGACACCAGCGGCTCGGTCTCCTGCTCGGTCAGGATCAGCTGCTGGTGCTCGGCGACTAGGTCACTGGGCCGGGTCACGGTTCGCCCTTCCAGCCGAACCTTCCCGGAGCGGATCAGGTCCACGGCACAGGCCCGGGAGCGGGCCAGGCCCTGGGCGACGAGCACCTCGTCATCGGCATCGGGCAGTTCGCCGTCCGCGATCCGCAGGAAACTAGGGAAGTCGGTCGAGACCGTGCTCACGACGCTCTGGTCGGCGACCCGGAGGTTGACCGAGCGGTGCGCCGCCACGTACGACGGTGCCGGGAGGCCAGCCTCCTCGACGGCAGCGTCCAACGCCTCGTCGAAGACGCTGGCGGGGTCCTCAGAACCCGTGATGACCAGGGCCGTCACGTCATAGGCATCGAGCCCGAGGAGGTTGACGACCCGCTCCTGCGTTGAGAACGCCGTACCCAAGGGTATGAGAATTCCCATGAGGAAGGCGAAGGCCAGCGCCGTCACGATGAGACTCATGAAGCGCCCGGGGGCCCGCACGAGGTCCTTGAAAGGCAGTGCCAGCCCGGTCGGCACTGCGGTAAGCGCAGTCAGGGACGGGCCGGACCGGCTGGCGGACCGGCTGCTGGTCTCGTCCGCGAGCGCCGCCCGGGGGCTGAGTGAGATGAGCGTGCGCGTGGTGAGGGCCGCCATGATCCCGACGAGGGCGACCACAAGCAGCGCAGCCGCCGCGATCGGCCACCGCACCACCACGGACACCGACGACAGCGCGTTGACTGACAGGAACACACGTCCCAGCGCCGGAATCGTCCAGATCGAGGCCAGCGCCCCAAGGGCGGCTCCTGTCCCGCTGAGGAGCGCCATCCTCAGCCCGAGCCTGGCCCGGATCTGAGTCGTGCTGAGGCCGAGGACCTTGAGCACGCCGGAGCTGCGCCACTCCCTGCGGATGAGGACCTGGCTGACGTGGTGGAGGACGAAGGCGAGGATGACTGCCAGCGCCAGGGTCGTCACGAGCAGCACGGCGCTGACGATCCCGGGGATGATCGCGAAACTCCGCATGAGGAAGGCCTTGTCGTAAGCGAAGTCGGCCTCGGAGACCCAGTCCAGCTCGGCCAGGACCTCAGCTGAGGTGGGCCCGCCGTCGGCGATCGTCAGGGTCACCAGCGTGACGAGTGCCCGCTCGCCGCCGACGGCGCGCACCTCGTCAAGGATCCCGGTGAGGGTCTTCTCGCTCACCACCGCTCGCTTGTAGCCCATCATGGGAGAGCCGAACACGGGGTCCTCGAAGGTGCCCACGAGCGTCAGCATGTGCTCGGTCACGCCCGTCTCCACCGTCAGGGTGTCCCCCGGCTCCAGTCCCAGGCTGCTCGCCGAGGAGATGGGCAGGATGATGTCGCCCTCTGACGCGACCTGGTGGCCCAGCGCGATCCCCGCCTCAAGATCGTCGGCCGAGGTGAGGCTGAAGGAGCCGTCCCCCCCGTCGACGGTCGTCGTCACGGCGACGGCAGTGCTCCGGTTTACACTGGTGACACCCTCGACGGCGGCCGCCTCGGCCAACTCGGCATCCAGGTCCGGCTCGCCCGTGAACCTCATGAAGACGTCGGGGGACTCGGCCTGCTCGTAAAGCTGGGCGTGCGACTGGCTGTTGGTGAGCATGCCTCCGACCGTCGTGGCCAGGAGCATGGTGACGAGCATCGACAGCAGGATGATGACGGCGCTGAAGGTCCGGTCCCGGCGCAGGTCGCGCAGCGCAAGGAGATGGACGGCCGCCAGCGGGCGCCTCACCAGCCCATCTCCTGCAGCCAGTCACGCACCCGCGTCTCCCGGTCCGCTAGCGACGTCCCGGTCAAGGCGGTGGTGAGCGTGCCGACGATGCCGCCGTCGCGCAGGTAGATGACTTTGTGGCCTCGGGCAGCGGCCCGAGGATCGTGCGTCACCATGACCGTCGTCTGCCCGGAGGCGTTCGTCTCCTCCATCAGGTCGAGGACCGCCTGGCCAGCGGCCGAGTGCAGGGCGCCGGTAGGCTCGTCGGCGAACAGGACGACCGGGTCGGTGACCAAGGCCCGGGCGATGGCGGCACGCTGCTGCTCTCCTCCGGAGGCCTGTCGCGGACCGCGGCGCATGGCGTGCGACAGCCCGACGGCGGTGAGCAGCTCCTCAGCCCTCTCGACCGCGCGGCGCCGCTGCCGGGGGTCGCGGTTGTTGAGGCCCGGCAGGGCCACGTTCTCCAGGAGTGTCAGATGCGGCAGGAGGTTGATCTGCTGGAAGACGAATCCGACAGTGCGTCTGACCGAGGTCAACTGAGCCTCACGGAGCTCGTCGATCCTCGTGTCCCCGAGCGTGATCCGCCCCGACGTGGGCCGGTCGACTCCGCTCAGGCAGTACAGGAGCGTCGACTTGCCTGCCCCTGAACTGCCCATGATGGTGACGAACTCGCCCTTCTCGACGGTGAGGTCGACGTGGTCGAGGACGGTCGCACCGCCCTCGCGATAGCGTTTGACTAGATCCTCGGCCTCGATCACTACAGTCACAGCCACTCCTCCTCAACAGGAATGAATCGTTCCCAGCCCGCGCATCGGCCGTGTCCACAAGGGACACCTGCAAGACGCATCGCAGACAGGTGCATGTTCACGACGCGCTCCTCCCACCGGGACGGGGGAAGTCCCCGTGTCTGATGAAGTACTCGACCGTCCGAGTCAACATGTCCTCGGTGATCGGGCTGAGTCCCGCACCGACACGAGTGAGCGCCTGCCGCGTCTCCTCCGACGACGCCACCACGTCAACGTGCCCCTGGTGCGCGAGCATCGGCACGAGGGGCATCGCCGTGTTGCCCGGGTCGTCGCTAACGTCGCCGAGCCACTCGGCGAAGGTCGTCGCACGGAGCCTGTAGCCGCACTGCTCAAGAACGTGGGCAGCGGCACTCAGAGGCACTCGGGTCTCGCCCGTGAGGTGGAAGGTTCCCGGGCCGGGCTCCGCTGACAGGCGGACAATGGACGAGGCGACCTCGTCAACGGCAACCATGTCGGCTGACACCGGCAGGTCCACTGGGACCTGCCCGAGCTCGATGGCTCCTAGGACGACGCGCCAGAAGAGATCATCCGGCCGGCAGGCGCCCGTCCGGGTGCTCCCGACGATCCGCGACGGGCGATAAATGCTGATGGGCAGGCCCTCGGCGCAGCTCAAGAGCATCCTGCGCTCTGCGACCCACTTGCTCTGAGCGTAGGCGGTGGTGAGCCGCTCCACCGGACCGGTCGCGGAACGTTCGTGGACGACCTCATCGCTCGGCGCGAAGACGCCGATCGTCGATACGCAGTGCGCGGCCGCGCCTGAAACTGAGGCAAACTCGATGACACGGCTCGTCCCCTCGACATTGATCTCGCGGAGCCGCGAGTACGGGGCCACGAGAGTCGTATCCGCCGCCGCGTGGTACACGAGCCCGACCTCGTCGGCGAGCCGTTCGTACGTCCGAGACGGCAGCCCGAGTCTCGACGACGCGAGCTCTCCCGCATGGACCTCCAGTCGGTCCAACCCTGCGAGGGGGAGCTCATACCGGCGCAGGGCGGAGACCACTCTCTCTTGAGCCTGAGCTTCATCTCGAGCCCTCACGACGCAGTGGGCTCGCGCATCGGTCGATGCGAGGAGTTCCGCCAGCATGTGCGCTCCGAGAAATCCCGTCGCACCCGTCATCAGGACGGTGTCCGCGGGGGCTGGCGACGACGCCCTCCGTCGTGCGCCAGTACGTCGTACCGGAGGAGTCCAGCGCGTGGCATCGGCCTCGAAATCAGGACTCTCGACGATCTCCCCTGATCTCCCCTGGTCGATCGCGCGGGCAATGCCCCGCACGGTCGGATTCTCGAAGACTGCGCGCAGGGGGAGCTCGACTCCGAACCTGTCGGAGACGGCAAAGGCGAACCTCGCGACAAGCAACGAGTGCCCTCCGAGGGCGAAGAAGTCGTCGTCGGCGCCGACCTGCCTCAGGTGGAGCAGTGACGTGAACAGATCAGCAACTGCCCGCTCAGTCCCGGTACGAAGCACGGGGTCACGATGCCCGCGCTCGAGCACCGTGTGCTTGCTCTCCGCCCGGCGGGGCAGGGCATCACGATCGACCTTCCCATTGATCGTGAGCGGAATCCTCGGGACGATCGTGATCGTCGCCGGCAGCATGTATTCTGGGAGTTCCTGTGACAGGAGTGTCCGCAGCCACGCTGACAGAGCGTCCTGGCGATCGCAGACAGTCGGGTCGTTGGCTGTCCCGCCGACCTCCGATGCATCGATCATCCACTGCTCATCCGCAGACGCAGCATCCACGAAAAGGTCGAAGTAACCGGGTCCCGCCGCGGAAAGCGTAACCGAGGCAGTGCGTCCGTGAGCGGTCACGGCGTGCACCGCTTCACCCGGGCTCATGCCCCGCGGCTCGACAACGGCCTGGCCGTGCGCCTGCTCCAACGTCTCTGTGGCAGGGTCCTCCAAGTACTGTGAGGTGACGGAATCGGGGACGAGTCTGCTGTCCGTGAGCCCACGCACAACCAGTGGTCCGGCGGGGTGCGCGGCCAGGAGCACGTCCAGCGACTCGACGTCGGGCACGGGGCCGCTCTCAGCCGGTTCGGGACCTGACCGTGGGTCATCGTTCTCGACCGTGAGGATCGCGTTGTACCGGTACTTGCTCATCTCATTGATGCACTCCCCCATCCTCGGACGCACCACGACACCGGTGATCCCGGAGTCGCAAGACATGAGGTGGGAGAAGAAACTCGGATCGAGCACCAGCTCTCGGTCCCTTGTCCGGCTCAGGTCCGCCTCGGCGAGCACCTGCCGCGCTGACGTCCGGGGATCGAGTGACGCAACCGCGAGCGAGCGATGGAAGATCTCGTGGCTCCGAAGGTCTCGGACGTCTCCAACGAAGACGTGCCCTCCTGGTCGGACGAGCCGGGCCGCCGCGTGAATCACGTCTTGTGCGTATTCAGCATCCGGGAAGTACTGGATGACGGAGTTGATGATGACCGTATCGAATTCCCGTTCAAGGCCGTCCAGGTCCGACGCGTCGCGGTGGAGGAGACGGACCCGCGGCCCCTTCATGTGCCCGAGTCTCTCGATCGCCTCGGCCGAGACGTCCGTCGCCGTGTAGAACTCCACTTCGTCGAGGAGCCGGGTGAGCAGCATCCCGGTTCCCACGCCGATCTCTAGAACACGCTGCGGGCGCAAGGCCCGGATGTCTGCGAGCGTCGTGTTGATCCACTCGTCCATCTGCGCCGCCGGAATGCGCTCACCTGTGTAGCTGGAGCGCCACCCGCGCAACTCGGCTCGGTTTTCCCCGTCGTCGGCAGAGTACGTGGCGTCGAAGACGCTCTCCCACTCGCGACCACGTGCGGACGGCACGGAGACGGGGGCGACGTCGAGCTCGGCGACGACGTGGGCCGTCAACCGCGCACGGTCCGTATCCGCGTCTACGAGTGAGACTGCGGCGCGCTGCACCCCCGGGCAGGCGAGCAGGGCGGCCTCGACCTCGCCCAGCTCGATTCTGAATCCGCGGACCTGGACCTGATGGTCGTATCGGCCCAAATAGAGGTGCTCTCCCTCCGGCAGCACGATCCCCTGGTCTCCCGACCGGTACAACACCTCACCGGGAGCAAAGGGATGCGGGACGAAGGAGCGAGCCGTGCGCTCGGGGCGGTTGAGGTAGCCCGAGGTCACACCTGCACCTCCGACGCAGATCTCGCCGGGGACCCCGTACGGCACGGGGGCTGACGAGTCCGGTTCGAGCATGTGCAGGTCCAGGTCGTGCAGTGCACGGCCGATCGGGCTGATGCCCGGACGACGCAGGTCGTCAGGGGTCATTTCCCTGAACGTCACGTGGACCGTCGTCTCCGTGATGCCGTACATGTTGATGAGTCGGACAGCGTCCAACGGGTAACGCTCGGCCCAACGGGTCAGCGCCGACGGCTCGAGCCGCTCGCCACCGAACACGACGTAGCGCACATGAAGATCGCCGTCCGCGTGCGCGTCGGCTTCGTCGAGGAGGGCGAAGGCCGACGGGGTCTGGCTCAGCACCGTGACGCCCTCTGCCCGCAGCAGCTCTCGGAAGTCAGACGGTCTACTGGCCGTCTCCTCCGCCACCAGCACACATCGCGCCCCGTGGAGCAGCGCCCCCCACAGCTCCCATACGGAGAAGTCGAAGGCGTAGCTGTGGAAAAACGTCCACACGTCATGCTCGTCGAGATCGAAGAGTTGGTCGGTGGCGGTGAAGAGCCTGCGCGCGTTGGCGTGGCTGACAGGCACTCCCTTCGGGACTCCCGTCGAGCCAGAGGTATAGATGAGATACGCGTAAGTGCTGATAGGCACGGCGCGCGCCGAGACGCTGTGCGTCGGATGAGTCTGGAAGTCCTCGCGCAGGACCGTCGCGCAGCCAGCACGAGCATCCTCGGCCAGTGACGCCTCAGTCACGAGAGCCGTAGGGGCGCAGTCACTGAGCATGAATTTGATCCTGGCTACGGGAAGTGCCGGGGGAAGAGGTACGTACCCGGCACCTGCGCGCAGCACCGCCAACAGGGTCACCGGCAAGAACGTGCTGCGGTTGAGACGAACAGCCACCCAGTCGCCCGGTCCGACACCTCGCTGGATGAGCAGCTCGGCGAGATCATCCGCCTGAGAGGCCAACTCCGCGTACGTCAGATCACCGTCCTGCGCAGTGATCGCAACGGCGTCCGGGCGACGCCTGACCACCTCAAGGAAAGCCGAGAAGAGATCTTCCGTCGGCGGCCCGTCGTACGCCGCCCGGGCTCCAATAGCCGTCATCTCCCCGAGCTCGGCCTCGTCGAGCAGTGGGATCGACCCGATCGTGTACTCGTCGTCGTGCCCGTCATCCACCATCGTCTCCAGGACGGTGCGATAGCGCCGCAGCAGACGTCGCGCCGTGTCAGCGGCCATCTGCTCGGAGTTGTACTCCAGACGACAGGACAGCCTCCCGTCTCGTTCCGAGACCGACATGGTCAGGCCGCCCGGCGACGCTCCGTTGTGCACATCGAGTGTCTCGATGCGACGACCTCCGAACGGGGCCGCTGAAGAGGGGGCGTTCTGGTACACGAAGATCGTCTGGTAGAGCGGTGAGTGCTCGAGTCTCCGTTCCGGCTGGACCAGTTCCACGATCCTTTCAAAGGGCACCCGCTGGTGACTCAGCGCGCCGAGGACACTGGTGCGCACCCGTGTGAGGAACTCGCTCACAGGCATGTCACGGGACAGCCTGGTGGTCACCGGCAACGTGTTGACGAAGAATCCGATGAGCTGCTCATCACCCGAGGCCCAGCGTCCGGCGGTCGGGGTCCCGATCGACAGCACGGCGGAATCCTCTCCCGTGTGGCGAAACAGGACTACGTTGTAGGCGGCGAGCATGAGCATGTTCGGGGTGAGCCGTCTGCGGGTGGCGGACTCCCAGACGCGGGCGCTGAGCGCATCATCGAGCGTGAGGACCTCACGGGCACCGTGGACAGCCGTCGTGCGAGGCTCTCCGCCTAGGAGCGGCAGCGCGAGCATCTGACGGTCCTTGAGCGCCTCACCCCAGTAACGCAGGTCTGCGTCATACTCTCCCGCAGCGAGCTCGGCACGCTGGCGCGACGCAACTTCACGGTACTGGAACGCCAGTGGGGGAAGATCCTCGAATGTACCGTTGATCGCTGCGGACAGGTCTCGCTGCAGCACGCCGAGCGACCAACCATCGGTGATGATGTGATGCATGACGAGCTGGATCACCGTTCCCCCGTCCCGCCCAAGAATCATCTGGACTCGGAAAAGGGGCGATCTGTCGAGCGCGATGGGTGCTGCGGCCAACTGACGGAGCGCCTCCTCGGTCCTGCGATGGTCCACGTCCTGCGGTTCGTCACGGAGGTCGACCACGTCAACGCTGAACAAGGTCTCTGCACGAATCTCCTGGACGGGAGCGCCCCCTACCGAGATGAATCGCGTACGCAGGCTCTCGTGGCGCGCGACGACGAGCTCAAGGGCGTGACGCACGTCTGCCGCCGTCAGTGGTTCCTGGACTCTGATGGTCAACGGCACGTTGCTCATTCCCGTGCTCGGACGCAACTGTTCGATGAACCACAGCCGCTCCTGGGCGAAGGACGGTTCCGCGTGTGTGACACGGGCGGCACCTGCAGGCTTCTTCATGAGTTCCTCTTCCTCGTCATTCCTGTGCGCGCCGCCTCTCTCTCGACGACCGCGGCAACAGTCCGGGGTGCGTCGAGAAGGAAGAAGTGTCCACCGGGGAGGCGCTCGCACGTGGCGGTAGTGTCGCAGTGCTTCTGCCATGCGAGAGCATCGTCCTCAGTCACCGTGGCGTCATCAGAGCCACGCAGAACCGTGATCGGAGTAGCCACACGAGCCCCGTCCGGGCACTGGTAACGAGCATCGACCGTAAGGTCCGCGCGCAGCGGTCTGGTGACGAGACCGACGAGCTCTGGATGCGAGAGCACGAGCTCGTCTGTCCCTCCCATGCGTCGAACCTCCTCAATGAGGGCGGCGTCGTCGGCCAGGTGCAGTCTGCTGCGCGAGGGCACCGACGGGCCCCGGTGGGCGGACACGATGAGTCCGTCGACAAGATCGGGGCGGCGTCTGGCGACCTCGAAGGCGACAAGAGAGCCCATGGAGTGCCCCATGACGAGTGTCGTGCGCACTGGCAGACGATCCAGCTCGTCAATGACCGCGAGCGCGATCTGCTCGATGGACGCTGGCGAGTTCTCACGAATGCGGTCCTGACGGCCGGGGTACTGGGCGGCAAGGACCTCGAGTCCGGACAAGTGCTCGGCAAACGGACGGTAGAAGCCAGCGGTGCCGCCTGCGTGCGGGAGGATGACGAGCCGGGTTCGGCAGTCGTCCACTGGAACGAGCGTGCGCAGCCAGTGTGCGCGGGAGCTGGCGGTCTCAGTGTCCATCACGGAATGTCTCCTCCTGGGTGCTTCGAGTGTCTTGTGTCCTCGTCTCCGGTGAGCATGTCGGCACCCGCTGCGGGCAGCATGTGTCCCAGACTGCGAGCAGCCACCAACGCCGTGGCGAGGACCGTGATGCCCCCGATGACGAAGGTCGTTGGGATACCGACGCCTCGGGCGAGCTGCCCTGCGGTCAGGGCACCTAGCACCATTGAGGCTTTCCCTACCACGCGGTAGGCACTCGTCACCCGCCCCAAGAGGCTCAGCGGGACCGTTCGCTGCCTGTACGTGACGACGACGACGTTCCAGACAATGACGGCGCCCCCTGCGAGGCCGAGCATGAGGCAGGCAACGACGGGCGTGACGGCCATTCCCAGGATCAGGCCCGACGTCGCCAGCACCGCCATGGAGGCCAGGATCAGGACGCGGGGGGCGACATGCCGCCCGAGCACGGGGGCAGCTGATGCGGCAGCGGCGCCACCGACCGCGAAGCATGCGACCACGAGCCCGTAGTGGCCGGGCCGCAGACCAAGGTTCTCGGTCACGAACAGCACGAGCACAGCGAGAACACCTGCGACGGCGCCGTTGACTACAGCGGCGCAGCCAGCCAAGGTCCGCAGTACCACATCGCGCCACAGGTACCCGATCCCCTGCACGAGGTCCTGCACGATACTTGTTTGGGGTGAGGGCGCCGTGATGGCGCGGTACCTGCGTTTCTCGACGCCGAGGATGACGAAAGCGGACACGGTGAAGGTGATCGCGGTCAGGCCGATAGGTAACTTCGGCGCCGCGGAGAAGAGGACTCCGCCGAGGGACGGCCCGAGGAGGCTGCCTGCGGCAAGCAGGGAGATCTGCATGAGCACGTTGGCCTTCTCGTAGGCGCGTGGCTCGACAATCTCGGGGATGACGGCCGACGACGCGGCGTCGAAGTACGGTTCCAGGGCACCGAGAAGACCGCTGACCACGAGGAGCGCCGCGAAACTGCTCCTGCCAGCCAGCAGGAGCACAAGGAACACGACGAGGACCGCGACGCGGAGGAGGTTCGACTCGCGCATAAGCCCGAGGCGATCGCATCGGTCGGCAACGGCACCGGCGACCAGTCCCGTCGCGAGCGAACCGAAGGAGAACACGGCTGATACCAGCGACACCAGGCGGGCGTCATTCGTGCCGCTCGCCGCTAGAAGCGGGAGGTAACCCGTCAGGAGCCCATCCGCCAAGAACGAGACCGCGCACCCGAGCCACACCGGCCAGAAGACGCCTCGCAATCCCGGGGGCATCGGTGTCTCGACACTCACAGGGCCGACCCCGTACCGTCGGATTCCTGCATCCGCTCCCGGACGAGCGCAGCGATTTCGACGACCGACGCATGGTCCATGACGTCGGCGAAGTCGAGCCTGACCGGGAATCTCTCGTGGATCCGGGTTACGAGTTGCGCGATTGTGAGCGAGTCCCCTCCCTGGTCGAGGAAGTGCTCGCTGCGGTCGGTGAGCTCCTCACCGAGGAGCAGGGACCACATGTCGGCGACTTCGTCCTCCACTCGCGTAGGGTCTTCCCCGCCGGCATCCAGCTCCGCGGCTGCGCCAGCTCTGCTCTCGCTCAGGACAGCGTCGGATGCTGTCGCAGAACCCGCCCAGAGCACGGGCCCAGAGAACGGGTACTGCGGAAGATCAGCCACTCGGTCCGGCTGCGGCACTGGAAGCTCAACATCCTTGCCGGCGAGCCATCGTGAGATCTCATCCGTCCCGCTCTCCCGGTGTCCGGCGAACGCTGCGCCCGTGCGTGTCCACTCCGGGTGACAACCCGGATGGGCGAGCGCGCACGCACGATATGGGAAGGCGCGTCTGCGATGTGCCAGGGTGCCAGCAATCCGAGCCAGCTGCTCGGTACTCGCGGTCTGGATGAGTTCGTCTAGACCCGTCAGCACGATATCGAGCGCGGCGGGAGTGGGTGCCGAGGCCACCAGCCACTGAGAGTCCGGTGCCGGGACGCCATCGCCCGGCGCGTGCGGGGCCTGCTCGATGATGACGTGTGCATTCGTCCCCCCGATTCCGAAGGAGCTGATACCTGCGCGTCGGGCGCTCTCTCGTTCCGGCCAGGGGACCGCCCGCTGGCAGAAGACTGCCCCGGTTCGGCTGGCGAGGATGATTGGGTTGACGTCGTCCGCCCCGAGCACCGGGGGGATGACGGCGTGCTCGACGGCGAGTGCCGTGCGGATGAGGCCCACAATCCCCGAGGCGGCCAGAAGGTGCCCGACGGAGCCTTTGAGGGCGCTCACATGTAGAGGATGCAGCCGCGTGTCTCTGTCGCCGTAGGCGGCGTCGATCGCCGCGATCTCAATCGGGTCGCCAAGTCGGGTGCCCGTCCCGTGAGCTTCGATGAGGTCAACGCTGTCGGGGTCCACGTCGGCCCTGGCGAGGGCCTCCGCGAGCACAGCGGTCTGCCCGGTGACGCTGGGCGCGGTGAACGTCATTCTCTCACCGCCGTCGTTGTTGATGGCCCCGCCTCGGAGGACGGCGTGGACGCGGTCGCCGTCCTCGAGCGCGTCTGCCAATCGCCGCAGTACGACGACACCCGCACCGGTGCCGAACACGGTGCCGTCAGCGACCGCGGTGAATGGGCGGCAGTATCCCGTTCTCGAATGGAAGCCTCCTTCGACGTACCGATAACCCTTGCCTGCCGGAAGCTTGACGGACACCCCGCCGACCAGGGCCGCGTCGCAGCGATACTCGAGCAGAGCGTCCATAGCCTCGACCACGCCAACGAGTGACGATGAGCATGCTGTCTGCACGGCGATCGCCGGCCCCGTCAGATCCAGTTTGTACGCTGCGCGCACGGGCATGTAATCCTTGTCATTGGCCTGGATGACAGCCGGGTGCAGCATGATGTCGGTGGCCAGCTCGGGATCGGGAATCACGTTGAGGTAGATATACGCATTGGCCGCGCATGAGCCGAACACCGCGACGTCGCCATCGAAGCGGTCCGGATCCAGTCCCGCATCCTCGAGGGCGTGCCAAGACTCCTCAAGGAAGATTCTGTGCTGCGGGTCGGTCTGTCGTGCCTCGCGGGGCGTCATCCCGAAGAACTCGGCATCGAACTCCTTCAAGCGGCTGACCTCAGCGATCGCCGGGACGTACTCGTCGGCGCTGACATCTGCAGGCGCATTGTATCGAGTGACCGCATCTCGGCCCTCCACTGACAGGCGCCACAGTTCGTCGAGGTTCTCAGCACCAGGCACCCTTACCGCCATCCCGACGATCGCGATGAGATCGTCAGAGTCGACTGCTTTGGCGTCATTCTTCGTCATCTTACGCCCTCCCTCGCACGCGACCGGAACGACCTCGACGGCGGTCAACACGGCGGCGGGCCCGCTCCACGGCGTCGGTCCGCGCACCTGCCCGATCTGCGTCGGAGCGCTCCGTCCTGAGCAGTTCAGCCTGCGCGGCGACGGACGAGAGCCGGTACAGGTCTACGATACCGACCTCGACGCCCAGGACTGACTTCATTCTCTGTTGCAAATCGACGAGTTGCAAGGAATGGCCCCCCATCTCGAAGAAACCGGCGTCGACGTCGAGGATCTCGGTGCCTAGGACCTGCTCCCACAGCTCGGCGACTGCCCTCTGGGCCGCCGTGCGAGGCGGGCACTTCACGTGGCCACCGCGTGACGGTACCGGGAGCGCCTTTTCGTCGACCTTGCCGTTACTGGTCAAGGGGATGGCGGGCAAGTCCTGCATCAGATGCGGAACCAGGTGGCGAGGCAGCTCCTGCGCAAGCCTGCGGCGCATGGCCAGGGCATCGAAGGGGCCTTCTGTGACGACGTAACCGATGACCATGCCGTCGAGCGAGGCGTTCACCCGCGCCCCATCGATCACGAGGGCGTCCTGCACTCCGGGAAGAAGCCTAAGTGCGCTCTCGACCTGCCGTGGATCAATCCGATGTCCTCGGATCGAGATGACCCCGTCGGCCCGCCCGAGACACTCGACGATGCCACCTGGAAGCGCCCGGCCGAGGTCACCGGTGCGGAATACCCGCACGCCCTCCCGCCCCGCGGGATCGGGTCCAAAGCACTCTTCATCGTCAATGTCCCCGAGATAACCCTCGGCGAGGTGACGCGATCTGACGACGATCTCGCCGATCTCGCAGGTGCGTGCTGGTGCACCACCGCGCGCCACGACCAACTCGGTTCCGTCGATCCCCGCACCCACTGGGACGGGATCGGATTCCGGGGACTCCACCACCTGGTAGGCCGCTAGCTGTGGCGTCTCCGTGGCTCCATACCCATTGACCACCACGGCGCTGGGCGCCAACGCACGGATCAAGGCGACGTCGGATGCGCTCAGTCGTTCCCCGCCGAAGATCACCAGGCGCAGGAGTGGCAGGTGAACCGGCTCGGACGCGCGCAGCAGGATCCGGGCGCGGGCCGGGGTGATGTGGAGGACGGTCACTTGCTCCTCGCTCAGCCACCTCGCAAAGGCATCAGGATCAAGCAGTGTCTCCTCAGTGGGGATAACGCAGGTACCTCCGGCGCAGAGCGGCAGGAGGACGTCGCGGAGCATCGGGTCGTGTCCCACCCCCGAGACAAAGCCAACGCGGTCACGCCTCGTCAGCATAAAACGCTCTGTCGCCCACCCGAGGTAGTGCAAGAGCGGGTCGAGCGTGCTTATCACAGCACGGGGGACACCCGTCGTGGCGGAGGTGAGGAGTGCGAGCCTGGCCCGTTCTGCGTCTCCCGACACATTCAGGGTCGGGAACCTCGTGCCACCGGAATCGAGAGGCACCTCCTCCTGTGCATCGAGACGACGGACCTCTTGGCCGGAGGTCGCGTGCGGTTCGATGGTGAGTCTGCACCCGGTCGCTCGCGCCGCTCGCAGCAACCACCGTCCTGGTTCAGCGCGGTCCACAACGGCGATGACCAACATCGCTCTGAGCGCTGCGAGCAGGCTCACCACCGTGTCGGCGCTCCGATCGCCGAGCAGCATCACGTGCGACCCCGGGGTCAGTTGCGATGTCAACCGATCAGACAGCGCAGCGACCCTATCCTCCAACTCCCGGTAGGTGATGTCCCCTCCGGCCGCCGCCAGCGCGGTGGCGTCGGGGGTCTCGACGGCGTGGCCGTGAAGCCGTCGCAGCGGATCCAGTGGCGAGGTTCGACACGGCAGATCATCTCGACCGTTCCAGTCCAGCGACGCTAGCGAGTCGAGAGGCGCGTCGCCGTCGCTCAGATCTTCGAGGACTGCGCTGAGGGATTGGAGGAACTCCTCTGCAAGGGCCTTATCGAACACTGTCGTGTCGTAGGCAGCGGTGACCGTGAGCCGTCCCTCGTTCGTGTAGCAGTAAACCGTCAAATCATACTTCGCGCCGGTCGCCACTGGCGGCAGTGGCACGACGGAAAGCCCCTCGAATTGGGCGTCGACCGTCATGTCGAGCTGGTTGAACATGACCTGGAAGATCGGGGGACGTGTGTCATCACGCTGAGGTGCGAGCCGCTCCACCAGCAATTCGAATGGAACATCCTGGTTCGCCAGCGCGCGTACGAGCCGCTCCTGTGTCAGGGTGATGGCCTCGGTCGTGGTCGTGGCGTCACCGGTGATGGAAGCAACCGGCAGAGCGTTCGTGAACATGCCTACTGTTCGTTCGAACCGGTATGACGGACGGCCGATCAGCGGGACTCCGATCGCGAAGTCGTTGGCACCGTGCCAGCGCGCGAGCACGACCTGGACCGCCGTGAGGACGATGACGGGGACGGTCACGCCGACGCGCTTCGCCACATCCCTGATTTGCTCGTCCTGTTCGGTGCTGAGGACCAGGCGGGTGACCCCGGGGTCGTCGGCATGGGCATGGCCCCGTGGCAGAGCCAGGGCGGATGAACGTGGCTCCAGCTCGTCCACCAGGGCGGAAATTCGATCATCAAGTTGACCTGATTCCACGAGTCCTCGTTGCCAATCCACATAGTCCTGGTATGGTGCAGCATCGACGGGCGGGGGCTCCAGCCCACGACATAGGGCCGTGTAGACCGTGCCGATGTCGGCGAGAAGCGCGGCCACACCGATGCCGTCCATGGTCGCATGGTGCGCGCTGACGTACAGGACGGCGCCCTTTGCGCCACGATCAACGATGGCGATTCGGACTGTTTCGCTCGCGAGATCGAACGGCTGGCTGAGTTCCTCGACAAGCCTGCCATCATCGTTCTCTCCGACGACTCGGATGTCCCCGACCTCAGACGGGGGCCGAAGGACCCTCACGGGGCCGCTCGCCTTCAGCTGGAACACCGTGTGCAGAGCATCGTGGCGCTCCACGGCGCGGTTGCAGGACTCGACGAGGGCGGGCATATCCACGGTTCCATCCAGCACGATGCCGTCGACGACGACGTACGCGCGGTCCTCCGGATTCATCCGGTGCAACAGCCACAGCCTGAGCTGGGCGTAGGAAAGCCGATCGGTGGCCCCACTCCCGGCGCTCCTCACGGGCTCGGCGCCGCGTGCGGCGTCGTCGAACCGTTCGGCGAGACCACGGAGGGTCGACGCCTCGAAGAAGGTCTCAACGGGTAGCTCCGTGCCAGTGGCCTCAGCCAGACGCCCCCTGACCTGCAGGGCGAGCAGGCTGTTGCCTCCGAGCCTGAAGAAGTCATCGTCCCGCGAGAGACTGGTCGTTCCAAGGACCTGTCTCCAGACGTCGGCGACGATCACCTCCCCAGGTGTGGCAGGAGGTTCTGCGGTGCGCTCCAGCGCGCGCCGGGCCACGGCCAGCAGCGCATGCCGGTCCACCTTGCCCTGCGGTGTCAGGGGGAATTCAGCGAGCACGTGAATCGAATTCGGCACGAGATACGACGGCAGGACGGACGCGAGCTCGAGTCTGAGAAGCTCACCGTCCGTGACGGACTCGTCGCGCGGCGTCACGAAGCCGATAAGCTGAGCGTGCGAACTGCCCGCACGATCGGCGATCACCGCAGCCTGATGGACCCCCGGCAGTTTCGTGAGTGCGTCCGTCACCTCGCCGGGTTCGACCCTGAATCCCCGGATCTTGACCTGGTCATCCACACGGCCGATGTACTCGAGCACGCCCGGAGCCCCTGCGCGCACGATATCCCCAGTGGCGTACAAACAACGGCTGGGATCGAGAGGGTGGCTGAAGAACCTGTTCGCGGTCTCCTTCTCGAGACCTTGGTAACCCCGAGAGACCCCGTTTCCCCCGATGCACAGCTCTCCAGCAACCCCGAGCGGCACGGGGCGCCTTGAGGCATCGAGAATGTAGAACTCAGCCCCGTCCACGACGCCTCCGATGGAGATTCTCGATCCCGGTTCAACCGGGCCAGTGACCGAGGCTACGACAGTGCACTCGGTCGGCCCATAGCCGTTCAGCAGCACGCGCCCCTCGGTCGCCCACCGGTCGACAACATCCGCGGGAAGTGCTTCGCCCGCGGAAATGACCTCGACGAGCCCAGGAACGTCTCGGGGATCGAGCTCCGAGAGCGATGACGGCGGTATCAAGGCACTCGTCACTCCGAAGGTTGAGACGGTCTCCACAAGGGGCGGACCGGGCCGACGGCGCTCCCGGGGAACCACGACGAGCGTGTTCCCAAGTCCTAGGCCGGTGACGAGGTCCCACACCATCGCGTCGAATGCGGGGGAGGCGAACTGCAGGACACGGCGACGTGGGTGATCACCGGGACCGTCAAGGCGATTGTGAAGGCGTTGAATACCTCGGATGAGGTAGGCAAGATTCCGGTGCTCAACGACGACTCCCTTAGGTCTTCCCGTGGATCCCGAGGTGTAGCACACATACGCGACATCCTCGGGGCCAGGCTCAACATACGGCGCAGCCTCCGGCCGCGTGAGCAACTCCGAGACCGTGAGGGCCCCGATCCCCTCCAGCAATGAGAGATCGATCCCCTTCCCCAGGAACAGGGCGATATCTGAGTTCTCCGCGATGTATGCGATGCGCGGCGCCGGGTACATCGCGTCGAGCGGGACGAACGCATATCCGGCTTGAAGCACACCCAGCACAGCGATGACTGCCTCGGTTCCTCCGTCAAGGTGGACACCGATGCGCGAGCCGCGAGGCAGTCCCAACGCCGCGAGCCGTGCCGCGACCTCGTGCGTTCTGCGCGCCAGGCCCTTGTAATCCAGATGGTCGTCCTCGCTCACCAGGGCTTCGCTGTCCGGGCGCTCGACCGCCCAGCGGACAACAGCCTCGGTGAACAGCTCGGGCGAGGGATCGGGGCACGTCGACGGCTGCCAGAGCGTCCGCTCCTCCTGCTCAGTGAGCAGGCGCAGGTCACCGACCCTGGTACCCGGTGCCGCGCAGGCACGACTCAGCACAGATACCAGCTCAACGCTGATTCGCTGGGCCACTTCCTCTGGAATGGCGGCAACGTCATACTGAAACGAGCACGTGTACTGCTCACCATCGTGCTCAATGAACCAGACCGCCTCCTGATCCGCCACACCGGAGGGCAGGTCGAAGGGTTCGAAGACGAGATCACCGGCGATGAGAGGCGCCCCTCCCCCACCGTGAGCGAAGGGCAGCAGCGACCTGCGCGCACCAGGAGCCGACTCGAGCACGACTGACGTCCTGATCAGGTTAGCGTCCTCCCGCGCACCACTGCAGGAGACGATCTCGGGGTAGGGCAGCCGTGCATGGGCAAGGTCCTGCGTCAATCCGCTGTAGGTCAGTGCCAGTGCGTGGGCGAAAGGATCGTCGTCATGGATCGTGGCGACGACGGGGAACGGCGAGGCGAAGTACCCGATCGTCGACTGGCTGCCTGCCAGGTGTCGCCCCGCCGACACAGAACCGAAGACAAGATGGTCGGTCCCAGTGCGGTGGTGCATGACGATGGCCGCCGCTGTCAAGAGCACCGCGAAGGCAGTCGTCCCCTCAGCAGCGGCGAGGGAGGCGACCGCGTTCGACAGCTCGTGCCCGAGCTCGAAGCGAGTCCACTGCACCCGCCTGGCACCCTCAGACGCCAGCGTGCTCGGTGCCAGTGAGACCGCGACGGGCGAGCCCTCGAGCCTCTGCGTCCAGTACTCGCGGTCAGCGTTCGCCGTCTTCCCGGCGAGCCACTCGTTCTCGGAGCGGGCATGCTCGGAGTAGTCGAGGGACTCTGCGGAACCCTTCGACGCCGCCCCGTTGAGGCCCGCAAGGACCTCCCGCAGGAGCAGCCCCAGTGACCAGATATCCCCAACGATATGGTGCACGGTCACCAGGATGAACAGCTCATCACCCCGGCTCACAGTGTCTACTCGCACGAGTGGCCCCTGTTCCAGGTCGAACGCGTGCAGACACTTCTCGTTCAGGTGGGCCCGTACGGCATCGTCGTCCCACCCTTCGCTGTCGACCGTCGTCGCCTCGGGCTGGTCGGAGTCGGAGACCTCCACCATCAGCCGATCCCCAACGAGCCGGAACCGCGCTCTGAGGGCCGGGTGGAGAGCCATCGCCCGACGCACCGCGGGGAGGAGATCGACGTGTCGCAGTCCACCCGTGACTCGCGCACTGAACCTCAGGTTGTACGCGGCACTGTTGGGATCGAGTCGCTGGTGCAACCAGAGGGCCCTCTGCCCAGACGTGGCAGGGTAACTGCGCCGCTCCGATCGCTGTCTTTCAAGCAGAAGAAGGCGCAGCCTCTCACGGGCCTCTTGACCCGCAGGTGTGGTATCGGGAATTTCTGAGGGTGTCATAATCTCCGCTGCTCCTGTCCGTCCTCGTCGAAAAAACCTGCGAGAAGCCGTGTTACCTCGTCATCGGAGAGTTCCTCGAGATGAGCAAGAAGCTGCGTGGCGCCCTGCTCCTCCAGCGATGGCGTGCTCATCGAACCGTTTAGTGGTGAGGTGTCCGGCGAGAGGATCGAGCCGTCGGCCAGTCCCGCCTCGATGTCCGACACCGTAAGACTTCCCAGGAGCCGCGACGGGCTGACGGGAATCCCCAGACGCTGCTCAAGCCGATGCGCGAGCTCCAGGCTCATCATCGAGTCGATGCCCAGGGAGACGAGTGGCACGTCGCGGGAAACCTCGCTGATCTCCTCGTGGAGCACCGCACAGAGCTCAGTGATGAACACCGACGGGGGAGTCTCAGCGCCGCGTGTCCCGGTCTTGTCATGGTCGCTCGCGGCGGCCCCACGAGGTTCCGCCGCCCTGGACGGACGATCGACCTTGTCGCGAGGCGCGGATGCCACGGTCTTGAGGCCGAAAGGTGGCCTCAGCGAGCGATGGTGCCATGGCGCCGTCGGTAGGCCGACGTGCCGGTAGGCCGACGGCCCGTCGGGCACGGGGAGGGCTCCACTCTCGATGAGGGTGGCGATACTCCGGTCGAACGTGGCATCCTCAGCATCTCCACGACGCGCGGATGCCAGCACGCAGGCCGTCGGCAGCAGATCGCGTAGAGCTGATCGCAGCCCCGGGTGCGGTCCGAGCTCGAGCATCACCGAGTCGTCCGGGAGCTCCATCGCGCGCACGGCGTCGACAAATCGAACCGGCTGACGCAGGTTCTCCGCCCAGTAGTCGGGCCCGAGCACTCGTGAGCCAATGAGCTTTCCGGAGACCGTCGAGTAGAGCGGTAGATCCGGATCGTCGGCTCGCCGCGGTCGTCTCGAGCCCTCGTCGGAGTCCAGGGTGGCGCGCAGCCGCTCCGACGTCTCCTCCATGAGCGGGCTGTGGAAGGCGTAGTCCCGCGACACAACGCTGTGGAACACGTCGTCGTTGAGCTCGTCGAGGAAAGAGCTGAGTCCCGTTGACCGGCCCGCGACGAGAGTCTGGCGCGGCGAGTTGAGTCCGACGATCCACACGTCGTCGTGCCCGACGAGGAGTCTCTCAACCTCCTGCGCCCCGAGAGCGATCACGGCCGTCGCCCCGATTCCTCGCGCTGAGGCGCAGATCTCGCCCCTGACGATGGCGATGCGCATTGCGTCCTCCGGGGTGATGGCGCCAGCGATTGACGCAGCCGCTACCTCACCCAGACTGTGGCCGACAACCGCATCCGGGACGAGGCCATGAGCATGCCATCGCTGCGCCTGCACGAGCTCAAGCGCCACGACACAGGGCTGGACTCTCTCCGGTTCAGAGGCCCACGCGTCCCCGTCGCGCCCCCAGCTGTCGATGAGTGACCAGCCAGCCGTGCGCCGTGACTCCTCATCCAGTCTCTCGATGAGGTCAATCACCTCGTTCGGCAGCTTCAACGATCCCTCCACAAGCCGACGTCCCATGGCCGGCCACTGCCCGCCCTGTCCGTCGACAACGAGAACGACCTGCGACGCCAGCGCGGTCAGCGGTCGCCGAGAGCGTTCGCGCAGCCGGTCAGCGGCTTCGTCGGTTGAGGAGGCACGAACGACAAGGCGATTCTCCTGCCTGCGACGCCCGTTTAGCTCGCCCGCGACGTCCCGCAGACTCGGGCCGCCTGTTTCCAGGACGTCGGCGACGTCCTGCGCATACTGCTTGAGACGCTCACCATCAGCGGCGGACAGCACGAGTACTTCCTGGTCTCGGCCGCCACCAGACGTCTGAGTGACTGCCTCATCTGCTGGGTCCGCCACGAGAACGTGGGCGTTCGAGCCGCCGAATGAGAAGGCGCTCACCGCGGCCACCCGGCGTCGGTCGCGGGGCCAGTAAGTTGAGGCGGAGACCAACCTCAAACCGTTGTCCTCGAACGCGATCGCAGGGTTGGCTTTCCCCGCACCGATGCTCGCCGGAATCGTGTCATGGCGGAGCGCCATGAGGACCTTCAGGACGCCCAGGAGCCCCGCGGCAGCCTCAGCGTGTCCAACGTTGCTCTTGACCGACCCCATCAGGCAGGGACGCTCGGGATCTCGGCCTGCGCCGTAGACGCGTGACGTCGACTCGGCTTCGATCGGGTCACCGAGAGGCGTTCCGGTACCGTGGGCCTCGACGTAGGAAACGTCCAGGGCATCAACGCCTGCCGCACGGCAGGCCGCTCGCATCACCTGCACCTGCGCGCTCAACTGCGGCGCCGTCAGGCCGTTGCTGTGCCCGTCTGAGTTGAGCGCGCTTCCCAGGATCACGCCGAGTGCTCGACCCGCCGGGACGTCCGCGACACGCCTGAGAACCAGCACCACGCCGGCCTCTCCCCTGCCATATCCGTCGGCGTCGGCGCTAAAGCTCTTACAGCGCCCGTCCCCGGAGAGGAAGCCTCCGGCCTGGAGAGACGGGAAGACCTCTGGGCTGAGCGCCAGACTGACCCCGCCAACTATCGCCGTGTCGCACTCGCCGAGGCGAAGGGCCTGGACAGCTAGGTGAAGCGCCGTCATTGACGATGAGCATCCGGTGTCAACCGATAGGGTGGGGCCCGTGAGGCCGAAGGCGTACGCGATCCTCCCTGAGGCGACTGACAATGCCGATCCGGTCGGCACGAACGAATCCTCCGCTCCTCCTCCGTAAAGGTTGAGTCCGTGATCGAAATTGGAGATGCCGATGAAAACGCCGGTCATCGCGCCTGTTATATCATCGCTTCCGCACATACCCGCGTTCTCGAACGCCTCATGGGTCAGTTCGAGGAGGAGACGCTGCTGCGGATCCATGGTCTCGGCCTCGCGTTGCGAGACGTGGAACCAGGACGGGTCGAAGACGAAGGGGTCCTCGAAGAATGAGCCCCACTGCCGCGAAGAGCCAATCCCTGCACGCATGCCGAGATCGGTCTGCGCCGCTGAGCACCGGCCGTTGGCCAGCATGTCCCAGAATTCGGAGCACCCGGAGGCACCGGGAACTCGAACAGAGCAGCCAACGATTGCGACCTCCTCGGAGGTTGTTTGCCAGCCCGCGGATCCGTCGATCACCATCCGGGTGGGGTCCTCACCGGCTCGGAGGATACCCTCGGCGAGCTCGCCCACTGTCCGATACTCCCAGAAGGACACATACGGAACGTCGTGACCAAGACGCTCACTGAGCTGGGCTGCCAACTCGACGATACGACGAGACCCCAGAGCAAGGTCGACCAACGGGGAGGAGGCGGTCAGGGAGGCCTCGGCAGGCGACTGCGAGATTATCCAGCGGATCAGCTGCTCGGCACTCGGACGTGAGTCGTTCGCCTCCGCCGTCTCCAGGGCTTTGACTGAATCGGCAGTCATCGGCCGTTCTCCCGAACTAGTCGGCCCTCGCGGTACGCCGTTCTGGTTGCCTGACGCTGCACCTTACCGCTGGTCGTTAGCGGCAGCCTTCCCGCACCGACGAAGACGACGTCACGGACGGGTACCTGGTGGTTCCTCAGGACCGTCTCCCGGATGTCGGACTCAAGGGATTCAGGCACTTCCCGCCCCGCACGGGTCTCCGAGACGATCACCACCTCCTCCGGGGTGCCAGCACCGTCGAACTCGGCGAAGGCGACGATTCTTCCCGGCCTCAGTACGTCGCTGCACCGGGTGACCGTCCGCTCGATATCGGACGGGTAGTGGTTGACACCGTCGATGATGATCAGGTCCTTAAGACGACCCGTGACGACGACCTCACCACCGATGAGAGCGCCGAGATCCCCAGTGCGTAGCCATGGTCCTCGGGGGTCGTCACCGGAATCGCTCAACTCGCCAGTGAAGGTGTCGTCGTCTCGCCCGGCGTCATTCCAGTAGTGATTGGGTGCCTGCGGGTCGTAGCACCAGATCTCACCGACCCCGCCCTCCGGGACGACGGACCTGTGCGCGGGATCCACGATCCGGAGAATCAACCCCTCGACCGGCCTGCCGCAGCCCACGAGCATCAGTCCGCCCGACCCCTCAGCCACGGACACGACCGCGTCGCGCCCAAGTGCGGCGGCATCGACATAGTGGACCCGCACGCCCCGGTCGCCGGACACGAGTACAACGTTCTCTGCCAAGCCGTATGACGGCATGAGCGCGTCCGCGCGCCAGCCCAACGGGGCAAGTGCCGACTCAATAGCCTTCATCGCCTCCGCATTGATCGGCTCGGAACCCACGACGACTCCGTGCACTTTCGAGAAGTCAAGTCCTTGGATGTCCTCCTTCCGGGAGCGGCGCAGGCATAGATCGAAAGCGAAGTTCGGTGCGGCTGAGTATGCGTGCGGGAACTGCGACAGCGCTCGCAACCAAATGACCGGTACCTGCAGAAACAACAGGGGGTCCATGAAGACTGCACTGCAGCCGACGTAGACTGGAACGAGAAGCCCGTTGAGCAGCCCCATGTCGTGGAAGAATGGCAACCAGGACACCGCCGTGCAGCGCTCATGCGGCCCGAAGCGCTCACGGATCTGCTCGAGGTTCCTCTCCAGGGCGCCGTGAGTGACAACGACACCTGCAGGAACAGAGGTTGAACCGGACGTGTACTGAAGATATGCGATCTCGTCTGGCCCCACAGCCTCGGCAGGAGTCGGCAGAGTCACCGCGTCCTGTGCCTCATCCACCGCCAGCACGGCGACGCCGGGCACCGGGGTGCACAAATCCTGGACGTCCTTGAGGTGATCCGAGGTGGTCAGCACGATCGCGGGCTCGCAGTCCGCTACCACCCCATGGAGTCTCTCCCTATGGTTGGGAGTATCTGTCGTCGACAACGGCACCGCCACGAGCCCCGCACGCAAGCACGCAAAGAATGCGATCGGATACTCCAGTGACTGGGGCAGCGCGAGAACCGCCCGATCCTGACGCTTGCACACGGTCACAAGTCTGCGCGCCAGAGCAGCAACGCGCAGATCAAGCGCCTCCCAGGTGAGCGCGTCGAACGATGCTTGCCCATCTGCGCCCACGCGCATCTGAGTGTAGGCGGCAGCGTCCGGCTTCGCGCGTCGCCAAGATCGTAAACGATCATACAATGACAGGAAGCTGTCGTCCATCATGACTTACGTATATCACAGACAAGCACTGCCTGTAAACCGGATCTTCGTACTTGAAGGCACGTTAGGCAGAGCCTATCATTGGACCTTTCTCATTAGAAATATCCTAGCCTCGATTTTTTATGGGGAGGTCGGGTGGGGTTGGTAGGCGTCGTCACCGGTGTTGCAGGTTCGATTATGAATCGTCCTGGGTTTTGTGGGAGGTTGGTTATGCCGTGGCGGGCGGGCCAGGGGCTCGGCAAAGTCGGCGGCTGGTGGTCTGATGTCCGGGGTTGTCGGCGTGTTGGCGCGGGTGCGGCGCGGCCCCGCCGGGACGATGGGCAGTGCTTGAATCAACCTCGCCGCCGGGGGGTCGCGCCGCCGTGTCATCATCGGCCACGACCGCCCTGTCGCGCCGGCCCCTGAAGGAGGTCCTGAAAGGCGTGGAGGATCCGCGGGACAGGCGCGGGGTGCGCCACTGCCTGACCGCGATCCTGTGCCTGGCGGTGGTGGGGGTCCTGGCGGGGTGCCGTACGCTGGGGGCGATGCGCGAGCACGTCGCCGACCTGGAACCGGCCGACCTGGGGGACCTGGACCTGGAGGAGGGGCGGGCCCTGCCCAGTGAGTCCACCATCCGCAGAGTGCTCGAGCGGGTGAACGCCGACGACCTCGACGCGAGGGTGGCGTCCTGGCTGCGCACGCGCGTGGGCGCCATCGGCGGCCGCAGGGTGATCGCCGTGGACGGCAGGACCTTGCGCGGGGCCCGCACCGGCGACAACCCGGCCCCCCACCTCCTGGCGGCCCCGGGCCGGGCGAGCGGAGTGGTCGTGGGGCAGCGCGGAGTGTCGGACAAGTCCAACGAGATCCCCGCCCTGCCCGAGCTGCTCGCCCCCTGGACCCCGGCGGTGCGGTCGCCGGCGCCGACGCCATGCACACACGGAGGGGCACCGCCCAGTGGATCATCTCCCGCGGCGCCCACTACGCGCTCACGGTCAAGGACATGCCGGCCGGGCCTGAAGCGGGAGCTGGAGAAGCTGCCCTGGAAGGACGTGCCCTCCATCTCCGTCCCCGACGGCTCCCACGGGCGCAGGGTGCGGCGCACCATCAAAGCGGTCGAGGCGCCCGCCCGGGTCGACTTCCCCGGCGCCGCCCAGGACGATCCACCACCAGCGACCTGGACCGGGCCAGGAAGGCCTCGTCCAGGGTCGCGTCACCGGTATGGGTGGTGACGAACCTCGTGGCCCTGGGGGCGTCTCCGACCGGCGACGACAGGCGGGCCCGGTTCTCGGATGCGTCTCTATGCGGTGGCAATTCCCACGGAGCCCTCGGCGTCGAGAAGGGCTCCACCTCCGACTTCGCCCTCACCATCGATGGCGAGCCGTGCCCGCTGAGCCAGAAGGACTCTGATGCGTACTGGGAGTGGGACCAGCTCGTCCGGGCCGGTGCCTCGGCCTCGACGTCGTCGTCATCGGGGCGGTGATCACCGGCCTCGTCGGCCAGCTGCCTCGCCGCAAGCGCGCCCGTGCCTCCCAGCAGTAAGGTCGAGGGGCCGAGTCCAAGCCTGGCGCCGTCCCGTGCCGCCACAGGCACGACACGAGCCCACACCACGGCCCTCGTCCCTGACGCCGCTGGCACGGCGCTGACGGACGCCGCAGCAGCGCCCGCCACGAGGCCGCCCGGTCCGGCGAGGAACTCACTCAGTTGACATCTCCGACGACGCGGCCCGGGGCAGGGTCGCCGCCGCGAGCCACGCGGCCGCCCCGCACAGGAGCGCGAAGCACAGGCACACGAGGAGCATCGGACCGGGACGTCCGCTCATGGGCACACTACTGAGCCCCACCTGGCCGAGCAGCATCCCCATGAGCGGCTGCGCGAGGATGTGAGCAAGGCCAGCGCCGACGAGAGCGGCCGCGCAAGCTGCACCGGCCGCGGCAGCACCCCACATTCCGGGCCGCACATCGGCGACGGCCGGTCCCGAGGGCGCCCGTGCGCCAGAGCCCCACTGGTCGGGGGCGGTCACCGCATCGGCAGCGGCGGACTGCCCGGGCGCGTGGCCGGACAGGGGGTTGCCGCCTTCGCCGCCGGTGCGATGAATCGTCACCGAGACGTCCTCGAAGGCGACGTCCAGGGGCGCCTGCGGCTTATGGATGGTGACCTCGACGGCGGTCACGCGCGGGAAGGCCAGCACGGCCTCGCCGACACGAGCGGCGAGGGTCTCGATGAGACTCACCGGCTCCCCCTCGATCACGGCGACGACCGCCCGGGCGACCTCGGAGTAGTCGACGGCGTCCTTGACCGCATCGGTGACGGAGGCGACCGCGGTACCGCGCTCGCCCAGGTCGAGGGTGACATCGGCGGTGAAGAGCTGGCCCTCGGTGCGTTCGAAGGGGAGGACGCCGTGGTACCCGCGGGCGGACAGGCCCGACAGCCGGATCTGATCGGGCGTGGTGGTGGTCATCGGTGTTCCTTCCAGAGGGAGGCGGTTCGGACGGCGTCCCGGTTGGCCGGGATCTCATGGACTCGTACTGCCCAGGCGCCGGCGAGGGCGACGAGGGCCGTGGTGGCTGCGGTGGCGGCGTCTCGGGCGATCGGGTCGGCCGCCGCGGACTCGGGCAGACTCAGGGACAGGAAGCGCTTGCGCGAGGAGCCGATGAGGACGGGCAGGCCCAGCTCCCGGCGCAGACGCTCGGTGGCGGCCAGGAGCTGCCACGACTGCTGATGGGTCTTGGCGAAGCCGAGGCCGGGATCAACGACCACCTGACGACGATCGACCCCGGCAGCATCGAGCTCGTTCAGGCGCTCGCGCAACTCGGCCTCGACACCGGACACGACATCGCCGTGGGCGCTGTAGTCGGTCAGGCGATCCATGGTCTCAGGGTCGCCGCGCCAGTGCTGGCAGACGTAGACGACGCCGGTCTCGGCGACCACCTGGTGCATATCGGCGTCGGCCAGGCCCCCGGAGACGTCGTTGACGACAACGGCACCGGCCCCGACGGCCGCCTCGGCGGTGGCGGCGTGAATGGTGTCGACGGAGACGGCCGCGCCATCGTCCGCGAGCGCGCGCACGACGGGGATGACGCGCGCCTGCTCGACCTCGGGGGTGACGCGAACGGCGCCAGGACGGGTGGACTCGCCGCCGACGTCCACGATGTCGGCGCCCTGGGCGAGAAGCTGACGGCCGTGGGCGACGGCGAGGTCCGCGGTCTCCCAACGGCCGCCGTCGGAGAATGAGTCCGGAGTAACGTTGATGATGCCCATCACCAGGGTCCGACCGGCCGCCGAGGCCTCCGCGAGAGGGGACGGCAGAGGCACCGGTGCGGGGTGCAGGACATCAGTCACCCTCCCAGGGTAACGGTGCACGCGAATTTCTTCGGGAGCGGCGAGGCGCAGGAAGGTCGGACGGCGAGTCCGCCCACAGCCGACCGGGATGCTCCGCGGGCGTCTCCCCGCGTCCCCGCTCCTTCGCCTCCCCGACCCGTCCCTTCGCCGAGATCGGTCGTATTCCGCGTCAAGATCGGTTCAGTTCCGGCTCGAGATCGGTTCCGCCCCGCGGGCCCTCGTCCCGAGAGCGTCGACGACGCGCAGGCCGTCGGCGCTCGGGGATGTTCACGATGAGTGAGAACGTGTCCCGAGGTCCGGGAGCGGTCGAGCATAAGGATGCGGCCCTCGCCCCGGGCGATGAGCCTGTCGGGGGCGGGGTCGTCCCGCCCGCACTGGTGGTCTGGCCGACGCGGGCATTCCGAGCGTGTCCTCCGCCTCCTTCAGGATCTGCCGCTGGTAGCCCCGCCGACGTGAGCATTCCTGTTCGAGTCCGACGACGGCGCCGGGGGCCAGGAGCGGGCCCGATCCTGCGTCCGCGGAGGAACAGCGCAGTGAGACCTGGCGGGCGTTGACCGAGGAGCCCGGTCCTGCGTCCGCGGAGGAACAGCCCCACTGGCGCACCGCCTCGGCACATCGAACTCGACATTTCTGCGTGAGTCCGACGACGGCCCCGTTGACTCGCGCGGAAATGCCGGTCTCGTGCAGAGATGCCCGTCTCGTGACCCCGGCAGCCGGGCGCGACCCCGCCGGACCGATCTCGATGCGGAACTGAACCGATCTCGGCGAAGAAGACGGGCCGGGTCCGGGCGCCGCCCCGCCCGCACGAATCCGGCCGCCCCGCAAGCCCGCCTCCCCCTTTCGTCGGACATCCCGGCCACGTCGGCCCCTTCGACGCATTCCAGCGCCATGACGCCGATTCCTAGCCTTGAGGCATCATCCGGGACCTGCTCGGGTCTCAGTCATCTCAGACATCCCAGTCACCTCGAAGGAGACGGTCATGCCTCACGCCCCATCCCTCCCGCACCGGTCCTCCCAACCGGCGCCGGGACCCACCACCGCCCCGCCCACCGACGTCGTGGTCGAGGCCCGGGACCTCACCAAGATCTACGGCTCCGGCGAGGCGCGGGTGGCCGCCCTGGACGGCGTGAGCCTGACCGTGAGCCGCGGCCAGTTCGTCGCCGTCATGGGCCCGTCGGGCTCGGGCAAGTCCACCCTCCTGCACTGCTTGGCCGGCCTGGACACCCCCGCATCCGGGCACGTCCTCATCGCCGGCCGCGATCTGGCCGGCATGAACGACAAGCAGCTGACCGCCGTGCGCCGCGACCAGCTCGGCTTCGTCTTCCAGGCCTTCAACCTCCTGCCCACCCTCACCGCGGAGGAGAACATCCTCCTGCCCACCCGCCTGGCCCACCGCACCCCCGACCCGAACTGGCATGACGCCGTCATCGCAGCCCTGGGCATCGGCGACCGCCTCGCCCACCGCCCCGCTGAGCTCTCCGGCGGCCAGCAGCAGAGAGTCGCCATCGCCCGCGCTCTCATCGGCCGCCCCCAGGTCGTCTTCGCCGACGAGCCCACCGGGGCCCTCGACACCGCCTCGGCCGCGTCCCTCCTGCAGGCGCTGGCCCGCATGTGCGACAACCTCGGTCAGACCGTCGTCATGGTCACCCACGACGAGAACGCAGCGGCCGCCACCAACCGCGTGATCCGCCTGCGCGACGGACGGATCATCGGCGACGACGCCGTGCGCCGCCCGACCAGCACGCACGCCGCGGCGGCTCAGGCGAGGCCGGCGGGCGCAGCAACCCCGGCAGCCCCCACGGGCACAGCAGCCCCGGCAGGCTGGGTCACTCC
>ERZ773068.223-NODE-223-length-30867-cov-13.071271_pt1 | contig 30867 bp, 48 predicted proteins | sample MGYA00580620_ERZ773068 | MGnify/ENA primary metagenome ERZ773068 (study PRJEB29015, sample SAMEA2737983) | human oral metagenome | biome: human oral; feature: human-associated habitat; material: dental | place: China | collected 2101 ... | reverse complement strand
CGAGCATGTCGGCCAGGTCGATTGCCCCGCGAGCGTTGAGCAGGGCCCTGGCTTTCTGGGGCCCGGTGATCTCTGCCGGCGGGAGGAGGTCGCGGACGATGACGGTTTCGTCGAACTCCGGTCTTGTGCGGTTCATGCGATGCCCCTCAGTGGGTTGTCCTGTTCGGCGCGCTGCTGGTAGGCGGCGACCGAGTCGGTGTAGATGCGGATCTTGTGCACACGGGAGCCGGGACGGGTGCGGATGGCGTATCCTCCGAGCTCTCCGGCGCGCCACATGGCGGCGACGTTCTTGGCGGTGGTGCCGATCAGTTCGGCCGCCTGGGCGGTGGACATGGTGGGTCTGGGTCCGAGGTCGGTCACGGCAGGCGCCCTTCCGCGAGGGCGTCGAGGAGTTCGTTCAGGGCGGCCTTGTAGAGGTCGCCCAGGTGGTCGGGGCAGATCCACGCCCATCCGATTCGCTTCCAGCCGCTCTTGCTGGCTTCGATCCAGTCGAGACAGGTTTCCCGTCCGCATGCGGCGCAGGTGATGGCGAAGTGACGTCCGCAGTGCTCCATGTACTCGCGCACCAGGGCATGGCCGCCCCGCTGCCACATGCAGTGCCGGCAGTAGACGGCCACGGCCTTGGGGGGCTCGCTCTGGTCCAGCAGGGTTGTGTGCTCGGGGTGCTGGCACTTGGGGCAGGGTTGGGGGGTGGTGATGCCGATCAGGTCGGCGACGTCGATGTGCTCTCTGCTCATATCAATGCCTCCTGGGCGGATTCCTGGTTGGGCTTCTGGGCGGCTTCCCGCGCCAGGTTGTCGATGCACCTGTCGAGGAGGGTGATGGTGTCGCCGAGGTGGTCGTTCGCCATTGCGACGAGACCCGCCTCGGGGAGGGCGTGGTCCTGTGCCGCGGACAGCAGCACCTGGCAGGATTCGAGGATGTTCGTCAGCCATTCCAGGTCGATGGCCTGGTGGCGGGTGAGGGCGTCGGACACTTCGCCGACGGCCTCCTGAAGGCGCTCCAGGGCCTCGTCGTTGCTGATTTTGACCCGGCGGGGGTCGTACTCGCCGAGATCGGTGGCCGGGATCTGGAGGGGGTTCATGCCGCCACCTCCTCAGTCGGGGGCCACAGCTCGGCGATGGTGACGAGCAGGGCGTCCGAGTAGACGGCGTGCCCCCCGCCGCCCAGGTCGTACACGAGGTGGGTGACGGCTTCCCGGGGGAGGGTGCGGCCCGTCAGGGCCTCTGCCCGGTGGATGAGTTCCTTTTCGGCTTCCGGGATGCTGGGCCAGGTGTGGCGTTTGATGGCTCTGTCGGCGGTGGTGTTCATGCCAGCACCCCCTGGGCGGGAGCCGGCAGGGCGAACAGGGTGGACTGGATGACACCCTCGCGGATCAGGCGCAGCCGGATCGCCTCCAGTCCGACGGGGGTGATGTAGGTGGTGGCGCGGGCCTTCCCGTTGGTCCTGTCGGTGTTGTAGGTCTTCACCGCGAACCACGACGCGGTTTTCGGGTTCGCGTAGGGCTGCCGTTTCCTGGGGCCGTGGGGGATCAGCAGTTTCGACGTGTACAGCCACTCCCACAGGCGGCGGTGTTTGACGCCGAGCAGGTTCGCGGCGGTGTCGACCAGGTAGCAGCCCGAGCCGTTGAGGAACTGGTCGTAGCCGTCGGCCTTGCGCTGGTTCTTCTCGGCGTGCTTCACGGCGGCCTCGAGGCCCTTGGCGAGTTCGGACAGGTAGGCCAGGTTCCTGGGTGAGAGTTCCGACAGGTCCGGCTGCGGGACGGATGGCGTGGTGGCGTAGGCGCCGGTGCGGCGGATCGCGGGGAGGACCTCGGTGTAGACCCACGTCTGGAATCGTTCGACCTGGGTGCGGATTGCGGGGTCCTTGACCCGGGCGGCTTGCCGCTGCCCAAGGGCCCGGTAGAAGCCGGCCTCGGTGACGTAGCCGACTCGCTGCTCTCCGCCAGGGGTACACGCTGTCGTGTACCCCTTTTCGGACCCCGGGATGTTCTCCAGCAGGCGAGTGGCGTCGCGCATGCCGAGGGCGTGGGCAAGCCCGGGGGCTAGGACGCGGAAGCTGTCACCGTCGGGGAGGATGGACAGCTCGAACTCATCCGAGCTGAATGGGGTAATGTTGGACATGGAAGTTGGACCTTTCTTTGGTTCTTGCCCTCGCTGTTGCCTCAGCGGGGGCATCTTTCATTCGGGGGCATTGATCGGGACCGGTTCCGCGACTTCGGCGAAGGTGGCGGCCAATCCGGCATGGACGGCGCCGGCCATGAAGGCCACGCTGGGGGGTTCGTGGCCGTTCTTCACGCGATTGAAGAATTGGCGACTGACGCCGATTGCGGCTGCCAGTGCGGCGTCGGTAAGGCCGGTGCGGGCGCATCGCTCGCGGAAGTCCGTCGTGAGTCGAGCCGAGGGGCGCATATCCCTCCTTTCAGGTGTTTCGCATGAGTTTTCATGTGTGTCACCTAGCCTAAGGGTCCTCCAAACGGCTGTCAAGCGAGACGCTTGGGAAGCTATGCGTATCGCCTAGCTGGATGGTACGGTGGGCCCATGAGCAAGAACTTGAGCTGGTATCGGGCCGTGACCCAGGAGGACAGCGTGAACGCAGTTGCAAAACGAGCGGGACTCGTTCAAACGACCCTCGCGGCCCAAGTCAGGAAGGGCGAGCTCACCCCGCAGAGCGTGGTCGCCATCGCGCGCGCCTATCAGAGCGATCCACTCAGCGCGCTTGTGGCCGTTGGCTTCCTGACGGATGAGGAAGTGACCGCCTACGCACACAGGGCCGCTCTGGGGGACGCGAGCGATGAAGCCTTGGCCCGCGAGGTCTGGCTACGGATGTCTTCCGGCTCGGCATCGGAGCCGATTACTTCCCCGGAGCCGCCCCTGTCGATGCAGGAACTCCGGCAGCAACGCCTCCAGGCGGACGCCCTGCCCGTCGAGGAAGCCGCGGACGCGCGCCCCAGGGCTGGCGATGACGACTGGGAGCCGCGCTGAGCGACCCCGGACCTCGGTGAGGGTGGCGAGGGCTATCCTTCTGGCATCGAACCGATTCGAGTTCCCGAAGGGGGGAGTCATGCGTCGCATCGTTGCGTCGTCCGTTTTTCTTGCCATAGCGGCAGACCATCCGCCTATTGGCGGGGCAACGTTCCCTGGATCCGTTCATTCGAATACGCAATGCGCGCCCAGAGAGGAAAATTCTTCGGGAAGAAGATTCTTGAAGAGGTTCTCAAGGACGTGAGAAAAGCAAACGAGTTAATAGGCATCGACCACGAGGACGGCGATCGGGTATTTCTAGAAGTCGCCCTGGGTGAGCGTGTTGCAAAATTCGCCGTCGGGGAGGGGAAACTGCCCAGGGTGCAGGCGGTATTAGACGATCAACTGGATGACAATGATTTCATAAAGTGCTGCGTTGAGAATGCTCGGAGGGTATGCGAGCAGGTAGGATTGACCTATCAGCCCGAATGGGTTTCGCGACTTCAGGAGTGAGGTGAATCGTGGCCGATTTCTTTTCTGAATACTGGTCGGCCCTGACGGACGGGCGCAATGTCTGGAAGGTCGTCGTGGGACATGTTGCTTTACCAATCGTTCTAGGCGCCGTCGCCCTGCTGGCCGATTTCCCCGTGGCGAAGTCGCAGGTGATCAGCGTCGTCTCGATCCTGGCGGGCCTCCTGTTCTCCATGCTGGTTCTGCTCATCGACCTCCGGGGGCGCGTGCGGCGCGGCGAGGACAGGCGCGCCGCCCCGGGAGACCGCGACTGCCTCAACCTCGACTACGCCTACTATGTCACCAGCCACGCGATCGCCACCGGCTTTCTCGCCGCGGGGCTCCTGCTCGCGCAGGAACAGATCTGGGATCTGCTTCCCACATGGGTGCGGGCAGTCTCCAACTGGGTGATCTGTGTACTTGTGATCAACTTCGCGCTGGCCGTGATGCATTGCCTGCGTCGGCTGCGCCGCTGCTATGAGGTTTTCGGGAAGGGTAATCGTTGAGCCCCGAAAATTGTCACCCCCAGCCGTCACACTTTCCCGCATGGCTTACGACCCGTGGGGGGAGGTCCCGGCTGGATGGTCGGTGGACCTGGTGGCGATGCCGGTACGGGGAATGTGCCGGTGGAATCGCAGGACGATCCTGCTCGACATCAGACTGAGCAGGATCGAAGAGCGCTGCACGCTCATGCACGAGATCGTGCATGCCGAGCGTGGCCCGTTCCCACGCTGGGCGACCTCACAGGAGGAGGCCGCCGTCAATGCGGAGGCGGCCCGTCGCCTGATCCCACTCGACGCCCTGGGCGAGGCCCTGGCATGGTCGCTGCACCCCGCAGTTGCTGCGGAGGAACTCGACGTCGATCCGTCAACGCTGGAAGCTTTGCTGCGGGACCTGGCCGCGGCCGAGGTCGAGGCGCTCCGCCGACGTCTCCAGCACCACTTCGAGAGCTCCTGAATCCGCCTCGCAGGGGTGAAATGGAATATTGTTCCCCGCTTTGTTACACCTTCTGCGATTTTGTCAGTGCCCACTGCCATGCTGTCCCTGTCGAAAGGGGCGGCGATGGCGGTGCAGGATCTGTGGATGGGGGCCGGTAAGCGGCGAACGGCCCGGTATGGGCGCGGCAAGCGATGGCGGGTCAGTGTGCCCGGGCATCCCACGAAGGCGTTCACGGTCAAGGCCGATGCCGTCGAGTGGGAGCGGCGGCTGTGGCAGGAGCCCTGCCCCGCGAACCCGGCGGCGCGCGGACTGACCGTCGCCGACTGCCTCGACGTCTACCTGGCGGGCCGGGTCCACCTGTCCGCCGGATACCGCTCCTCCCTTCAGGCCGCCGCCCAGCACATTCGCGCAGGCTGGGGCGACGTGCCGGTCAGCCAGGTGCGCCCTCCCGACCTTCAGGCCTGGCTCGCCTCGCTCCAGGTCCAGCACGGCCCCCGTGGCGGGCGACGACTGGAGCCGATGGCGCAGCAGACCAGGGCCCGCGTTCTCCAGGCTCTGCGTGGAACCCTTCAGGTGGCGGTGGACCGGGGGGCGCTCGCGACCAATCCGGCCGTTGGTCTCACCCCCGGTAGGGTTCAGCGGCGCGCACCGGAATATCTCACGGTGACTGAGTTGCGGGCCTTGGCCGTGGCGGCTGGCGAATATGGCGCGATGGTGTGGCTGCTCGGCACCACGGGAATACGGATAGGGGAGTGCCGCGCCCTCGACGTCGGGGACGTGGATGCGTCGCGGCGCCGCCTGATCGTTCGCCGCGCGAAGTCCGGTCGCAGCCGGGAGGTGCCGGTCCCCGTTACCGTCCTGCAGAAGCTCGACCTCGATCGGGAGGGGCCGCTGTTCCGCTCCCCCTCGGGCAGCAGGGTTGACATCGGGAACTGGCGCAGGCGCGTGTTCCGGCCGGCCGCGGCGGCCATCGGCAGGCCCGGCATGCACGTGCATGATCTGCGGCACACCGCGGCGTCGCTCATGGTGGCGTCGGGCGCGAGCGTCCGGGAGGTGCAGGCCGCGCTCGGGCACGCCTCGGCTGCGATGACGCTCGGTATCTACACACACCTGTTCGATGGGTCGCTGGATGATGTCGGCCGGCGGATGGGTGCTCTGATCGGGGGCGAATAGCCGTACCGTTTCCATACCCGGGTCGACTTGACTAGGGGCGACGGCCCCCTGATAAGGATGAGGTCGCTGGTTCAAGTCCAGCTAGGCCCACAAACACTGAAACGGCCCCCGACAAGGCGTGATGCCGAGTCGGGGGCCGTTGTTGTATCTGCGCCAAGGCGTTTTTAGTGGGGTGAAGTGCGGTCACGTGGCGTCTTGTCGCGCCGTACCGGGTACGCCCTGACAAGGCTGAACGCCGCAAGGAGCTGGCCGAGTCGTACCCGAACCGTACCGGGAAACGCGAAAGGACCCCCACCCTTTCGGGTGGGGGTCCGTGTATGTGTGGCGTACGCGTCCCGGGTGCCGGGGAGTGGTCCGAGGCCGGGGCGCTGGCCACGTGGGGCCCGCCGGGAGCCAGTCTAGCGGGCCTGCTCGACGCCGATCAGCGCCGCCTGTTGCGCGACCTCCGTCACGTCCCGCAGCGCCGTGAGAAGCAGCTGCAACACTTCCGGGGTCTTGGCGACCAGATCGGTGGGGGGCAGCAGGCAGGCTTCCCGCAGCGACTGGAGATTCCCGGACTTGGGCTGCGCGGGGCCGAGGAGCTTGCCGAGCCGCTCCGCCGCCGCGGTGAGCCGCTGCCGGGCCGTCGCGGTTGCTGCGGCTTCGCGCTCCAGGGCTGCGGTGTACGCCTCCTGGAGTCGCCCGCACGCGTCCAGGAGCTCGGCCGAAGTACGGCTCGCCAGATCGGCGGATAGGATGTCCGCCACGTTAGGCCGCCTGCCCATCAGCGCGGGCGGGCTCGGGCTGATGTCCTGCGACATGCTCAGCGGAGCCGATAGAGGTCAGCAGGGACGCCAGGCCGGCCGCGCCGGCGACGGACAGGGCCGCCACCCAGTCGACGGTCAGCAGGCCCGTGCCGGCGACGCCGAGGACGGCGACGAGGGACTGGGCGATCGTCTTGATGGCGCGCTCGGCGGCGCCGAGCCAAAACTGCTTGGTCCAAATCATTGTCTGGTCTCCTTTTCGTGTTCGTGTTGCTCCAGGGCGCGGACGCGCTCGGAGTGGTCGGATAGCTGAGCCGCGGTGCGGGCCGCCTCCTGTGTGACCCGGTCCCCCACCGCAGCGACGGTGCGGTGAATCCGGGCCAGCTCTGCGTCCTGACGGCGCTGCGCGGTACGCACGTCGGACATGTCGTCGCGCAGTGCGGCCTGCTCGGTGACGAGTTGTGTGGTCAGCGCCTCGACGCGATTGAGTGCGTCACGCATGGATCCGCCGTGGTTGGGGTGCTGTTGGGCCAGCACTGCGGCGGCGTCGGCAGCGGCCCGGTCGGTTTGGCGCCGCACCTCCCGCAGCTCCCCCATGACCTTGGCGCCGCCTGCGATGGCCGTGACGAGGGCGGCCACGCCGGCGAGGATGCCGCCGACGACCTCCCACGGCGGCACCAGCCATGCGCCGGGCGGCGCCTCCAGGGGGATCATCCGCGCTGCGCCTCCAGCAGACCCAGGATCTGGTCCACCTTGGCTTCGAGCTGGTTCAGCCGGGCTTGGTTTTCGATGCCGATCGATTTGTCGTCGGCGAGTTCCTGCCGCAGACTGACCTGCCCGTTCACGGCCTTGGGGTCGTTCGGGCGGGTGATGTCAGCGGTCTGCTGGGCCGCCTGCTTGGCGTAGTAGGCGGCGTCGGAGGAGTTCGCCTGGATACGCCCCAGATAGGGGCCGAATTTCTCGCCACCCCAGTCCAGTTCGGCCACGCCTTCCTTGACCCACTGCTTGACCTCGTCCTTGCTGGCCATGATGTCGTCTCCTTCTTGTTCCATGAGGGTGATGCCCTGCGCTGCGGTGATCCACCGCGCAGGGGCCGAATGGGTGTCGCGTCCACCACGGCCCCCCCGGCCAAGGCCGTTGTAGCCGTCACGGACGGCCGCGATCTGGTAGGACGAGTTCGTGTAGCCGCTCCCGGGGTCGAGGGCGGCATGGATGTGGGGGTCGAAGCCCTGTGCGCTGGTGCGATACCAGGTGCCGGATGCGCCGTAGCGGCGGGCATGAGCGACCAGTCGCTCAATCTGCGAACCGCTGAGATGCCACGTCTGTAGATCAATGGCCCAGCCATCCGCGTGCGTGCCGGCCGACGCGGAGGCGTTCCCGGCGGCCTGGATGATGACCAGTTTGATGTCGGGCAGGTCGCGGGCGACGGCCTGCTTCCACAGGGCCCACCACTTCGCCGGCGTTTCGGCGAGGTAGGCATCGCGGCCGCGATAGTTGGTGCCGATGTAGACCAGGCTCACGGGCACTCTCCTTTCCTAGTTTCGCCACCGGCCGATGGCGGTGGCGCAAATCACAAGGGGGTCGGCGACGGTGCGGGGTGCAACGTCGAGGCCGCGCAGTAGCGCCGAGTGGGTGGATGCGTCCCCGGAGGTGGTGCCCCACGACGCGCCGGTGGACCACTGCCACTGCGTACAGGTCACAGTCGGGCGGTCGACGAAGGGGACCGGGAAGTCCCACTGCCAGCGCCCCTGGTACAGCTGCCCGTAGGGCGCGGCGTCGGCCCGGATGGTGGTGGCGCGGATCGTGCACTCCTGCATCCCGTCGGGCCGCCGCACCCAGGAGCCGCGGCCGGTGGTGCCGTAACTGGCCCGCCCGGGAGGACCGATGATGACGATCCCGCCGGCGGCGATGACGGCATACACGAAGCTGTTGGCGGCGGGCGGATCGCAGGCCAGGTCGGCGGCCAGAGTGGCATCCGGCGCGGAGGCGGGGTGGAAGTACTGCCCGTCCCAGCGGCCGGTGACGAGCCGCAGCCCCGCGCCTCCGGGCGCTGCGGCGCGGGCGAGAAGATCGAGGGGGTCGGTCACTGCCATGTCTGGCCTCCGGTGTAGATGTGCCTGCCCCGGGATTCGACGACCGCCCCGATGCCGAGGCTGATCTTGCGATGAGTTACGACAACGTCGAGGTCGTGGGTGCGCAGCACGACCCGATCCCCCAGGGCGGTGCCGTCGACGGGATGCTCCCACGTCACATAGCGGGAGAACTCCAGCCCCTCGGCCAGCATTCTCCTGGCCTTGGCGTCGAGGACCTCTTGGGATGTGGCCTCGACGGATTCGGCGCGGCCGAACAGGCCGACGCGATCCTGATGCCACGGATGGGCGGGGTCGGTGATGCGCGCCTCAGCCCGGAGGGAGGGGTGCTCGGAGTCGCCACGCGTCCAAACCAAGACATGGTTGGGCACGTCGGTCAGGTCGGCCTCTTCCCCGTATTCCGGGCGGACCAGGTTGTCCGTGGGGTTGCCGCCGTAGACGGCCCTGATGGGGCGCTGCGCCGGCGGAACGTAGGGTGCCGCCCGCCACCAGCCGGATTGGTCGCACCAGATGGAGCCGTAGCCGATGACGTCCAGCAGGTCGGCGGTGACGTTGCCCCAGGTCTTGTCCGGCTCCCATGCCATGGCGGTGCGCAGCGTCTCCCCTGACGGGGTCAGGGCGATTGCGGTTTCCCCGAGCTTGCGGAGGTTCCCAGCTATGCGGTCGGTGACGACCGTGCCGGCTCCGTATTGGGCCCAGTGGGCGAGCTGGGAGCGCAGCCGGGCGGTGGGGTCCTCCAGGCGCACGCTGGCTTGCGTCAGGGCGGTGGTGCGGCGGGTTTTGGGCCAGGCGGGGATGTAGACGCCCATGGGGCGGTCTATGCCGTCGGCGTGGTGCATGATGCGGATGCGGCTGGTGATCCAGTCGATTTTGGGGCTGGGGGCGCGGGTGAATTCCAGGGTGCCGCCGGACTGCACGGCGGCGAAGGTGTTCCATTCCAGGGAGCCGCCGCGTATGCGGGGCAGTTCGTCGATGACGTCACCCGCGCGGGTGACGATCTGCGCGGACCAGTGCTCCATCAATCCGCCTCCGTCTCGGTGACGGTCAGGGATATGGCCGTCGCGGGGGAGCCTGCGACGTCGGAGGATCTGATTTCCCCGGTCAGGGTGCCGAAGATCCGATGCCCCCTCGGGGAGCGGAACCACACGCCTTGGTCGAGGAGGGCCAGCCACTCGCTGATGGGGGAGCCGCCGTCAGGGAAGAGGTCGCCGTCGAGACTGATCTCGACGGGGCGTGCCGCGCCGAGGTGGACCATTGGTTTGTTGCGGCCCTCGTAAGTCTCGAGGACCTTCTCGGCGCCGTACTTGGCGTCGATTTTCAGGTTGTCCTCGCACCAGGCGCGGGGGGATCCACCCTTGGCGGCGATCCAGACCCGGCATGTCCGGGTGCCTACCGTGACGATCTCGGAGGCGGCCTCGGACGGAAGCTCCGACTCGGCCACGGCCCGGTATGACGCCGTCGCGCCGAGGGGAGGGAATGGGTCGTCGGCCATCAGTCGGAGGCTGTTGTGCACGTCGGCGACCAGCGCCCAGGACTGGCCGCCGTCGTAGCTGGACTCCACCCGTAGACGCACCGCCGCTGGTGTGCCACCCTGCGCCGTCGGCACTGTCGCGTCGAGGGCGACAGTGCCGGCTTCTTCGACGAATCGCGCTTGGAGCGTGGGGGTGGGTGGCGGTTTGAAGTCGGTGTAGAAGGTGACCTGTTTCCAGGTTTGGAGGCCGGTGCCGGACGTGGCGGTGATCTCGACGCGGTATCCGTGCCGGTTGGTGAGCCGCACCGGGACGGTGCGGGGTGTGTAGGCGCCCTGCTCGGTCTCGGACCACAGGATGATGTCGTTGTCGTAGTCGCGCAACAGTATTTCCCATGCGGCCATGGCGGCCCCCGAGGCGTCGGCCCAGGTGACCTCCGGGGTGATGCGGGACGCGGAGATCGTGGAGCCCGGAGCCGGTTTGGTGATCTCGACGGTGGGAGGGGTGGCGCCGCGGAATCCCTGCGTCGGCGACCAGGGCCCGTACCCGTCGTATTCGCCGCGGGTGCGTACCTGCCACTCCCACATGCCGACGGTCAGGGTGACCCTCGCCTGCTCGGTCGTGCCGACGGTGATGGTGGTCCAGTCGGTGGCGCCGATCTGGCGGTAGCGGATCTCGGCGGCCTGCTGGGAGGTCAGGTCGCGGGGCTCGTGCCGCCACCGCAGGGTCGCGGGCTGGGTGACGTCGACGGTGCCGACAGGCCCCAGCAGGGTGGGGGCGTTGGGTGGGCAGGGGGCGACGACGACGGGGCTGTAGGCCCACTGGGACCAGCGCTGCCCGCCTTCCGACACGCCGCTCCGGCCTCGGATGCGAATGGTTTCGCCGGTGGCGGTGGTCGTCGAGCCGGATCCGTCGCGGCCGTCATTCTGCGTCCAGTACTGCCACGATCCGTTGTTGCGCTGGATCTCCATGTACCAGTGCTGTGGATAGGCGGCGCCGGCGGTGAGGTTGACGACGACGCGCCCCCCGGTGCGTGCAACAGCCAGGGCGGGGGGATTGGGTGTGGTCCGGATGCCCCCGGTCTCCGCCCAGGCGGATTCGTACCCGCCTGCGGCAGACGCACACACCCGCCACTTGTAGCGGTTGTTCGAAGACAGACCGTAGTCGGTGACGGATGTCCCGGCCGTGGACCCCAGCTTGTCCCAGCGCTGGTTGCCCTCATCCCAGCGCTCGATGTAGTAGCGGGTGGCGAGGTCGGTGGCGCCCCACGAGACGACGGCCTGATCGTCGGAGACGTAGCGGGCCTGCGGTGCCGGCCTGCCCGGGATGCCGCCCGCCTGCCCCGGCAGTGGCACCGACGAGGTGTGCGACACGGTGCCGCCACCGATGTAGCCGATGCCGGATGCGGATGCGGTGAGCGACACCATGTAGGCGCCGCTGGAGTAGATGGGCAGAGAGCCGTCCAAGCGCTCCAGCACGACGGACCCGCCGGTTGCGACTTGTACGCCGATGCTGCTGGATGCGTCGCCGAAGGCCCCGGAGCGGCTGTACCGCACGCCCGACCAGTGGAAGCCGTAGCCGGCCTCGAGGGAGATGGTGGCGCTGACGGCGACGCTAGATGCACCCACGGCCGGCACCCCGACCGTCCAGTCGATGCGGATGCGGGCCCGGCGGGGGGTGCCGGAGTTGGGGGTCCATGGTCCGTAGGTGGTGTAGGACGGCATGTGGCTACCTCCTGACGTCCCAGGACATGCGGCGGGCGCGGGCTGCGAGGTCGTCGAGCCAGTTGGCGGCGGCGCCTCCGCTTTGGCCCGCGGTGGCGGGCATCTGGACGGTGACGTTGACGGTTTGGTTGGAGTCCCCGCCGCGCTGCACAGCCAGGGTGGGGGATGGCAGGTAGCGGGGCGGTTCGGTGCGCAGTGTCCCGCCGTCGGCGAATCCGGGCAGCAGGTCGCGCGGCACCCGGCGGGCGTTGAGCGCGTACAGCAGCTCCGGGCCGTAGTGCTCCACCGCCGCTGCCCGGACCACGAACTCGCGGCGGGAGAGCATGGCGGGCACGGAATCAGAGGTGGGGGTGCCGGGGCCGGTGACGATGCCGCCGGCGGGCCATGCGGCGCGCGGGGAACCTCCGCCGGCGAGCCGCAGAGTGCGGGCGTAGTCGGCGACGTGGCCGCCGGTTGCCAAACCTGACGGGCCGCCCTCGGTGGTGTGCACGGTGCGGATGTATGTGGTGGCGGTGCGGCCGTTGATTGCTGCCAGTGCGGATGCGGCGGCAGCGGCGACGGACGGCACGTTGCTGGATGCGCTGATGGAGACGCCGACGTGCCGCGGGATCCCGCCGAGCGCATCGCGCACCGCGTGAGCGTTCGCGACAGCCTGGCCGTGCCCGACGGTGCCGATGCTCGGACTGGTCTGCCTCGGGATACGGCCGAGCGCGTCACGCACGGCGTTGGCGTTGCCCACGGAGCCATCCCAGCCGGGGGTGGAGATGGGCACCGCCACGCCGCCCGGAAGTCCGCCCAGGGCCTGCTGGACGCCGCCGATCTGCTGCGTGGCCTGCTCCGCCCCGGGGGTCGAGACGGGCACCTGTTTCTCGCCGGGCAGGCCGAGAAGCGCCGCACCCAGGCCGAGGATCTTCAGCAGCACCTCGGCCAGGCCCGGGGATGTCACATTCGCCTGCGTCTCCGGCGGCAGGTTCAGCAGGGAATTGTTCAATTCCTTCGCGTCCGCACCGGTTTTCGGCAGACCCGGAGAAAAGATATGAACCTCTTTGGAGTCCGGGATTCCGTTGAGGTTCTTGTCCAGATGCCAGGCCTCCTCGGCGGCTTTCACAAGCTCCGGGTAATCCGCCTTGATCTGGATTTGTTTCTCTTCGGGCAGTTTGCGGATCTGATCGTAGATTCGCGCCAACTTGTCCTGATCGCCCTCGGCGGCTTTCAGTTCCAGCCGGGTGACGACATCGGCGGGGATGAGTCCCAGTTTGTCGGCATACTTGGCCGCCTCGTCGGCGGACATGCCCATTCCCTGGGCGGTTTTGATGAACTGTTCGCGGGCGCCCGCCATCTTGGCGGCGGTTGCGTCCCCGCCCTCGCCGGCGGCGATCATGTCGGATGCCAGCTTCTGAGCCGCCTCGGCGATCTCCAGAAGCGCGGACCGGTTTGCGCGGCCCTTCTCGGTGGTTATGTCGAGGGTGCGGCCATTCTTCTCCAGCGCCTCCGCGGCGGCGTCGTAGGCGGCCTCCAGTTTGATGGCGGAGTCCTCGGCCGAGGCCACGGCAGAGTAGTAGGCGAGCAGGGCGTCGGTGACCTCCGCGAGGGCCTTCGCCTGCCGTTCCGCCGCTGCGGCGGCGGCCTGCTGCTTGTCGCTGAGCTGCTCGGTCTTCTGCCCTGCGGCATCGTAGCTGTTGCCGAGGTGGTCCACGTAGGCGACGCCGGCCGCCATGGCCTGCTCGACGGTTTTGATGCCGTCGGCGGTGTACACGAGTCCGGCCGGAAGTTTGCCGCCCGCAACCTCTGCCAGCTTGTTCATGTCGTTGGCGTAGTCGGCGTAGGCGGGACCGGCCGCGATGAGCTGGTCCTTGACCTTGTTGAGGTAGTCGCCGAAGAACTCGGCGGTGTAGGCGGCGTCCTTGCCGTTCTTCTTGAACTCGTCGAAGATCTTCCCGAAGGCCTTTCCGGCCTGCATGGCGTCCATCTGAGCGAGCTGCTTCGACAGCTCTTTCAGCTGGTCGACGGCTTTCCCCGCATCGGATTTCAGAATGCCGAACCAGGAGTAGTCGGCGCCGGCGCCCCATCCGGACTTGTCGAAATCGATGGCGTCCAGGGCGGATTTTAGATCATAAATGCTTTCGACGGCACCAAACAGGTCGGTCGTCAGCGCCTTGCCGTCGATTCCTCGGAATACAGAATCAACCTTGGCGGCGCCGCTGGCGATATTGTTGAGCGCCCGGGTCACTTCGTCGCCCGTCTTGACGGCGGCCTCATTCCAAGAGGTGAGGGCGGCTGCGACCTCCGCCGCCGCGACGGCGGCAGCTACAATTCCGGCCGCCTTCGCCACCTTGCCCAGCACGCTCGGGATCTTGGACAGTTTTCCGCCCGCCATGCCGAGCTGATCCAGTGCGGACCGGAACTCTGCAACGTGCACAGCGCCGCGCATCAGGGCCGCAGCGCCGAGAGCGACCGCGCCAAATACCGTCACCACGCCCATCAGGGCGGCCGCAGCGGCGGGGCTCTGGGCCAGGGCGGACAGGAAGCCGTCGAGGGCCTGCACTGCGGCACGAAGTGGCCCGTTGGCCGATTCGCCCATGCGGATGGCGAGGGTTTCCCACGAGCCGCCCAGCTTCTCGAGATCCCCGGCGAGGTTGTCCTGCAATTGGGCCGCCTGCCGGGCCGCATAGCCGGAGTCGTTGACCGCGGTGGTCCACTGCTGGATCCCCTCGGCGCCCTGCGCGTAGAGGATGCTGGCGGCGCGGATGGCGTCGGAGCCGAAGATCTGCGCCAAGGCCTGCTGGCGTTGCGCATCGGTCAGGTGGCCGAGCTTCTCGCGCAGCTGCCCGGCCAGGCCTGCGAGCCCGACGAACTTGCCCTGGGCGTCGTAGGCGTGGATGCCCAGCTGCTGCATGAGTCTCGCGGACTCTTTCGACGGGTCCGCGAGGTGCTGAAGCATCGTCTTGAAGGAGGTGCCCGCGTCGGATCCCAGCAGGCCAGCCGACGCGAAGGCGGACAGGGTGCCGACGGTTTCCTCGATCGACAACCCGAACTGGGAGGCGACGAGACCGCCCTGCTTCAGGGCCATGCCGAGATCGGAAACCTCGCCCATGGCTTTGCCTGCGCCTGCGGCGAGGAGGTCGGCGACGTGGGGGACGTCCTTGCCGCTGAGATTGAACTGCGTCATGGCGATGGATGCGAGTTCTGCGGCGTCCTTGACCTGCATCTGCCCTGCTGCGGCAAGATCCAGGGCGCCCTTCAGGCCGCCGCCCAGAACGTTCCGGGTGGAGACGCCTGCCCTGCCCAACGCCTCGATGCCCTGCGCCGCCTCGGTGGCGGAGTATTTCGTGTCCGCGCCCGCCTGTAGGGCGGCTTCACGGAGGGCGGACATGTCGGAGGCGGACGCTTGGGTGGCAGCCTGCACGCCGGACATGGCGGACGAGAAGCTGCTGAATTGGCGGACCGCCAGGGCTGCGACCGCCAAGGCCGCCCCACCCATGAGGGCCAGGGCGTTGGAAACGTCGAGGATGGCCTGCTTATTGGCGAGGATCTGCTGCGTCAGAGATGTCGCGGCAGCAGCGGCGCGGCGTGCCCCGCCTTCGTAGCTTCCGGCAGCCGCCCCTGCGGCGGTGAGCGCGGCCGCGGATTCCTTGGTCGCCTGCCCGCCTTCCTTGCTTTTGTTGGCGAGCTCGCCGGCAGCCTGGGCTGCTCGGCGATTGGCGGATTCATGGCTGGCGGCAGCGGATGCGGCCGCGCCGACCGCGGAGGCGGAACCCTTGGTGGCCTGCTGAGCCTCCTTGGTTTTGTTGGCGAGGTCGGATGTGGCTTGGGCGGCGCGGCGCATGGCCGCCTCGTAGCCCCCGGTGGAGGCCTCGAGGATGACGCGCACGGTGCGGTCGGACATCGGTCACCGTCCTCTCTCATCGTCGCGGGACACCGTCCACTTGCGGTGGCGGTGCGGCACGGGCTGCCCTGTGGCGTCGCCCCGCTGCTTGTCGAGTTCCTGCTGCTTCGTCTGGGCGTTCTCCAACTCAAGGCAGGCGCGGCACTGCCAGTAGACGGCCCGCCACTTGGCGCGCTCGGGCTCCGGCACCTTCGGGTCCCAGAGGGATTCGGAGAGCGGCTGCCCGCAGTCGGGGCAGCAGTTGCTTTCCCAGTCGGCGTAGGCGCGCCACAGGGCGCGCTCCCACTCGTCGTATTCGGCCTCTTGGGTGACCCGCCCGGTGCCGGAGTCGTAGTACCGGGCGGGTTCCCAGCCGAGGAAGCGCCGTAGCGAGATGCCCTGCTTACGGGCTAGACGCATGTCGGCGCGTAGTCCAGCGTCGTCGGCTACGACGCTGGCTACGTAGGGAGGTCGACCGGGGTGGAGGCCTGGTCGAGGGCCTTGCTGACCTTGAGTCGCTCCCCGACGGGGGCGACGGCCAAGTAGTCGGCGATCACGTCGGCGGTGAGTTCCGGCAGCTCCCCGCCGGCTTCGTCGGTGACGCGGATCACGCAGCGCCGGGTCAGCAGGTCGTAGAGCCGAACCTGGTCGCTGCCGGCCTGGGCAGCAACCTCGGCCATCATCGGGGCGGAGGGTGCCGTCAGGTGGATGCGTACGAAGCAGGCCTTGACGGCGTCGCGGGCCTGCTTCTCTGCCTCCTGGGCGGCTTCCAGTTCGGCTTCCGCCTGGGCAAGTGGGGACGGCTGGTTCATGCGCCGCTTCGGCCCCTCGCTGTTGCTGGTTTCGGTGGCGAGGGCGACGCGTTTGCGTGCCGCCTCGACGTCGAGCTGCGCCCGCCCCCAGGCTTCCCGTAGTGGCTGATGCTGCTCGTGGTCGACGAGCAGGTCCACGGTCACTGCGGGCCCGGTGGCGGGGTCGGCGATGCGTTTCTGGATGAGATCTAGATAGTTGGCCATCGGGGACCTCAGGCGACGATCTTGACGTCGAGCAGCGGCTCACCGCTGACCGCGATGGCCTGTCGGGTGCGCAGCTTCTCGCCCTCCGCGGAGGAGTCGACGGCGACGCGGCTGCGGGCGCCGAGGGTGACCGGGTAGATGTCGACGATCTGGTCGGCGGCGAAGTCCACGGTCTTGGCGTCGAGGCCGCGACGGTCGATGATCCAGCCGGTGGTTCCCGGCGCGAGGACGGAGTAGTAGCCGTAGGCGGTGTCGGCGAGGTTCTGCGGGTTGTAGTCGTACTCGACGGCCTCGATCTTGGTGGTGGCGCGGCCGAGGGACTCGGTGGCCTGCTTGTAGCAGTACTTCGTCCTGGTGACGGTGGACTGCTCGGTGCTGGGCTCGAAAGAATAGAGCGCGCAGGACAGGTCTGTGCCGGCCTTGATCTCGGCCAGCTTCGGTGCCGACAAGTCGGCGATCGCCTTGACGAACACGATCTTGCTGTTGCCTGCCGCGTCAATGCCGGGCGGGTCGAAGGGGGAGGTGCTCACTGGTCGGATCCTTTCTCCAGAGCCTTGTAGACGGGCTCAGCGGGCGGGGGAATGGGAGTGTCGCTGGGGGCGTCGCCACCCGCAGGCGGGAGGTCGATGCGGGGCTTCATCGGCAGGGGGCGGCCATTGATGTCGCAGGCCTCCTTCTCGAGGACCTCGAGGTCTTTGTTGGCCTCGGCCTCGGCGCGGTCGACGGTGTATTCGTGGCGCGTCACGGCATGCCTGACGCGTACCCAGTCAGCGGCCATCAGATGGCTCCTATCTGCACGTGTGTGCGGTAGCGGATGGTGATGGAGTGGCGGGGGTCGGCGGGGGTCTGGCCGTCGGTCAGCACCGGCCCGGATTCGAGCTCCCACAGCGGCGAGGCCGTGGGGGAGGGGCGCTTGCCGGTGAGGGCTGCGCGGATCGCGGCCGCGGTGGCGCGGCAGCCCTGTACGGTTTTGGCGACCGCCAGCACGTCGATGTCGAGCCGTGCCCAGTGCGGGCCGATGCCGAGCCGATGCGCCCCGGCGGTTCCGACGCCGAGACGTGTGATGACGTATGGCGTGGGGGGTTCGCCGGCGGCGCTGGTGTCGTGGACGCGCAGGCCGGCGGCGGTGAGCATGGCGGCGATGGCCTCGGGCACGGTCAGCCTCCTATCGCGTCGATGCCGAGCGTGGACAGGGCTTCGATGAGCCCGGGGATGGCGGCGTCGGCGGCGGGGCTCATGTAGGGCTGGGCGGCCATCTTGTAGGTGCCGTACTCGACGTAGGCGCCGTAGTGGACGGTGGGCCCGACCTCGACGCTGGCCGGACCGGTCTGGGTCATGCCGATGGATGCGCGCAGGTTCCCGGTGTCTACGGGCGCCTGCATCTGCGCGATCCTGACGACATCCAGGCCGGTTTTGCGCACCGCCATGTCGGCGAGGCGTTTCGCTTTCGCGCCGGCTGCGGCGAGGTCGAAGGCGAGTTTCGCGAGATCGTTCACGGCGCCGGCTTCTCGGCTCGTTCGCCCAAGAATTCGAGATGAAATCGTCGGGCGGTGGCGAAGCCGTCGCCGCGGTCGACGGAGGTGATCTGGTAGCGCTGCCCCACGGTCTCCGCGGCCTGGGCCTGCGTAATGGTGAGGATCTGTCCGGGCATGATCCCGGCCACGTCCCACGGCACTGCGGCGACGTAGCGGTCGCGTATCACCGTTTCGCCGCCGCCAGTGACGACGCGGGTGGTTGTTTCAGTGACGGGCTGGATGCGCCCGCGCCCGGCGTAGATCATGTCTCCCTCGGCCGGGATCTCTTGGCCGGCCTGGGGATCGTAGACGGTTTTGCCGGGCTGGTTGATGCGCACCCGGGATGTCATGATCTCGGCTTGCATGCGCCGCGCTTCGGCCAGCTCTGAGGAGGTGAGGGGGAGGATGCTCATCGGTTCGTCAATCCGTCCTGCCACCGTCCGATCTCGGCGTGGCTGCGGGGGATGTAGCGATCCTGTTCGGGCGGGCCGATCTCGATGCAGCCCAGCTCGCTCCGCGCTTGGGCGAGTTGCTGGCCGAGGGGTGAGCGGGCGCGCAGCAGGGCGGCCATGCGGAACAGGTCGGGCGGGGTGCGCTCGAAGCTTGCGCCTTCGGATGTGATCCGGGTGAGTCGCGGATCCCCGGCTGCGCGGATGGCGACAGCGGTGACCGCCTCCGCGGCCGCCCAATAGGGGTCGATGGTTTCGACGTAACCGGACTGTCCGGGGGTACGCCCTTGCAGGTCGGGGGTGCGGGAGGAGTCGAGGGCGCGGGCGATGTCGTCCGAGGCGAGAAGGGAGGCCACGTGTGGCCCGATGGCTGCGGTGAGCACCTGTTCTGCTGTGGCGCGATCCATGGCGTGGCCTCCCTGTCTCGTCTACTGCTGACGGTTGCGCCGCTTGGGCCCCGGCTCTGGGTCGGTTTCGGGTTCGGGCTCAGAGCTGGAGTCGGGCCCCGGCTCTGGGTCGGTTTCGGGTTCAGCTGCCCGGATGCCCCAGCCGAGGCTGTGCATGTATTCCACGTGCTCGGCGGGGAAATCCAGGATGTGAACGCCATCACTCATTGCGACGCGGGCGGCCATGATCAGGCCTCGACGAGCACGGCAGCCGGGTATGCGGTGGCGGAGCCGGTGCGGGTTGCGGGCTGGGCGACCTGGAATCCGACACGGAACACGAGGCGCATGACCTTCGCGTCCTGCTGGGCCGCATTGAAGATCACCTTGCCGTCGCTGTCGGAGATGACCATCTGGTCGAACAGGCTGAAGGTGAAGTCCTGACGGACCCCGACCGCGATCTTCTGCCAATCCAGGGCGATCAGGTGGGTGGCCTTCGGGCTGGTGGTTTTCCAGCCGCCGTTGAGGACCTCGGTGAGGGTGCGCCCGTACAAGCGGTCCGGCTGATTCTCCACCAGGGACGGCGTGTAGATGGGATGCCCGTCCTGGCCGCGCAGCGACACCAGCTGCCAGTTGAAGCCGGGCTCGCACAGGAAGCCGGTGGCGGCGTATCCAGCCTTCGCGAGAGCCTTGCCGAGCTGGGCGACGTCGGCGGTCAGGTCCGCAGTGGCGTTGACGGTCTGGGAAGCGGCGGTGGCGGCGGGGACGATGGCGGTCGGCCACGACGTGGGCTTGTCGTCACCCCACAGAGCGGCGAGGTCGACCTTGCGTCCGATCGCCTCGGTGAGCAGCGGCTTGACCTCATTCCAGAGGGGGATGCTGGAGTCGTCAACAAGGGCGTCGGGAATGGGGACGAGGACTGCGAGCTCCTCGGCTGTCAGAACAGCATCCTTCCACTTCGGAACGGAGGTCTGCTTGAGGCCAGTGTCGCCGTTGACCCAGTAGGCGTCCGGCAGCTCCGCGAGCACGGGCTGCTTGTAGGTCTTCGTGGACATGGGGACGCGGCGAGCGTTGGCGAGGATGACGGAGTCGCGAGCCATGTCCTTGATGACATCCTTGGCGACCTGCTCGGGGACGGGGACGTTCTCGCGCTTCGCGACGGAGTCGAACGTTGGCATGATGATGCTCCTTCGGGGTGGGGGGGTTACAGGAGGCTGCGCAGCCAGTCGTCTGCGCTGCCGTTGCCGGATGCCGGGCCGTGGGAGCTGGCGTCGCGGCTACCCGCCCCTGCGGGGCGGAACAGGTGCGGCTTGGCGGTCTTCAGGGCGGTCAGGGCTTCCGCCGCGCCGACCGGTTTGCCATCGTCGCCCACGCTGACCTTGTCGGCGACGAGCATGGCGGCGGTGTCGATGTCGATGCAGCCCGCTCCGTGTGCGGCTTCGCGGATTGCCGCCGACTTGATGGCGGTTGCGAGCTGGTCTCGCAGCTCCGAGGCAGTTTTGTCGGCTGCGGTGGCGCGGTCCAGGGCGGCGTCACGCTCTCCAGTCATTGCCGTCAGCCGGGCCTGCGCTTCCGTGGCGGCGGCCTGAAGGGGTGTGGTGATGGCGTCAAGATCCTGCTGGGACAGGATGGGGGTGAATGCGGGCGGCTGGGCCGCGTCGGTTGCCGGACTGCCGTCGGCATCGCTCATGGCGGGTTTCCTTTCGGGTATGATTGGGGCATAGACGGAGCGCGACCCCCCCGCCAGCCCTGAAATAACGGGCCGTCAGAACGCGGAGGCCGAGCGCTCCGTCTTTTGCTCTACTCAGAGCAGGTGAATCTCCTCCAGGACGTTGCCGTTCTCCGACAGCACCCACAGGGACTTGATGGCCGCACCCTTGACGCGCTGGTTGTACTTGGCGAGTTGGGCACGCACCTTGGGCGGCAGCTCGGCGACGCCCAGGTCGATGACGAAGTGCTCTTTGATGACGCCGTGGGCGCGTGCCCGCAGCACGGCCTGTTTGATGTGCCCCTTGATGGGGGCGTAGGCGGCGGTCGTCGACTTGAGTTCGCGGGGTTTCGCCTGCCAGATGAAGTCGTTGCTGGAAGGGCGCGGCACGCCCGCCCGCGCGACAGGCTTGGGGATCCACTCAATGGCTTCACCGCGGGTCTTCATGCGTTCGGCGAACTCGATTTCCCGCGGCGTCAGGGTTTCGCCGTGAAAGTCGAATGGCAGCGCGTCCTGTCGGCGCTGGAAGTGTGCCCGCTCGAGCCGCGTGAGCGGCCTGTCGGGCGGAGGCGAGGGCCAGCGCCAACCGCCCTCCGGGGGCTCGCCGACCTTGCCGGCGTGATAGGCGGTACGCCACCCGTCGGAGGCGCGTGACTGCGACCATTCATCGAATGGATACCCACCAGCCCGCCAAGCTTCGTAGCGTTTCGGACCGAGGATGTCGCGCTGCGTTTCCTCGGGTTGGCGCTCGAACCAGTCCGGGCCGGACTCGACTTCGAGTCCTCGGGGCTCAGCAATGTCGAATCCGAGTTCCTGCCAGGTCTTTGCCTTCGGCAGGCGGGTGCAGCGGCCTTGGTGGTGGTCGAGGGGGCCGGGTTCATCGATGTCGTGAAGGCTGCCGTGCTGCGCGATGCAGGACGGGCAGGTGCGGGAGTCGAGCTTCGCATACCACTGCCAGCCGGCCAGGACGTCGCGGTTGGCCAGGTCGACGGCCCGGGCTGCGGCACGGTGGGCGTCGAGCATTTCGGTGCGGGCGATGACCAGGGCGCGGGTGATGTTGCCGTTGAAGATGCCCTCGGTGTCGGCGACCATGCGGCGGGCGGCTTCGCGCGGGTTGAGGCCGCCGGAGATTCCGAGCCGCAGGGCTCGGGTCATGGCGGTGACGGCCTCTTGGGAGAGGTAGTAGGTGCGCACCGTGATCTGTTGTGTGGTGCGCTCGACGATCGCCTTGAGGGCTTCGGGATCGGGGCGGCGGAAGCCGATGTCGAGGCCGTGGGGCAGCTGGGATGCGATTAGTTCTTCTTGGCTGCTGGCGGCGTTCCCGACCGCCAGGCTGGCGGTCGGGGTGAGGGCCTGGCTGGTGGCGCGGGCCGCCTCGAGGATCTGTTCAGCGATGGCTCGCCGGCTCACCTCGAGGCGTGCGGCCCGGTCAAGGTCGCCCATGCTCAGGGCTTTGTCGAGTTCCTTCTTGGCCTCTTGCAGGGCATGGAGCCAGGCGGCGATCAGGTCGTCGGCCTGCCCTTGCAGGAGATGCTCGACGGCCCGCCGGGACTTGGTCAGGGCCTCGAGGGTTTCGCGCGTGTAGGCCATGGTTAATAGACGGCGGGGATTTCGCCGGCGGCGAGGGCGCGCCCGGCCGCCTCCGCGGAGGCGGCTCGCTGCGTGGCGGCGCGCTCAACAACGTCGTCCAGGTCTGCGATGCCGAGGCCGTCGAGGACGTCGCGCATGGCGAGTCCAAGGTCCTGCTTGATCTGGGCGACCTGCCACAGTTCGAGGATGTCGATTTCCTGGGGTGGCGCCCAAGTGATCACCGGATTCTCTACGCCGAGCAGCTGGGCGAGGCCGCGCAGCACGGGGGTGTTGTCGCGCTGGTAGGCGCGGACCCGGGCGGCGAGACGGGCGGTGAGGACACGCAGCGATTCCCCGGAGGGGACGTCGCTGGCGGTGGGGGTGAGGTAGTAGGGCGGGATGCCGACGATGCGGGACGCCTTGAGCGCGTAGGCGTCCTGCGTCGCTAAGATCTTGGTGAGGTCGGCGGGGTCGAGCTGCCCGAACGGCCCGCCGCCGTCGTGCGTGAAGATCTGCTGCCGGGTGGGGTCGAAGCGGCGCTTCACGCTGCCGGCGATGACCTTGGCCGCGGCCTGCATGTATTCACCGGCGGCGGCGAAGGGGTTGGTGGCCTCCGGCTTGTAGTTGAGCAGGTATCGCAGGGGGCGGGAGTAGGCCTCCCCGGCGACGACGAGATCCGCCAGAGACTTGTTGAGGGCGTCCTGTAGCGGGATGACATCGCGCAGGATGGATGCCCCGCAGCCCCGCTGGTCGACGGCGCCGAGCTTCCACCATGCGACGGGGGTGGCGCCGAAGTCGTGCGGGATGTAGTCGCCTGCTTCGTCGTCGCTATATGCCGCCCACGCCGCGGGATCGGTGGGAAGCGCAGTGGTGTCGCTGTCTGCCGGCAGCGGCGCCGTCGCGAACCTGGTCACGCCTTCCGTGTCGTAGACGTTGACCCGCCCGCGCAGCTGCCCGTCCACCCACACTTTCGCAGCCCAGTCGAGGATGGCGGGATTGTCGGGATGGACGTGGGGGACGATCTCGTCGGCGCGGTGGAAGTGAGGGGTGGGGGTGCCGTCGGGGCCGGGCCACACAAGCACGTAGGCGTCGCCGCAGCGCCACGCCTCGGCGTCGACGAGGGAGACGAGACGGGTAAGGCCTTCCGTCAGGGCGGTCGCCTGGGCGTCCTCGCTGCTGCCCCACGTCTCGACGTGGAGGCGGTCGGTGAAGGCGCTGATGACGCCGGGGCACAGGTTTTCGCGGAGCTCGCCGAGCTGCTGCCCGTACTTGCGTTCGAAGTCGGGGGTGGCGAATTTGAGTCGATGCTTGCCGCTGTCGTAGTCGCGGTAGAGGCGGTAGAGGCGGGCGCGCCGCTGCTGGGTTTCGACGATTCCGGACAGGAGGGGGAGGTAGTCCATTGCGGCCTCCTATCCGATGTCGTAGAACGTGGTGCCATAGTCCCCGTCGGGCCTGGGGGTGGCGTGGGCGAGCATGAGGGCGTCGGCGCGGTCGGGGCTCGGCAGGCCGCGCTTGGCCATGTCGTCCTTGGATTCGATCTTGATGCGACCGCGGGCGTCGTAGGTGTAGCGGATGCTGCCGAGCTGTGCGGCGAGTGCGTCGTCGGTTGGGTCGAGGTCGACTTCCCCAAGCTCGAATGCTCGGCGCAGGCTCCAATACCACTGGGCGCGGGCGTTGGCGAAGCGGTGGGCGTCGTCGCCGTAGGGCGCCCCGCCTGCTTGCATGTCTGCCACGGGCGCCCCGTAGGCATTGAGCAGGTCGACGACACCTCCGCCAACTCCAACGCCGTCGACCTGGGCGTTGGGCAGCCCGTTGGCGCGCTGGGCGGCGATGACGTGCCCGGCGGTTTGGTCGGTGGGGGAGTGGATAAGGGTGCTGGTGATGCGGTAGCGCTGCCCCTTGCGAAGGCAGAGGACGGTTTTGTCGGCGCCGAAGCGGGCAACGTCGACGCCGAGGGCGGCGGGGCCACCCTCGGGGAGGTCGGCATTCTGTGCGGCAGTGATCCAGGCCGGGTGGATGAGGGTGTCGTCTCCAACCTCGGGGAAGTCGCCGAGGACCTTGGAGGCGTAGACGGGGCTTGTCTCGCCCCAGTTGGCTGCGGCGTCCTGCACCCATTCGGGGGTGGGCAGAAGGTGGGTGAGACTGTCGGGGACTCGCTCTCCGGTGAAGTTGGGAGATTCGAGGGCGGAGATGCGGATGATGTTCCAGCCGGAGCCGGGGCGGCAGATGCGCCCGAACTGGGTGTTGGGGTCGTCGGGGTTGCCGATGGCGAGGATGCGGCAGTCGGCGTTGGTGGTGATGGCTTCGACGCCGGTGTAGAGGTTGGCGGGGATGCCGCAGGCTTCGTCGAGGATGGCGAGCACGTAACGGCGGTGGATTCCCTGGAAGCCGTGTTCGTCGTGGTCGGCGGGTTTGCGACCGAGGCCGACGATGTCCTGGTCGATGAGCCATTCGTCGTCCAGCTTGACACGTCCGGGGAGGTTGCCGCGTTTGTGCTGCTTGCGGATTTCCTGCCAGAGGACGGCGTGGACCTGCTTGTAGGTGGGGGCGGTGGTGACGACGATGGCCTCGCCGGGCGGGTGGGTGTCTATCCACCAGCAGGCGAGCATCCCGGCGGTCCAGGATTTTCCGACGCCGTGGCAGGACTTGACGGCGGTCCGGCGGTTGACGGCGACGGAGGTGCAGATTTCCTGCTGCTTGCTCCACAGGTGGGCGTCGAGGCGGTCGCGGGCCCAGGCCGCCGGATCGTTTCGCCAGGCTTCTTCTCGCGGATCGGGGAGCGGATACAGCTCAGCGAGCAGCTGCCAGACGGTGCGAGGTGCGCCCATGCTGCCTCCTCGGGATACGGGAAAACCCCCGCCGGTGACGGGGGTTTTCGGGCGCGTTCGTAGGCCGCTAACGGCAATGATAGCAGGTCACGCCCCTTGCCGTAGGCGACTCTGCGCGATGAGGCCGCGGATCTGGCCGAGGTCGTACAGGCGCCGACGAGGGCCTTCGGCGACGGGGGCGAGGAGGCCGCGGCGGCGGGCCCAGTCGCGCAGGGTGCGCTCCGAGGTGCCGGTGATGGCGGCGGCCTGTCGCAGGGTGACGGCCTGGACTGTGACCTCGTGGCCGCAGACGGGGCACCGCCACAGGGGTTGCGTGCCGGGGACGCGGGTGAGGTGTCCGGCGCGGCAGATGCCGCAGGGTATGTCGGCCGGGGCGGGGTCGCGTACGGCCCTCACGGCGGCCCCGACGGCCCGATGGGTGGCGGTGATGCCGGAGGCCAGCTCTGGCCATTGCGGGAGCCCTGAGGCCCATTCGAGCTGCCCCAGGAGCCATTCCGCGACGGTGGGAATGGTTGGCCGTTCGGGGAGCTCGGGGGGCAGGCCGGGGCGTTCATCGAGGGCGGTTGCTTCGAGGTCGCGGCACCAGCCCCACAGGTAGGGCAGGACGCCGACGCCTTCGGGGTCGCAGTGCTCCATGCCGGAGGTCCAGTCGGTGCGGTCTCGGGTGTCGAGGAGGCAGAGGATGCCGAGGTCGACGGGGGGCCGGGAGGCGGGGGTGGGTCTACCGGTGCCGGTGGCGGGTTGTCGGGTGACGAGTGCCGCGGGTAGGAGTTCGCACAGCTCCGGCAGCTCGGCCAGGGCTTGGCGGATGGTGTTGACATCGGGGTCGGTCACAGGAGTCCTTCCTGGGTGAGTGCTGTGGCGAGGGCTTGCGGGACGAGTGCACGCTGCGTGTCGGTGAGTTGGAGTTGCTCGAGGAGTAGTTCGAGGACACGTTGGAATATCTGGGCCTGGTCGAGGGTGGGGCGCTCCCGAGCCTGGCGGAGGTGTTCGGCGGTGAGGCCGATGCGGAGCATGTCGGCGAGGGAGCGTTGCGCGCGGTCGAGGGAGCGTTCGTAGACCTGGAGGATGGCTGCGGCCTCGTCGGTTCCGGTGATGACGTTGACGGTCGTCCATGCCCGGAGCTCGGTGATCTTTTCGCGAGCCAGTTCTTTGAATGCCCAGGTTTCACCCGCAAGGTCGGCGTAGGCGGCGACGGGGTCGGTGATGGGTTCGATCTCGCGTTTGGCGAGTTCACCCTGGATGCGGGCCTCGAGGGTGCGGCGATTGGCGGCCGCAAGGGCTCGGGGCGTGGCGCCGCCGTGCATGCGGCAGCGGGTCCCGCCACGGATCGGGCGCTGCCGACAGGGCTTGCCGGAGCGGGTTTTGGCGCCACAAACCGTGGGGGTGGCGTGAGGTTCGGAGCTGCCGGCAGGAGGCGTGGGATTGCTGCTCATCGGGGGCCCTGCTCGTCGAGGGGTTCGATACCGAGGGTGGCGGCGACGTCGGGACGGAGTGCTAGAAGCTCCACGACATCCACGTCCCCGTCGGCTCGGCGGCACTCTTGGTCTTCGAGGTGGATCAGGGTCGAGGCCGCTTGGTTGCGGACGTACACGAGGTCGTCGGCGTCGACGTTTTCGGGCGGAAGCTGCACCTGCGCCAGCGAGATGAGGTTCGCGAGGCGGAGCTGCTCGGCGACCTCCAAGATGGCGTGAACGGTGGCGGCCTCGATGTGCCGGTCCTCGTGGCGGGAGAAGTGGACGCCGAGTTCATCGAGCGCCGCTTCGCGGCATGTGGTTGCGGCGATAGATGATCTCGGGCTGGGATTGTTGATGGCGTTCAGCAGGTTGGCGGCGGCCTGCTCCAGATTGTTGGTCACTGCTGGATTTCCTTTCAGGGCTGGGTGAGGGGAGCGAGGATTGGGGCGAGCCCGAGGACGGTGATGAGTGCGCGGATGCCGCACCATGCGAGGACGCCGAGGGTGGGGAGGCCGGCGATCAGGGCGAGGATCATCCCCAGGCTGAGCAGGCATCCCGGCAGGTTGCCGTCGTCGTAGTGCTCGGGCGGCGGGACGCCGAGGCGTTTGTAGATGGCCGCTGTGATGGCGCCGGCTGTGACAATAGTCAGGGCTGCGAGGGTGGCGAGACCGCCGGCGACGAGGAAAGCCAGCTCCTTGGGGGTCATGACTCGGCCTCGGCCGTCTCGGTGGCGGCCAGAAGGCGAAGCTCGGCTGTAAGCGTCGACTTTGTGGCGGCGATGCGGAACGGCTGCTCGGGCGGCTGATCGCCGTAGCGGGTCAGGTCTTCCACGCTACGCAGGATCGCGGCGTGGTCGCATGGCCACAGGTGGGCGCAGCGGCGGCAGATGATGCGGGCACTGTCGGCGACCGGTTGGTGGATGTAGGCGATTTCGCGGAGGGCTTCGGTGGCGCGGTCGAGGTTGGTGGTCACGGCGGGCGACTCCTTTCGTGTTCGATTATGGGCGGCGCGGACGGGCCGGGGGTGTCGGCTTACCCGCGGGGCGGGTAGTCGGGGATGGTGAAGTTGGTGATGGAGACGACGTTGCCGGGGAGCTGGGTGACGTGGCTGGCCCACCAGCCGTTGTGGTCGTCGTCGAGGCCGGCCTCGACCCAGACGCGGGCGTCGGAGGGGAGGTCTGCGAGGATGCGGCGGAGTTCTTCGACGGTCATGACGCGCCCCCGAGCAGGGGGAGGGTGATGCGAACGAGGGCCTCGGCGAAGGTGCCGATGGCGATGAGGCCCCCGATGGCGACGACGACCAGGGACGCTTGGAGGATCCGGCCCTCGGCTTCGCAGTAGATGCTCCGAGAGAGGAGGCCGGTGAGAGCGGCGACACCGGCTCCGGCGAAGCCGGTCAGGATGAGGAGGGCGGCGAGGGCGAGGGCGACGAGTTCGTGGGGGGTCATGCGGTTGGCTCCTGTGGGTCGATGATGTCGGCGATTCGCCGGAGTTCGGCGGCGAGAACGGGGTGGCGGCCGCGGCAGAGCGGGCCCAGCCCGTCGATGTCGAGGCGGAGGATGCGGCCGTGGGCGGCGGTGACGCTGACCGTGATGTGGCGTTCCACGGGGGTGCCGTCGGGCAGGTCTTCGCAGCAGCAGTCGATGATGTCGGCACGCATGGCGGCTTGCGGGCCTTTCGGAGGTGGGGGGGTATTCGGGTGTGGGGGCGGGGCTGCTAGGCCGTGCACGGTTCAGCGCTAGAGCTTTCGGGCCCCATGTAGGTGATTCCGGTCATCCAGTAGCCACGGGCATCAGTGGTCATGCCCTTGTCGAGCATCTCGTCGGGGGTGAGGCAGCGACGCCGGTCGGGGCCGTCGGTGACGCCGTGCTTGCCGACGCGGTGCATGTCCCCGGCGGTTGTGCCGGTGAAGGTTTCGTGGCAGCAGGCGCAGTGCTCCGGCTTGAGCCCGCGGATCGTGGCGTGGCAGGTGCGGCAGGTCCAGGTCATGGTTTCGGGTTCCTTTCGGGGTTGGTCGTGATTGATGTAGGGGCGGGATTTTGCGGGCCTTTCGGCGGTCGGGGGTAGCCGAGTACCGGCCCGACCCTGCTAGGCCGTCCTAGGCGCCACGGCGGGCGTCTCAGGGCATGTTCTCGGCTGGGCAGGGGACGTGACGTAGCTGGCCTGTTGCTCGAGGGCGGCGGCGAGGCGGTGAAGCTCGGCTGCCATCACGGCGAGTCCGTCGGGGCCGAGGACGTCGAGGTGGCGGATGCGGAGGGTGACTCCGGCGTCGGTCCATGTGGCGGCGATCTCGGGGGTGGGGGTGGTCATGGTTTGGCTCCTTGGCGGATGGTGCGGATCTGGTCGGGGGTGGCGCGGTGGGCGAGTTCGGTGGCGCGGTCGCGGCGCAGCTGGGCGGCCCGCCTGGCCCAGGCGTCGTCTGCGGCCTGCTGGACGGCTGCCGGGTCTGGGCGCCAGTGCGGGCGGTCTCGCCAGCCGATGCCCTCGGGGGTGCGGATCTCGGGGTCAAGGGCTGCGCGGGTGGCGGCGGACGCCAGGAGGGCGGGGGGTTCGTGGCGGAGCGGCCACAGGGCGCGGCAGACGGCGGGGTGCTGCCAGTCGCGGAGGGTGCACACCCAGGCGGCGAGTGCCCGGATCTGGTCGGTCGTCAGCGCGGACTTCGCGGTCATGGTTGAGATTTCTCGTTTCGTCGTTGCCGCCGGGAACCTACGCGCGTTACAGACTTTCGGCGGCAAGGAATAAATATTCACAGACACCACCTGAGTTCTGACGCTTCTAGGGCCGGCTTAATTGGCACTTACTAGGTACGGGTCGGGTCGGGTCGGGTCGGGAAGAGCGGACGGACGCGCATGTCCCACCGGGACGGACGCGCATGTCCCACCGGGACGGACGCGCATGTCCCACCGGGACAACCCCTATTCATCGGCGTCCCGTTTCTGCGTTTTAGCCGCACGCCATGAGGCTTTCCGACGTCTCTCCGCCTCACGCTGCGCCAATGAATCCGCCCTCGAAGGCTGGTAATCAGCCCAGTCGTGGAAGACCCACCCTCCTTCTGCGGATTCCCAGAGATTCGCACCCAAAAGCTTCCCTACTTGTGCCCTAGTTCCGCCCAAAAGGGGGAGCATGTGTTCCGGGACGAAGCCGTCCGTGAGCTGGTGCGCACAGTAGGTAGCAGCTTTCAACCACAGCCCGATCGCTGCCGTTCCGGCGGCCATCACCTTGGGGTGGGTGTAGAAGCCGTCGTCGATCTTGACCCACGCCATCACCAGCATCCTTCGCCGTGGATGCGGATCTCCACGCCCGGCATGGACAGGCGCCCCGAGGGCATGACGTAGTACTTCGCGGCGCACAGATTCACGACCTGCGCATCGTCGTGGTAGCAGATACCTGTCAGGGCATCCCCCACGGCGCGGGTCAGCTTGTCCAGGTCGGGGCGGACCGGGGGCCGGCTCGGGGCGCCTCGCTTGATCCGCCCCGCGTTGCGACCGGTGCCGTAGTGGCTTTTCGGGCGGGGCAGGGCGAAGACTTGGACCAGGTGGACGGGGCCCTCGATGGGAGGCCTGCTGGCCATCGCCCCGACGGCCCGTCGGACGGCGTCGCGCCACGGCCCTACCTGTCGGGACGATTCGATCAGCCGCCCACCCCCCACGTGGGTCTTGCTGCCTTGGGGTGCTGGCACCCCCTCGGCGTAGAAAACTATCTCATCCATGAGATGAGGCATCCTTTTCTTGGTGTTCGATTTTGAGGTGTCGGCGGCAGGGGCAGGGCCGCATGACGCGGCCCTGCCTGCTGCTTCCGACCTGGATCTCTCCCCCGCAGGGGAGGTTGAGCTCGTGGCGGTGCCCGCACCACGAACAGCGATCGGCGACTGCGGTTGTCACGTTCTCTGCTCCAGGGCATCCCTGGCTGCGTCGGCCAGGAGGTTGCGGGCCGCGACGAGTCCGGAGATTTTGCCGCGGCAGTAGTTCTCCAGACCAGGGTCGGGAGTTTCGCGCGCCACCTTCTCGGTGACGACAATCTCGTCACCGATCTGGTCGTAGGCCTTCAGCAGGACGCTCGGAGGGGTGGCGCCCCGGCACCCCACTGGATGCCCGGTCATGCCACCGCCTCCCGCCCTGAGCCGTAGCACTTGGGACATGGCACGGGCCTACCGGGGTCGAGGATGTTGGCGATCCGGATCCCCCCGCTGCCTTGACAGGCGGGGCAGATGCGCACGGTCAGGCCGTCCTGCAAGGGGCGGCAGCAGCGGGCGTGCCCGTCGGCGATCTCGATGGCCGACGGGTAGCCGATGAACTCAGCCCGAGTGCCGCAGCCTGGGCAGCTAACTTCTGCGACCAGGTCGCCGAGGCCGGTCCGCTCTCTCGTGATCCGGACCTGTACGCGTCGGGCGCTCATCGGGCCGTCTCCTCGTCCGTGAGGCCGAGCATGTCGGCCAGGTCGATTGCCCCGCGAGCGTTGAGCAGGGCCC